>Ga0224559_1001176_pt1 | contig 14861 bp, 11 predicted proteins | sample 714S33034metaG_FD_180676 | JGI IMG/M metagenome (GOLD analysis project Ga0224559, IMG submission 180676) | Peat soil microbial communities from Stordalen Mire, Sweden - 717 S3 30-34 | ecosystem: Environmental > Terrestrial > Soil > Wetlands > Peat | place: Sweden: Norrbotten County, Stordalen... | reverse complement strand
CCGATTGCCAACCTGAGGCTTCTGCCGTCCAATCTGCCTTCCCGCGTGACCGTTCATGGCGTGGTTACGCTGGTCTCTCCCGTTCTCTTCGTGCAGGACTCCACCGGCGGAGTAGCCATTCCCCAGGCAGAGGCAGGAAAATCCGTTCAGATCGGTGACGCCGTGGAAGTCCGTGGCGACGCCGAGTTGCATGATTTCAGCTCCGTGCTGCGCAGTGCGGATGTGCGGCTGTTGTGGTCGCATACTCCTGTCCCTCCTGTCTCGGTTACTGCGGCTCAGGCGTCCACCGGCGCATTCGACGCGCAGTTCATCGAGACAGAAGGAAGGCTTGTATCGGAACAGCGGATCGGCGGCAGTTCGGAGGTGTTGAAACTCGATGAGGGAAACCAATCCTTCGTGGCGATTGCGGAATTTCCCAGCATGGCCGAAACATTCAACGAACTCAAAGTGGGAAGCCGCCTGCGCCTGCGCGGCATCTGCGTTACCGATCGCGCTTACGCACGGAATGAAATGCCCTTCGCGCTGCTCATGCGTTCCGTCGAAGATGCGCAGATGATAGAACCTCCGCCCTGGTGGAATACGACGCATGTGATCGAATTGATTCTTGGCTTGCTGACTCTTTCTATCGGGATTCAGTTGACCTACACCTCGATAAAGCGATCGCGGTTGCGTGCGGTAATGGAAGAGCGGGAACGGCTGGCAATGGAGATGCACGACACCCTGGCGCAGAGCTTTGCCGGATTGGGCTTTCAGTTGGAAGCGCTCTCTGGCCAGGTCGAGCCGGACAGTCCGATGCGCATGCAACTGGAATCGACAGTAGACATGGTGCGATCAGGGCACGCCGAGGCGCGGCGCAACATCGCCGCAATGCGCCCCGGCAACATGGAACAGATGGGATTGGCAAAGGCTCTGGAACAGGCTGCGAAGACGATTGTGCAGGATGGTCCGATTGCGATTGAAATGTCGGTGCGGGGCGAAGTGAAGCAGATTCCTCTGCGCATCGGCGACACACTGTTTCGCATCGGGCAGGAGGCGATCGCTAACGCTGTGAGACATGCGCATCCGCGGACAATTCAGTTGCGTCTCGTTTATGGAAGGCCCTCGGTAAAGCTCACGGTCCGCGATGACGGAGATGGCTTTTCACCGCAGGGGGAAACAGCGGGATTCGGCATTCGCGGCATGAAGCGCCGGGCCGACGGAATAGCTGCGATTCTTCGCATTCGAAGTTCGCCGGGGCATGGAACCTCAGTGGCAGTGCGCGCCATGCTGCCGTGGCCGCTGCTCTCCTCGTGGCGGTGGCAGATAATGCGCATGGGAAGATGGAAACGGTGGTTGCATGGAAAAGCATAGCGAGCAGAACCCGATACGAATTCTGATCGTGGACGATCATCCGATCGTGCGGGCCGGCTTGGCCACGCTTCTAAAAGCAGAGAGCGGATTCCGGCTTGCCGGTGGAGTCGATGGCGGCGAAGAAGCGCTCGAATTTCTCGACCGGCATCCCGTCGATGTCGTGCTGTTGGATCTTCGTATGCCGAAGATGTCCGGACTCGACGTTTTGCCCGCCATTCAAAAGCGCGATTCCGCCCCCTATGTGCTCATCCTCTCCAGTTTCGACTATGAGGAGGATATTTACCGGGCCGCCAAGGCCGGTGCCAGCGGATATTTGATGAAGGACGCCAATCGGCTGCAGATTGTCGAGGCTATCCGCACTGTGGCCTGCGGAAAGCTGCATTTCCCCAAGGGGATTGCCGCGCGCATCCAGGAGCGCGCAGGACGTACCGGGCTTAGCCCACGCGAGAAAGATGTGTTACAGATGATCGCAAAAGGGCTGACCAACAAAGAGATTGCTCGAGTGCTGTCGATCAGCCAATTTACCGTGCGCAACCATATCAATCATCTTCTCGAGAAACTGGAAGCCACCGACCGCACGGAAGCGGTCTCAGTCGCCATGCGGCAAGGCGTGATCGAGGTAAATCCCTGACCGCTCCGGCGGGGACCTATCTCACGGCGCGAAGGCTTTGACCTCGATCAGGCGAAAGAGCGCGGGACTGGGCGGATTGGTGAATTCGATGCGCAGTTCCCGCATCGACAGACCGGGAAACTCGATGCGGTTCACTCCGTTGGCCAGCGGCTGCTCAGGAGTTCGCTGCTGGTTCGGAATGCTTTGCCAGCCCTTCTCCGTCCGGTATTGCAAGTGGAAAGCGGCGGGGGCCTGATAGTCTTTGCCATCGGAGAAAAAATACAACTCAACGGAGCCGATGACGCGGTTCTGCCCAAAATCGATGGAATACCAACTGCTCGAGGTCTTGGCTGCGGGATCGGGCGACCAGCCGTTGGGATTTTCCGGGAAAAACCACATCCGGCCGTCAATGGCCTGCGAGAGCGCTGCGGGCGAAATCGTTGAGGATGCCTTCGCCTTCGGGCCATAAGGCAATCCTGGATTGACAGCAAAATCCTCAGGCATCGTTGTCGCCGCGGCGCTATGAGTCTTCGCTGCGAGAGCAATCTCGGCGCGCGCCAGGGGTCCAGGACCAAAGACTCGCTTGCCATCCACGAAGACCGATAGGCCGCTGCCGATTCCATAACGGCTGCCATCGGCATCGTAGATTACGCTTACATCGCGGCCGTGATACAAAACTCCTTGCACGGCAAAATAATGAATGGGCTGTGCACCCGCCGGCGTGTCGGCAGGAAGCAGCGGATTCACTTCCAGCACATCGTCGGCGCGTGGACGGATGCCGATCAAGCCGCTGAGAATCAAATCGACATAGGTCGAGTGGCTGTAGTGGTGCGAGCGCGCGAGACCGACAATCGGCTTGCCGGTGTCGGGGTTGTAGTCCTCTTGTATGTCCGGGTGCCCCGGCGAGAGAAAGTGTTCCGCGGTGTACTGGCGAAGCAGTCTGAGATAGTCGGCGTGCGTAATGTATGGCTGATGATAGTCATTCAGCAAATTGGCCAGGGCGGTCAGCGCCTGCGAGGTCTGGAAGGGCCAGGATGGTCCGTTCCACTGGCACTCCGGTTTCCCTGATGCGCGATCATACCGGTATTGCACCAGATAGCGCGGATACGATGGTTCGACAGTGCGCAACCCATACGGCCCAGCCAATTCCGCCGGGGAGAGAACGTGCTTCCAGGCGGCGGCATAGTCCACGCTTCCCGCTTGCCCAGCGGCTTCCATGGGCGGAAGTTCATAGAACCAGGGCAGGTAACCGGCCATTTCGCGGCCGCGAATGAAATTTCCCTCGGTCACATAGGGAGTGGATCGCTGGTAACGATCGGTAAAGTGCTGGAAATCCGGATTCCAGAGCTGGCCGAGGACCGCGGAGCGGATATTCTCCGCGCGGAGCGAATAATCCGCGGACAGATCGGGTTTCCCCGCCAGCCGGGCAAAACGCGCAATGGCCAGCGCGTTGCCGTACTGGTAAGCATTGATGGTCGGCCGAAAGGCGAAACCTTCCCGGAAACCATTGTGGTTATCTTCTTTGCTGGGCTGGCTGACAAACCCCGCTCCGGATGCGTCGATGGAAGAAATCGTATACTCTGTGGCGTCGAGAACCGGTTCGATCCAGTAGAGATTCCGCCGTATATCGAAATGATCGTTCCATGTATTGAAGATGGATTGCATGACATCGAGATTGCGCAGGCCGGGTTCCGGGTCGCCGGTTACCCGCGTGCTGGCCTCCGTGGCGGCGGCGATGGATTCAGAGAAGTGCCGGTCGTTTCCGCCGCCTGCATATAGGTGATCGATCAGGCTGTCAATGATGGCCGGATTCCGCAGCCAGCGTCCCTCTAAGATGTGAAAGGACGAGGAGTCGTTCAGGTCGGTATACGGCTCCATCGCCCAGGGCACATCGTCGAGGAATTCGAGAACCGCCGTTCCCTGCGCGCCTATCTCGCGAATATGCGAGCGATAGAGCTTCCAGCGGTAGTAGTAAATCTGCTGGATCGGGGCATCGTCGATCTCCATAAAGGGTATGTTCTGCAGAAACCACGGGGCATCGGCGCCAAAGTTTTCTGCCGCCAATTTTTCTCGCGGAAGCACCGGTTCCCGAACCTCCGCAACCTGCGCCGTTACGATGCCTGTCGAAAGAAGAATTCCGAATGAAAGCATTGCCATTGTTCGTCTGGCGTTCATGAAATACCTCGGTCGAAGCAGCAATCTCATGCTTCGCGAATTGAAACCATCGTGGCCTGCGACAAACGAACTCCCTGGAAGCAGCCGAACCAGGAAGCTCGCGAAAACCCTCGAAGATAACGTTTTCTAATCTAGCCATGTCTCTCGCCTCGAGGATATAGTACATATGACTCATACTTGATTCCGAGCTAAACCGCTACAATTCACTTCTATCATTGGAGGAGTATCTTTGTTGCCGGTCCGCGGATGGCCTTTCGGCGCCCTGCTGTTTGCACTTTTAACGACCGGCGCCGCATTGACGCCGGCGGCGCTCACGCAACCGCAGTCGCCAGCGCCACCCAAGACGCAGCAAGGGATGGGCGGCATTGCCGGCGGCATTGGCGCCGCGCCGGTCTATGACGAGCAGAAGCGCCCCATCACCGCGGGTGGCTTTGTAGAAAAAGGCACTGTGGTTTTTCAAGATATCACCAAAACCGCGGGACTGTCAGGCTGGACCCACAAGATGGGCATGCCGCAGAAGAATTTCATTGTCGAGACCAACGGCTCGGGCGTATGCCTGATCGACTACGACAACGACGGCTGGCTGGACATCTACCTGGTCAACGGCTCGACCTTCCAGGCGCTGGACGGCAAAGAAGAGCCGCCTCATGCCGCGTTGTTTCACAACAATCACGACGGTACTTTCACCGACGTTAGCGCCAAGGCCGGGGTGCAGAACGACCGCTGGGGTTACGGCTGCTCGGTTGCCGACTACGACAACGATGGCTGGCCAGATATTTTCGTAAACAACTACGGCAAGAACCGGCTCTTCCACAACAATCACGACGGCGCCTTTACCGACGTGGCTGAAAAGGCCGGTGTGACTTTGGGCAACTGGTCGCCTGGCTCGGCTTGGGGCGACTACGACGGTGACGGACTGCTGGACCTTTACGTGACCGGCTATGTTCACTTCGACCGCGACAATCTTCCCATTGGCGGCAGCAAGGCGGTAGGGTATTCCTTCTGCCAGTATCGAGGCGAGGTGGTGAACTGCGGTCCGCGCGGTCTGCAAGGCGAGCCCGACCACCTCTTCCACAACAACGGCGATGGCACCTTTACCGATGTGACAGTGAAAGCTGGAGTCGAGGACAAGGACCGCTATTACGGATTTACCGCAATTTTTGTCAGTCTAAAAGGGGACGGCAAGCCGGACCTGGTGGTGGGCAATGACTCGGAGCCCAACTTCTTGTATCTCAATAAGGGGGACGGAACCTTCGAGGACGATAGCTATATCTCCGGCTTTGCGCTGAACAAAGACGGCCGTGAGATCGCCTCGATGGGCATTGCTGCGGGCGACTACGATAACTCGGGACAGGTGAGCTTTTTCGTAACTGATTTCGGCGACGACTACAAGGTTCTCTATCACAACGACGGCGATGCCAACTTTACCGACGTGAGCTACAAGGCCGGCATCGCGCAGACCACGATTCCCTTTGTCGGTTGGGGAGACGGCTTTCTCGATTACGACAACGACGGATGGCTGGATCTGTTTATGGTCAGCGGACACACCTATCCCCAGGTGGACGGGCACGACTGGGGCACAACCTTTGCCGAGCGGCCGCTGTTGTTCCGCAACGTGCCCGACGGCAAGGGACGGCGCTTCGAATACGTGCCGCCGGTGAAGGGCACAGGGCTGGCGATGGTCATTCCGGCGCGCGGAGCGGCCTTTGGCGACCTGTTCAACGACGGCAAGATCGGCGCGGTCATCAATCCCGTCGACGGGCCACCGGTGCTGCTCCGGAACGTCAACGCAGACCACCATCACTGGGTGGAGATGAAGCTGGTGGGCGGACCCAAAAGCCCGCGCGACGCAACTTGCGCCACGGTGTACTTGAAGGCCAACGGCATGCGCATGCGTCAGGATGTGCTGGCCAGCGGCAGCTACATCTCGGCCAACGACCGGCGCCCGCATTTCGGCCTGGGCGACTCGACCGACGCGGGAACCGCGGAGATCCACTGGCCTTCCGGGGCAAAGGAGATGGTATTACTGCCTGGTGTTGACCGCATCTTCACTATCACCGAGGGCCAGGGGATCACTGGCGCGCTCTGCGGCGGCACGCCCTGCGCTACCAGGGAATCAGTGGGCAAATCGCCGGCTCCAGACTCGCCGTGATAAATGTAAGCGGGTCGAGCGAAGAATGCGGAACCTGCCGCAGCAGGCTCACAATTTGCTCCGGAGTATTCTTTTCCCCTCGTACCGTTCAAGGCTGTTCTCATACCAGTTTCTCGCATTGCTACCGGTACAACGGTCGCGGGGCACTCCAAGCCCACATTCGGTGTACAACCTGTTCCAACTGGAACGTGCTCCGCTCGCTGAAGCCCTTGTTCGTCCTGCTCGTTCGGTCTGCCCATTCTCGTAACAAGGCGACTCGCCCAAGACTTGGTCTTCCAAGGCCTGCTGAAAGGAGGTTCAACTCAGTACCCCCGACGATCGTATAAAAGAAGACGTCAATTCCATAAACAATTGATTCTATTTGGTTACAGCGAGGGCGACGGGGCTCGAATCCGCGACCTCTGCCGTGACTGTAAGTGGGAAATCCGTAACCAACAGAAACCAGGAGCAACGGACGACGCCGATAGCGCCCTGAGGGACCCACGGGAACGTCATCGCAATCTTAACGAACCCACGACCTCTGTCAATTCGACCTCTGCCTTTTCGCCCAGATTGCTTTTCATGATATGCAATTCTGGCAAGCAATGCTCGACCTCCGCCCTACTTGCCTTAACGGTGTCGATTCTTCCAACTCCCTTGTCCTCGTTGTCAAGAGTTGCCTTCATGAGTTTCAAATGATCCAGGGTCAAGATGGAATCGGAGCATTGAGGCTCGAACCTTACAACCTGCCGGTTAAGAGAGGCCCGGTAAGGCCCGGAGTACGTTTGTTTTCTTCGGAGTACAGCGGACGATTTCGCCAAATTTGGAGCCCTTTCGGCACCCTTTTTGGCGAAGAATTTGGCGAGGCTACTACCCTTCGGCCAAGCCGAAGGGTAGTAGACGAAAAGCACAATTTTCAGTGCTTGTTTGGCGAAAATCTCGCCAAACTGCTTACAACCATTCGGCTAGTTACAAGCATTCAGCAAGTCGCCGAATGGTTAATCTGGCCCCCAACCGTTTCTGGAAACCTGGTCGAGGACAGAACGCACAAACGCTTCATTCAAAACCATCGGCATTCGGACGGAACGTCCCCGTCCAGAATCCGAGCCGCCCACCGGTGCTTGCCGTCCTGCTTTAGCCGTGACACTGGCAGTCAATCTGAGGTTGCTGGAAATGTGCTAGGGAATAATTACTCCACCATCAATTGCTTGCATTTGCAAGAAAATAGCGATGGTTTTTCTTGCAGACTTGGCGGTTGACATATGGCCCAAACTATAGAAAATAAGGCGATATACAGAATTCGAGGAACGGGGAGTGGCTGGGCGTTCTCGCCACGCGACTTTCTGGACATCGAAGGCCGGGGCACCGTTGATTCCGCGCTTCATCGTCTCGAGAGGCGGGGCGAGATACGCCGCGTCATTCGCGGGATTTACGATTACCCGCACTTCAGTAAACTCCTTAATCAGCCCCTGAGTCCCGATATTGATCAGGTCGCAACGGCGTTGGCGCGGAAGTTTCGCTGGCGAATCCAGCCCAGCGGAGCCACTGCGTTGAATTACCTGGGACTTTCAACTCAAGTTCCCGCCCGAGCCGTCTATCTATCGGACGGACCGGACCGGGTTTACCAAATTGGAAATACTGCCCTGGTCTTCGAGCATACGGCGCTCAAGGAATCTGGAGTCAAGCTGAAGGAGAGTGGTTTGATCGTCCAAGCCCTCAAGTCGCTTGGGCAAGAGCAGATTACGCCAGAGATCATCGCGAAGCTTCGGACGTGGTTGCCGGAGTCGTTGGTGAGCGCTCTGTAAACCTCATCTTGGTTTGCGGGGGTTTGTGCGGCATATTTGTGTAATGAGGCAAAGCATCACTGAGCAGTGGGCGAAGTGGCGTGGGCTGGTTTTGGAACAGCTCTCAAGTTCAAGTCCTTCCCAAGTAACCGCCCTTTAATCCTCCCCAAAGAAGTGCGCCAGGCGGCGAACCTCGGCTGGCGGGTTTACCCCCTCAGTCCGCCCACGAAGCTGATCGGAAATTCCGACCTGCTGATCGGCGAGGCTACCTGTGAAATTTTCCTCCTCGAAGAGTTAGCCGCCGAACATTCGTCATGTGAGTGGCGCATTGCTGTTGGCCCGCCTTCCTTATGCGTTCTGCAGATCGTCGGCCCAGAGGGCGGGAACTCAGTTGCGGCGCTCAGCTATGACCAGGGGGAATGCCTCACCCTCCAGGCTCATCGTGGGGACGCCGTCTGGGCTTACTTCCGCTTGCCGAAGAAAGTTTTGGTGCTGCGCGCGTCGGCGCGGAAGCTAGCCCCTGGAGTAAGGATCCTCGCCGATGGGGATAGCTACGTCATTGCGCCATTTTGCAACCCCTGGGCTGAAGTCGAAGCGATCCCTTACTGGTTGCGGGATCTCGCGTTCGAGACCACGGACACTCCCCGCGGCAAAGCAACGTCTGTGCCTGCGTCATCGCATCGCCCAGCCCCTTGTCGATCAACCACGCAATTTCCAAAACCGGCCCGGGCCCGCTTAACGGTCACCCGACTTGCGGCCACGCAGCCTGGCGCGGATTCCGCATTTCCCGCCGCAGCTAATTAGTCTACGTAACGCAGCTTTCGCCTTGGAGAGGCCGCCGGATCTTGGCGGCCTCTCCATTCTGCGCGCAAAGGCCCATGACGGTCTGGGCGCAGATGGCTATAGTACTTTGCTGCCACCCAATATAGTGGAATGCTGCCAGTGCCGGAATAGACTGAGAGACGGAAGTCGCCGCCGGCACAGCAGGTCTGAGGCCTCCAGCTCGGGGTGTTTACCAAGTAATAATTATTGTGCTCTTCGATCACGCTTTCGAACCGCGATTCAGCTATGGGTGGAGTCTGAAAATGCCACACAATCGGTTTAAAAGTGCAAGATTCCGGGAGAAGATTCTTCAAAGGTCAGCATAGCCGACCAACCGCCCGGAACCGCAAGATAGGGCCGTGGCGAACCTGGAAACGTGCCTTGGACTGTTGTCGTCAATTGAAGAAGATGTCTGGGCAGATCGGTGAGCATTGACCGACCGCCAGGTACTAAGGGAGTTTTCGGCAAGGATGTCAAAATTGGCGGTCGCTCATTTGGCCGTTGAGTGTTGGGTCGACATCACTAGTGGCTTCGTTGTCGTCCGTGATGAAGTTGCATTCGCAAAAGTGGTTTGATCAGGAAAACACCGGAGTTCCTTTTGAATTCACGTGGCGGAAGGGACGCGGTCCCATCACCTATGCATCGCCTAATCCAGGTTTGGCTTTGAAATTCGCAATCGCCTTTCTCGCAAGCCACAAGCCCAAGGCAGCCAGAATCAAGTCAGATGCAAGATCGACGGCGCCAAACTTTCCGCTTATGAGTTGAAAGACAATGGTTGCGAAGAATCCCAATGCCAGCAGGGCTTCCAGAATTGCTACCATGTAACGCATGGTTAACTTCCTTTCCTGAGTGTTAAGAGAGGGAACTACGTGAAACGCTGCAGAGATAGCTCGTTCACTTCATATTCTTGGCCATCGCAATACGCCTTATGACTCTCAATTCAGTACCTTCCTATTTCTGGAAGGTTCTCGATTGGTGGGCTTCGACACTGCCTTACCGCTTGCCGCCGATCTCTTGTTGAAGCTCCCACTTGGTGATCTGATCCTGGGCGGTATGGGCGTCGGGGGTTTCTGGCGCAGCTGTCAGGTAGAGATGCATTTGGCGGATGGCCTGGTCGTATTGCTTCAGTTCTCCGTAGATCAGCGCCGTGTTGTAGTACATCTTGGGCATGTAAGGTGCTATGCGCAGCGCCTCGTTGAACTCAGCTAACCCCCGATCCAGCATCCCCTGGTTTAAAAGCGCTTCTCCGCGCACTCGTGGCGGTGGGCGTCATCCGGCATCTCTGGAGGGGTTGGCATTTTGCCGGAGGCCGCAAACATCGCGGCGCACAGCGTGGAAGCCTCCGGCTCATCAGCGGCAAAGCTGAGCGCCTGAGCGTATTCCGGCAAGCTCTCGGCATACTTTCCCTGGGCGTCCAACTGCTTCGCCGTTGCCAGATGAGCATTCACCATGGGCTGAACCAGCGCCATGAACGCGGCTTTCTCTTTCACCGCGGGCAGGCAGTTGGGATCGATATGATTTGCAGCTACGAGATAGGTCTCTTGAGCCTTGACCATATCACCCTTCCGGGCATAGAGAACGGCGCGATGGATTTGCAGAAGGGCCTGCCGGCGGGCCTCCGTGATCGGAATTATTGAGGGAGTCGTGTGAGTAGTCTCCAGTGCGCTCAAGGCTTCGTCCAGTCGGTTGTTGTCTTCCAGAACGAGGCCATAGGAAAGTTCAGCCCAGAAACTACCGGGATCGAGACCGATCGCTTTTTGGGACATGATGAGGGCCTGCTCACGATCTCCGTTCCCGTTGAGCGTGAGTGCGAGCGAGGCAAAATCGTCTGCGTCACCCTTCGTCAACGGCACAGCCTGACGGACGATATGAAGTTTATGTGTTTTATTGCTGCACGGCATCGGAAACACACATGAATAATGCAAATAATAAATCTCAGCAACTGAGCCCACCGGCCCCCTGAGAAAGTGGCGTGCGGAACTATCATGCATACCGGCGACATAGTGGCCATCAATTTCACGAATATCCTCACTATGTTCGGCCATTTCCGCGCATTGCTTTTTGGTTCCCGGATCAAGCTCCGGACTGACGCACACATTCCCCGGATCGTGCAGAGCAACCAGTCGTCGAGCGCTCTCTAAAGCCTGCGGATATTGGCCCGCATAGTATTGGCTAACAGCCAGGGTGTAGCCCAAGTGGGAATCGACTCCATCCCACACATACCCCCATGCCTTGAAGGCCTCAGGATCTCTGGGGTGCGTCACGGAATCAAAGGCCGCCAATAACACTTCATTGGCGCGAGAGTATTGCCCGCTCGCGATCAGCACTATTCCCTTTGCATCGTTCAATACTGGGCTGCCAGGGTACCGGCTGAGTCCGGCATCTACCTGTGAAAGAGCGTTGGTAAGATCGCCCTTCTGGGCGTAAGCCAACGCCAGGTCACAATAGGCCATCGTCCGCAGATCTCCGGTTCCAGTAGCTTCCGTGTATGGCATTGCCAATGCGTGATTGTCTGCGGCGATGGCTTCATCCGGGTGGTTTTCACTGACCTCTACGTGCGCGAGACGGATGTATGGCGAGACGGCATTTGGATATTGGGCGATCAGGGCCTGCGCAGCGCTGACCTCGGCGGAAGGAGGTGCCTGGGCGGAGATGCCCAGCGGTTGAATGAGGACTATTCCTCCCAGAAGAATCAAGCTGCGCTTACAAAACTTTGTCATCACTTCTCCACTTTCAAAGATGAATCTGGTTGGATGCGAAGAGCAATCTTTGTTACCGCTTGCCACCCATCTATTGTTGCGACTCCCATTTGGTGATCTGATCTTGCGCGCTATGGGCGTCTGGAGCCTCTGGCGCAGCGGTCAGGTAGAGGTGCATCTGGCTGATGGCTTGGCCGTATTGCTTCAATGCTGCGTAAATCAGCGCCGTGTTTTTGTAGAGCATGGGCATATAGGGCGCCATGCGCTGCGCCTCGTTGAACTCCACTAAAGCGCGATCGATCTGGCCATCCTTTAACATCAGTTCTCCGCTCACTATGTGACGCTGAGCTTCATCCGGCATTTCGGGAGGGGTCGGCATTTTGCCGGAGGCCGCAAACATCGCCGTGCGCAGCTTGTAAGCTTCCTGCCAATTGGCGGCAAAGCTGAGCGCCTGGGCGTATTCCGGCAAGCTCTCGGCATACTTTTCCTGGGCGTCCAACTGCTTCGCCTTTGCCAAGTGAGCATCCACCATGGGCTGGACCAGCGCCAGGAATTCGTCTCTCTCTTTCGCTACAGGCAAGCAGCGGGTGTCGGTGATCTGGTCGGCCGCGGCGAGATAGAGCTCTTGAGCCTTGGCCATATCGCCCTTCCGGGCATAGAGAACGGCGCGATGGATCTGCAGAAGGGCCTGCCGGCGGGCATCCATAATCGGGTTTAAAGAGGGAGTAGTGGGAGTATCCAACGCTTTCAAGGCTTGGTCTAGGCGTTTGCTGTCATCCATAACGGGGCCAGAGGAGAATAAAGTGTCCAAGCGTTTGCTGTCTTCCAGGACGACACCATAGGAAAGTTCGGCCCAGAAACTGCTGGAATCAAGACCGATAGCTTTCTGGGCCATGGCGAGGGCCTGCTCACGTTCTCCGTTTGCGTTGAGAGCGAGGGCCAGTAGAGCAAAATCGTCCGCGTCACCCTTCGCTAACGGCACAGCCTCGCGGACGATCTGAAACCTATCATTTTTAGTCCAACCATAAATCTCCGCAACCGAGCCGACTGGCCCCCTGAGCAAGTGTTGAACTGCGTAACTATTGTTAGGGAAATCGGTGACATGGTGGCCATCAATGCTACTAAGGTGCTGGGATATTATTGGCCAGCATTGGTCTTTTGTTCCCGGAATAGGTTTAAAATTGGCACACACCTTCCCCAGGTCGTGTAGCGCAACCAGTTGCCGGGCGCTATCCAAAGCCTGCGGATACTGGCCCGCGTAGTACTGGCTAACAACCAGGGTGCGGCCTAAATTGGAGTCCGAATTGTCCCACGCATATCCCCATGCAGTGATGGCCTTCAGATCGATAGCGCGCGTCACGGAAGCGAAGGCCGGCAACAACACTTCGCTGGCGCGAGAGTATTGCCCGCTCGCGATCAGCACTTGTCCCTTTGCATAGTTCAAGACAGGGCTCCCAGGGTACCGGCTGAGACCGGCATCCGCCTGTGAAAGAGCTTTGGCCATATCGCCTTTGGTGGCGTAAGCGATCGTCAGCGCAAAATAGGCAAGCGGACGGAAATCTTCGACTCCAGTATCTTGGGTGTATTGGATTTCCAATGCATGACTGGCTGCGACGATGGCTTCATCCGACTTATTCTCATTGATCTCAGCCATCGCTTGACGGATGTAGGACGAGACGAGAGTCGGAGAATCGGCGATCTCGGCCGACGCGGCGTTGACCGCGTTGGAAGTGGACGGATTCGCGGACGGGGGCGCCGGGGCGAGGCCATGCACACGGTTCGCTTCCGAATTTGCCCAACGCGTCTGAGCGAAGCCGCACAGCGGTTGAATGAGGAATATTCCTCCCAGAAGTATAAGGCTGCGCATATAAAACTTTGACATCACTCCTCCACTTTCAAAGCTGAATCTGGTTGGTATGAAGAGCCGGCGTTGGCACTTTGCAGTGCCGAAGCTAGTGAGCCACGCCCGCTTCGCCGCTCTTGTTCTGTTGCTGAATCTGCTGGAGTTCCTGGCGGATCGAATCTTTGCGCTGGGTGAGTTCCTGCTCCTGATCGGACAAAGTCTTCAGCTTCTGGTTGGCGTCGTCGAGTTGGGCCTGAGCTTCAGCTTGGCGGCGCATGATCTCAGCCATCAGGGCCTCATCCTCGGGCTTGGCATTGGCCTTATCCGTCTCTGTCTGTTGACGGGCCGCTTCGGCCTGCTGGACCTTCTCCTGCGCGGCGGACTTGTCAGTCTTGACCTTCTGAACCTTGGTTTCTATGCCCTGAAGTTCCTTGATGTCTAGCTGCACCGTCTGAATGTTCTTCTCCATCTGCTGCATCTGCGCGCTTATGACAGGTTCGGGAACTGCGGGCATGGGCGGAAAACTGCACGCCACATCCACGGCTTCGCCAACAGTGACCCTGTCCGCCTGCTCATTAAAGAACCGAGCCTGTTCAGGATTGGAGTCCTGAACGGCTTGAGCCTTCTTCGAGAAGTCTGCCGCGCAGGCAAGTCGCTGCACGGATCTCAAGCCGGAAGTGTCATAGCGTCCGGCACTCAGCGAGGTGGCCCCCGCCGCTGTCGGTGCCGGCGTATCCCATCTGAAGCCAACAAGCTTTCTTCCAGGCGATTCAGCGGAAGTGGAACTCTCTCCAACGTGCATCTCCTTGAGCAAGGCATCCCCCTGCTGCAGCCGTTGTTCTTGCTCCAGTTGGTGATTTTTTGCGGCCTTGTTCTGCTGCGCCCTCCATTCGGCGAGTGCCATAGCCTCCGCCTGTTTCTGTTTAGCCTGTTCATCGACAATTTGTTGCTCGATCTGGTTTGTGTCAGGCTGGGCCGTGTCATGCTTTTTGGTGGAGAGAATGGAATTGACGAGCGAATCGAGAAGACTGCCGAACACCTGGACCGTAGCCGATTGTCCCGGCGAGAGGCCTGGCGAAGAAGACGTGCTGGAAGGCGTATCGGTCCCTGAGCAGTAAGAGTGAGTTCGCTCAAAGCCAGGGCTGGAGTTTATATATGCTTGGCATTGTGAACAGGTGGCGAAGTTTCCACGCCCCGCTGACCCGAACATTTGCACCGCTTCGCCAGTGTAATATACGTTGCATTCGGCAATGGCGGTCTCGGGCGCAATGACCGCAAACGTTAGAATGATGATCCCGATAATTTTGATTTGGCTCATTCTTCCCACCATTTCTTCATCTCCTGCAAGTTGGCTTTCACTGGTTCCGCGGGGGTTCCGTCAGGCAAAAGATAAGATTGCTGACCCGCTCCCACGAGAACGGTTTTGGTGCCCTTGATATCGCTGAAC
>Ga0224559_1001175_pt1 | contig 14863 bp, 10 predicted proteins | sample 714S33034metaG_FD_180676 | JGI IMG/M metagenome (GOLD analysis project Ga0224559, IMG submission 180676) | Peat soil microbial communities from Stordalen Mire, Sweden - 717 S3 30-34 | ecosystem: Environmental > Terrestrial > Soil > Wetlands > Peat | place: Sweden: Norrbotten County, Stordalen... | reverse complement strand
TATTTGTTCCGTTACCGTTATTGTACCAGCCGGTGGCCGACTTCATTTTGGTTCCTGCTACACTATCACCCCCGAGGAATGCGGTAAGTAAGCTCCATTCAGCGTCCGAAGGAATATGCCAGCTTGAAGGACAGATCCCTTGTGCCCCGGGAGTTACAGAACTTCTCATCGCCTCATCCCATTGGTATAGTCCACCGTAGAGGGAGCAGTTTGTACTGTCGTTATTAAAGCAATATTTTTCAATAGTCGGATTGGTTGGATCCTGATTTTGGCTTCCCGTTATTTGTGTACCAATGTTCAGGTTCTCTTTAAGCCAGCACTGGCCACCGATAAGAACCGAATGGTAGGTGATATTACCATAGAATACAATAGCCTGACCACATGGCAACCTGGTTGAAAATGTCTTTATGGAACCATACCCGGTTCCCTTTTCATTTGTGACATAGGCCACAACCTTGTAAGTTGTATCATTTAACAGTCCTGATATCTTACTTATAAAATTATTCCCGGTATCCGTTGTAAACCCGTCACAATGGGAAAGGGACGGAGTCGTGCCTGCACTCCAGCAAACTCCCCGGGCGCTGATTGCACCCTGGCCATCGCTGGTAACCTGCCCGCCGCATTGTGCAGAAACAGATGTAATGTTTGTTACCGGATCTGTTGTCACAGAGGCAAGGGTCAGATCAAGCGTGGTAAATTCAAGCTGATGAGAATTGTACACAACAAATTTCTTATCATCCATTACATAAGAGCGGATATAATATAGTGTAAGGGTGTCAAGTCCAGTAAGTTTAGCGGTAAACTTTCCGGGAGTCAAAGAACTTCCCAGGGATAAATGTGAAGAATTAAGGTCAGGCATGGAAGTGGTCGCCCAGCAAAAACCATGATCCGTAAGATTTTTCAGCCCGGCACTTTTAATTGAAGAAGAAACCACTGCCCAGGTTGCTTTCAACGTATCGACATGTATGGTATCGGAAACAGCTATTCTGCTGCTTCCGATTGGTGCCTGAGGGCTCTTTCTGCACGAGTAAAATACAGTAACCAGCAAGAGCATCAGAAAAATCAGCTTTCCTTTCATAATCCTCTGAATAATTAAAATGTTACTCCAATACCTGCTGTCCAGTTAAACAAGTTAAAATTAAGGGTCGTAGCCCCGGCTGAAACCAGGAACCATTTCACCCTGTACATCAACCCGGCATCAATCTCCAATCCTGAAGTGCAATATCCGTTGTATTTTGCATATGCCTGACCAAATGCGGCTGAATTGTCATAGTTGAACTGATCAACCTGTACGAGGTAGTTCTCTTTGCCGTAACCGGCGCCACCATAGATATACAGATCAGGAACTACCTGCCAGTTGATCCCGCCGAGGACAGAAAATGCTGAATATCCATTTTTCCCGGTATACGAATAATATCCGGGAACATTATAATCTGTGAGGACACCTTCATTGCAGGTGAAGGAACTTTTCTTCAAAGCATCCGGGGTCCCTCTGAATTCGACATAAAAGCTGATTTTCCCTAACATACCTGCCCGCAATCCAAGCCATGTTATCGTATTCCCTTCCCATGTAACAAAAAACTTTTTTTTAACAGGTTGTTTTAACGCTCTTACCTGAAACGTGATAGTATCCTCTAAAAATGGCATCTCCTTCAATGCATCCCATATGATAATTTTGGTCCCGCGGCGTATCCCCTCACCGGCATCACCCTTAACTTCCCTGAGCGGCCCTGTGAAAGTTTTTCCACCATCAGTGCTGACATAAAGAGAAATGGAAAAATAATCAGTCAGACTTCCGTCCCTGATCACATAATGAACAAGTATTTTTTCATCCTTAACCTCAGATCTGACCGCCTGTATCTGCTGTGCTTTCAGAAAACATGAACAACACATGAACAACACTGCTATGATTAGGATTTTTCTATGCATTGGTCTTTTAATGGTTGTGTTTCGTTTGCCCGGTTTATAAGTCAACCAGGGGTATCTGCCTGTTGCCATGAAACTGTGGCACCTGAAGTCCGTTGATCTTTACCGATGTCTCCTGAACATTCTTAATTACATACTGTTCCAGTTCTCCGGAGGTCACAATAAGATCCCCGTCCAGGTCGGCTTTTCCCTGTAACCCGGCACACAGGAAATAGGTAAACAGGCCTGTTTCACTGGGGTCGAATGCAAGCGAAGTCTGGTCAAAATCGGATGAAGAGAATAATGTGAAATCCGGATCAGTTTCCCAGGGTTGTCCAACTACAGGTCTTATTTTAATTCCTTTCATTGCAACCAGGTTTTCTGCCTTATAAGCTTCACTGTTCCTGGAAACCCCGCTAAAACATGCATCCATGAATATTGTTACGCTTCTTGCCTTCAATGCTTTCAGATCATCATAAAACTTGTTAATTTCATATCCCTGCCGGTCAATAGCTTCAATACGCGCATCGGAAGGCATGAGGTAAACCTTTGTTCCATCTTTGGATGGAATACCATGTCCGGAATAGAAAACGAAAAGGTCGGTCACTCCTTTCTCAATCGCTTTCTGCAATTCCCCGTTGTCAGGATCGAAGATATTGTCAAAAAAATACCCTGTGACATCCTTGCTTTTATAGATATAAACTTTATCTATACCAAGTGCGTCTTTAAAGTATTCTCCAATGATTGTGGCATCATTCTCTGCATAAGGTGCAGGTACAAAATGATCATACTGTTCAATCCCGATCACGATAGCAACGGCATTCCTGCGTTTTGACCGCGTTGGCGCCACCTGCCGGATATCTATTATGTTAGCAAAGCTGGTGGTAATTTTCGGAGAAAAAACCTCAAAACGGGTCACCTCCCGTGTAAGCTTGTCGATGTCGGGATTTACTTTGACAATAACCGGTTCAGGCGGTTTTTGCTCCAGCAATAGTGGAAGGGGAAATTCCGTAAGACCACCACGGTTTACCGAGTTGGTAAGTGTAAGAGAAACCGGGAGGTTATCTTTGGTAATTACCCGTTTATTAGGGCTAAGAGTGATCCAGATATCACTGACTTCACCGATTCCCAGATTACCAACTTCTCCATTCCCGTTTTCAATATAAATATTAGGGTCGATTGATATTACCGTAAACCGGGTCTTTACTGAAGGACTTTGTCCGATATTCTGAATGGTGATCTTTACTTTGACCTGTTCACCGGCCTGGAGTTTCCCATCTTCCTTTATGGCAACGGTCCCTGGTCCGGCATCAATGATCGAGAGACCTGAGAAGACGAGTTTGGGTTCACGGAATGCCAGTGTATTCAGAAGCAGGTATGCGGGATCCATGTCATAACCAAAATTCTCCCGAATATTGATGACAAGTTTTTTCTGTCCCGATCCTATATCCATGCCTGCCCGGATAGGAATAGTGACCCTGACTTTTTGATCAGGGTATATAAATGGGATTGTTTGTGCATTTCCAATGATTAAAGCAGGATCATGGGATAAATCGGTCAAAGAAACAACCACCGATTGAGCCGGTCCCTTTCCCTTGTTTGAGATGTCAATGGTCAGCGTCGCTGTTTCATCTGCTTCCAGGATGTTATTATTATTGGCATCCGCAAAGCTCATATCGGCATAAAGAATGGGAGGTAACCCGCGCTTGTAATCAGGTTTCAGAACGAGTCTCGTAGGTTGGCTTTGTCCTGAAAGGACCGCCTGTGAACAGACAGGTAATGTCAAAACCAAAGCGAGGATCAGAATGTATAAGGCCTTCATAATATTCAAAAAAGATTTCAGATCAGACAACTTCCAAACTTACGAAAAATAACCATTCATGAATTCCCTGGAAAGATGATAAACTTTCTTTTTTAAGTATTAATTCAGAATATCTTTCCTCATGTTTAACATGGCTTGTGTATGATCACTATCATAATCAAAAAGCAGGTTGCCATTGGATCTGAATAATCTTATGGAGTTTAAGGGAAACCAAATAATTGCTTTCCCAACCTTAATGCCGCTGAGAACATCAATTCGGGCATCTCCGTTTGGCAGTGTCACAATCTTCATACGGGCCTCGTTGGTGATCTTAATTTTTTCAAAAGTGATGGGTTTCCCATTCTCCGTTTTCAGGGTGATGATCCCCTCCGAATTCTTTAAAACCTCAAGCTTCCCTATATTCTGATAAATGGAAGAGGCATTGTTTTTAAAACCGGGATTATACTTGTCCAGAGCTTCCTGGATAGATTTACCGGGTATACTGATGTTATTCAGTTTAGCCAGGTTAATAGCAGCAAAGAAACCGGCTATACTTTTCTCACAATTGCCGGAAACCATTTTGTCGTTTTCCGTTTTTAAACTATTTACCAGATTAAAATCACCTGCAGTTGAAAAGGGGATCACGTTTATTTTAAAACCAATCGATCCTGCAAAAGAAGCGGTGAAATAAACATTTTCCTTATTATCCAGGCTAAGGCCAAAATCAACAAAATCGTTACTGCCAGGGAAGGTTTTTGTAAAGCGGCGTTCGCCATCTCCTGTGAATGAAGTTGTATAGAGAAAATCCTGGCTCTTTTCTGTTGAGCCGAGATTGGCTTGCTTTGCCCAAATCAGGCCTCCATTCTTATCATATTTGGCAAGGAAAATATCTCCTTCTTCAGATGCTTTTAATGTATTTGTACCAAATGTAATTGACCGGCTAAAGCTTCCTGCAACATAAAGATTCCCTTCCTGATTGGCTATTATGTTATAAGCCTGATCATTACCATCCATTCCGACTTTCTTTGCCCAAACAGGATTTCCTGTCTTATCGAACTTTTCTATAAAAGCATTATTGGTTTCATTCCCTGAAGTCATGGAGGTGTCGCCACAGGCCATCGCGTGATTAAAATAACCGGCAATATACTTGTTTCCATCCTTATCGGTCACAAGGGTTTGTTTATTATCGCCTTGTTTTCCACCACAGGAGAGCACTTTGTCCCAAAGTTCAGCAGTTTCTTTTTTCGATGCGAATGAATTCTTCACCTCGACAATGTCCGCTTTTGTGTTAACATATTGAGGCATGGTCAGGCCCAATGGGGCATTTATATAAGTAGGATCAGCCATGATAAATTTGTTTCCCTGCCAGGAAATGTAATCTCCCGGCACATCTTCTTTAAAATTTACAGCAGTTGCTATGTGTCCGGGGTATTCCACCCCGATAACATCCAGTCCCACGATATTTTCCACGAGATAGGCGAAAAACGCCACCCTGTCATTACAATCATTGTAAGGATAGTAGAGGTTCTCTTCGGGGAAATTAAATTTTTCCCTGCCAAACTGTTCCTCATCTGTTTTGTATTCAAATCCATTCTGTACCAGGTTTAACAGGAATCCGACTGCATCCCTTGCATTTTTATTTTCGACCAATGGTTTTATCTTTTCAATAACCGATTCTTTGAATACGCTTGACACGGCCGCATTGAAAGAGACGCTGATATCCGTTAAAGGATAATCTTTATAGAACTCAATTGAGTTCATATTGTAATCTAATGGGATGTCATAAGGTATATTATTATAAGTAAGTTTAATCACCCTGGTCGACTTAAGATCCCCGATATTCAGGGCGTTGGAGATATTCAGATCAAAGATCTTCGTTGCATCAGGAAAATCCTCATCGTAGGTGGAGATCTCCGGAACCGGTTTGTCAAGTAAATAATAATTGATCCCGTTGAATTTAGTGAAATTGATTCCATAAAAGGTATTTGATGATGGAATCATAAGATAGACCTCGTTTTCATGGTAAGCTACTTTTATCTTATACCCGGCTTTTGTCAGCAAATACCATGTTAACAGATTTATAGCATTTGCCGAATCCGGATAAAGCTTTCCGGCTGCCTTTCTGACAAGTTGAAGATAACCCCAATCATTGATCTGCATCCTGTTTTTCTCGGTTTCGAGGGAAGAGAGTAAACTACTGTAATGCGTTGCACTTATATTTTCCCAGTACTTTGCAATTACCGTTCCTGTTATTTGTGTTGGAACATTTACTTTGATGTCAGGATTGTATTTCAACATGACTGTAGAACCATAATAGGGAAAGGATAAATTCTCCAATGATGTGTCAACCGGTTCTGGTTTTTCCAGGACGGGGATCCTTTGTATCTGCAATTCTTCAGGCATCGATGGGATTCCTGATGGGAATACCGGAAGTAAGGTCGAAACAGGTTCTTTAGTTACGGGGGCTTTATAATGAGGAACTATTTCAGGTTTCGGGGTCGTATCAGGCTTCATTGGGGCCATTAGACGGATCTCTTTCCAGTACTGTTTCAGATGATCGGCAAACTCTTTGTCCCGTTTTGTCACATAATCGTTGAATTCCTGGTAACTTTTCTTTACATGCTCCTTGTAATCCTTTGTCATTTGTTCCATGGTCTTATCCTGTGAATACCCACTAATGGGCAGCAGTATAAGGATGAGGAAGCGATAACATGATTTTTTCAGGAAGTAATACATATCTCTCTGCCTCGCTATTTTGTTATTGTAATATCGATCGTCTTTACCGAGATATTTCTGTTATGGATCCGGTTTTTGATCAGCCATCCCTGGAAATCTTCCGAGCTTAGTGCTTTTGGGACTTTCCAGCCTCCTTGCTTCTCAAAATCTGATAATTCCTCTATGCCCATGCCCTCCTTCAATCCCGGTTTTGGAATTGGAGTGGTCGAAAAAACAATAAAGATCCGGTTCTGATCCTGAATAGTCTCAGCGACCATATTGTACTCATCAGCCTGATTATCATCCCCAAAATAGGAATATTGTTTCTCTCTTGAGAACAGGTAATATTCCTGGTCGGCATTAATAGGAACTTCATCTTCATATTTTCCGGTCATTCCCTGGTAAGGTAATAATCGCTGGCTCTTTTTCCCATCATCGAGAAATACGGTCAAAAAACCACTTACCGGACTTTTAAAATACAAATAGAATGGATCATTGTTCTTAAAACCAGTGGTCTTGCATTTTATATGAACGCATGCAAGAGGTGAAGACTCAAACTCGGGTAGAGATTCACTGAGTTCTCTTGCTTCTATCTTAACAGTACATTTCAAATCCTTCACTGGTATTTTTCTGCCATCGCTTAATTTAATGCCTGGCACCTCTTCGCACTTTTTGTCCAATACGTTGAGAACTTCTCCTTTTACCAGAGTATTAGCGATCATATAAAAGCACGTGTTAGTCTCAACTTTTTTCCCTGTATTAATATTCGACAAATAAGTTGAATTGCTTTCTATTACAGCTCGCCCAAAGGCATTTTCAAGCGCGTTGATGATTGCCTGATCTTCTGCTTCCTTTTCAACCTGCTGTCTTGATTTGTAATCCGGGAATTCTACCTGGGCAGATCCTTCTATTGAAACTATCTTCCCCTGTTGAGCTATGACTCCCCAGGGTAATATAAGAAGAACCAGTAGTATCAATTTTTTCATCAGGATCATGTCCGTTGGCTTTGTATCAGAATTTCATAATTCCATCAAGCTTATCCTGGATCCCTTTCGTTTCTTCTTCCAGTTGTTTGCGGATCACTTTCTTAGCTGATTCAATTGCATTCTGATAATCATAAGCCAACCGTACATCTGCCTCTATATTTTTACCGATTTTTTTATAAATCTCAACTAAGGGCATTGTCCTTCCTAACTCTTGAGCAATTAAATTTTTAGAACCTGCAACTGTTTTTGTTACAGAGGCTGCATCTGCATTATTCAATTGCATGTTAGCAATGTTGTTCTCGATGAGTGCAGCCACACTTGTCGTTATTTCTCCTGCAAGGTTAAGTTTGGCTGTTTCATTGGCTTGTAATTTTGCTGCAGTCTGGGATTCAGCAACTGAATTTCCGGATTCAACGATGTACTTTGGTAATCCCTTATCATCCATTTCATATTGCTTCATCCATGCATTTTCCAATTGTTTATCAAGGGGTAAGGCTCCCGGAGCAACATAAAACCCTTCATTGATGAATTTCTTTGCTTCTTTGCGGGCTTGTTTGACGGATTTCCCGGTAATCTGCTTTTTTGTATCCTTTGCAGTTTGAGCGATTAAAGGATAACCGATGACCAAAGCCAGGAGGATAATGAATGTAATCTTTACAGTTGTTCTCATAATACTATTTTTTAAGGTTTGTTATCTGTTTGTACATGGACTTCTTATTTTGTGACAATATCTTCTGGTAAAATTATCAATTATTTACCAGAATCACTTCCGGCCTTTCAGTTTTCATCTCATCCATTGCCATCCCTGCCAGGGCACCTATATAAGTTGGATCGCAGATGAAAAACTTAGTGTTGTTATAAAGAACAAAATCCCCTTTAACAGGGATTGTAAATCTTACTCCGACTGAAACATGATTTGGATAATCCAATCCGATCGCATCAAGACCTGTATAATGCTTAACCAGGCGTGCGAAAAGAACAGAACGGTCGTCACAATCGGTATATGGATAATAAACTGCTTCATCACAGAACATATATTTTTCTCGTCCGAATTGGTCCTGGTCAGTTTTATAGGGAAACGACTTCTGAATAAAGGATAATAAAGTATTTACTTTCTCAATTTCTGATTTTCCTGATAAAATTGGCTTAAGCTTCCGATCAAGGGATATTAATGCTTTTTCAGAGAAAGGAGTATTAAAATATAGCTTTAGCTCACAGGGCGGGTAATTTTCAAGATAGTCTATTAAGAAGAGGTTTATGTCAACTTTGATCGTATCCTTATGAAAGATATAAACATGTGTTTCAGGTTTATCATAAAGGGCAGGTAATTCTTTGATCTGAATTGATACAGGACTGGCTTTCCCCGGGTAACTGAAATCATAGGTCTGCAAACTTTTGATGTGCTGTTCCCGATCCGGGAAACGAATAAGATAATAGGTCACTCCTTTAACACTGATATAATTTGTATTGTACAAGGGATTATCACAGTTCATCAGTAAAATGATGTCATTCTTATTATATCCGGCTTTCACATCCAATCCACTTCTTAACAAGCTGACCCATGTATAAAGGATCTGGTCATTAACATTTGTGAAAAGCCGCTGGCTTGCTTTTTGTACTAATATGTAATATCCAAAATCGTTTAATTTAAGATTCCTTGCAATCATCTTCAGCTTTACCGCAACCTCAGCAAGACCGGGATCTTTAAGATAACTCCGATAAAAGCGTATGATGCTGAGATTATCAATAGGAGTATTGAGATGAATATCGGTGACTTCAGGCAGGTCATTTTTCTCACCGTAAAAGTCAAATGAGTTATAGGCGGATTTGATTTTATAAGAATCCTTTTCCGGGATTGGTTCATTATGGATCTCATAATTCCCCGGACCCTGAAATTGTTCAATTGTGTCCATCTTATCTGCATTCTTCATTGGTAATAAAGACTGGACATGAGGCTGAACCTTGGGCTTGATCTTTAATCTTGAAGTATCCTTCATCAGGTTGTATTCTTTCCATGCATTTTGCAGGAATTCCAGGAATGTTGAATCGTTTTTATTTTGAAACTTGTGAAACTCAGATTCGATGGATGCTTTGAAGGAATTAAATGTTGAATCAAATTTTGTTGAATTACCTGTATTTTGCGATTTCCCGGATAGGGACAACCCAAAGCAAAGTATTCCAGTCATACTTGCCACAAACATTTCCCGGAAATGCACATGATATCTCATTTGTTCTTTTCTATCTTATCTTAAATGATCTTTTGATTTTTTGATCCCTGATTGACCAGGTATAGACTCCGGGTTTTAAAGTTCCGGCCGGCATTAAAAAGGTGCTATCAGGAGAGCTGATTATTTTTGTAAAGGCAAGAGAATTATCAGAACCCTTTAAAATAGTAAAATGTGTCACAGAATCATCTTTGTATTTCCATTGGAAGAGAATATCTTTTTGTTCACTTAGAACTGCTCCTTCATCAGGTTTTATAAGAACAATCTTACTACTCCCCCGATTATAGATTTCCATTTTCCCTTTATCAGGTTGCACTTTTTGTTTTTGAACCTGGTACATTTTGTTTTTATCATTCCCGGCAATAGTCGTAGGCCTTGAAGCTTTATTAATTATGAGAAAAACAGACAGGATGCCAGCCAATAATAAGACACTTGCTGCAATAGCATAAGATATGCGCTGTGAAAAAAGTCCTGGAGCTATTCTTAACAGGTTCTTTTCCCGATCTGATCCTTCCTGGTGAATTCGTCTGACTTCTTCTTTGACGGCATCAAAGTTTCTTGCTTTAAGCCATAGCTCATGGATCTCTTTTCTTGCCCCGGTCAGTTTTTTAAATTCCGGATCATCATTCATTCGTTTATTGAAAGATTGCTGTTCTTCCAAAGTCAATTCCCATCCAGGTATTTTTCAATAAGATCTATATCGTTATTATTTTTCTCAGGGAAGTTCATCGGTCGGATTAATTTAAACCTGCTGATTTTCTTTTTTGATATTCTGCCAACAAGGATTGGATGCACCTGCTGAAGCGTTGCCTTGCATTTGCATATTCAATATTTAAGGATTTTGCGATCTCCTCAAACCCTCTGTTTTCTAATGTCTTCCTGATATGATTACCATCCATTGACAACCCGAATCTTAAATCGATAATTTCAATGCATTCTTTCTTCATTTTTTTAAGGATCTCAAGCACCCCGTCAAGTCTGTCATCAATTTCTATATCACTGAGATCATTTTCCTTAATGTCAATCTCTTCTAATTGATAAATGTTCTTAAATCTGTGGTATTGCTTCAGGCAGATATAGCGGCAAATTGAAAAATAATAGGTGCTTAACGAGCTGTTTCTCCTGAATTTATCCTCCCGTAAATTTATAATCAGTTCCACCATCCCATCCTGGATAACATCGTCGGGCTGAATGTATCTTGATATTTTGAGATCGTTGACCATCTTTTTAATACTATCAGCATAATTTTTCATTAGAAATAAAATAACCTCCCTATCACCTTTTCTCACTCCTTCAATAAGTTCTATCTCTGTATATTTTCTCATTTGTATCTGACCCGGCGATTTTGTGACAAACTTTACGTAATTATCCTCTTTCTTGGCATTGGAAAAGAAGATTCAGGGTTCTAAGGTACAAATAAACGGGTCAATGTAAGGATGATAAAAAATATCCGGAAGATATCCGGCACTATATTCGGAATAATCCTGCAAAATGGATATCAATATGACTTTATTTTAAACAGAATTGATAGTTACCTTTGCACTCCGGAAATTAAACTCCTTCCCGGTTTGTTATAATGGATCAAAAACAACTCGAAAAATACTCTTCTGCTTTCACCCTTTCAGATATGGAGATCTTCATCTTCCCGGAGTTACTTTATGCACTGGTACTTGCAAATATCATGTCGCCGGAGATCTGGAAATGGAGAAATGACAAATGGTTTTCAGATATTGACAAAATGGGTCCGCTGAAGAAGATTCACCGGCTGAAACAGTACATCATGGATCATTACAGTTTCAACCTCGACCTGGAAACCTGGGGGCTCACTGACAAGCAAACAGAGATCACCAGGTTTGAGGCTTTTATTGATCCGGTAACTCTTCAACGATCAAATGCCTTGTTTGGATACGAGGGGGATAAATACTATTTTGATATCGATATCCGGAAACATTTCGGTTTGGATAAATTCGATTCGGATATTATTCCATACTGGAAAACTGAAACGGTAGAAGCGATGAATGCTTTCAGGTTTAAACCCGGATACCTTACTGGCGCCGGAGAATGTGTATCCCTCGCCTGCCTGTATTCAGCCGCTCTTTTTATCGTCGCAAAAGTACCCCTTGATAAAATCTTTCTTCTCGGGACACCATTGCATTCGCAGAATTTTATCCTTGTGGATGAAGGCGTCCTGACCAACAACCGCCGCATCATGACAAAGCCCATGTGGTACAACGGAACCGAACTTTCTGTCCTGGCCAGGCGGGCTCTTGAACATGAACAGGTAACTATGGTAGCTCATTCAACGGGATATATCCATTCAGTTTACCCGGAAGCTACTATTGCAGAGGAGGCATATTCTCTTTTAAGACATAAGATTTCCGTTTATCTTGAGACCTCTGTCAACTTTGAGATCTTTACAAATTTCCTGCGATCAATATCCCGTTACCAGAAATTATTCCAGTTAAGTTTTCAGTGCCTGGAGCAAACAAAATACATCAGGCTTGAAAAGGCCTTCGCTTACGAACATGATAGTAAAAACAAGATTGGGGATAAAACTATAAAAAAACTCTTTTGCGAGATCGATGAGGAAGATTTGTCTTTTAGTGTCGAAAAAGAACGAGCCGTGATTGCTTCAGATAATTTTATTTTTTCTCAGAAAACGAATAAAGACTTCTTTTTACTTTTTCAGCAGGAATTTCCGGCATTGGCTGCTAATAAACAATTTATGGACGACCTGAGGAAGTTTGTCCATACTCTACCACACATGCCTTCCGCAAATAAACATTTTTCTCCCTCTCTACCGGTTGTTTTATCTACAACGAATACAAGGGATGAAATCATTAATATAATATCCGGACTTCGAAAAGATTCTATTACTGCGGACCTGGCTTTTTATGCAGGCAGAAAAATGGATTCCTGTGACTGGCGTCCTTTTTTGAAGGCTGCATTTGAACGAAACCCTGTTTCAGTTGATTTTTTCAAGGATGTGGAAATGAACAAGGTTTATTCGGTTCTTTCCTGCTGGCCCGATGAATCAATCTATGAAGGGAACGGACTGGCAATGCCCGATGAAGTGGTGAATTACAAAAGAGGAGAAGGATTTGAAAAAGCCATTACCTTTATCAACATCGCAAAATCACGTCACCTGGATATCAACCAAGAAACAATCAATAAAAAGATTATTCTAAAAACAGAACACCAGAGATTTGAATTCCCTGTAACTAAAAATCTGCTGATTCCTCACGGTTTAGTTTAATTCATGCTCTCTGTTACTCTCTCTGTCAAAAAAGGGATAATCGGTACCTCACTGCATCGGAAACCCCGGATCGATCCAGTTCGTTTTAAGGTTATGCTCCAGGTTGAGCAGTTTGGGCTTTGCGAACTTCATCTCTTTCAGCAACTCAAATGCAGGACGAATATTTGGGCAAACCCTGATTGGACAACATCCACAATAAATTATGATAGTTTTGTCTTTTGGAACTGCCGAAAGCGCTTGCCTCAGTTTATCCAGATTATTTTTATCCTTTGTAGTTCCAATGTTAATGGCACCTTTGATATTTTCCATTGGGCCGATATTGAAAATAATAGGTTGTTGTACTTTTGGATTTCTGAGAATGTTTGCCAGGGCTTCCGGCTCCATAAGCTGATCATCTGTCCAAGGCTTGGTAGAAGTTTGAGCAGAAATACAACCAACTCCAAAGAACATAACTAATAAAAAAAACGAACGTTTTACCATAACTGATCCTGATTAAAAGTTACTGGCAAAGTTATAGAATAAAACTTCAATCCTCCATCCTCTATCCTTCAACCTCTGAACTCTGATCTCCGACTTCCGTCCTCATTTTTTTTTATCTTTGCCGTATGGCAACAAACGAAGACCTTTTCAAAAAGATCATCTCACATTCCAAGGAGTACGGATTTGTATTCCCTTCCAGTGAGATCTACGATGGATTAAGTGCTGTTTATGATTACGGCCCATTTGGAGTTGAACTGAAAAACAACATCAAGGCCTATTGGTGGAAGTCGATGGTTCAGTACCATGAAAACATTGTCGGTCTTGATTCGGCAATATTCATGCACCCTACGATCTGGAAAGCTTCCGGACATGTTGATGCATTCAACGACCCGATGATCGATAACAAGGATTCAAAAAAACGTTATCGTGCCGATGTTCTGATAGAAGATCATATCCAAAAGATTGAAGATAAGGTTCAGAAGGAAGTTGATAAAGCCCGTCAGCGCTTTGGCGATACTTTTGATGAGCAAATGTTCAGGACTACCAACCCAAGGGTGATGGAGAACCTTGCAAAAATAGAAGTCATTAAAAAACGGTTTTATTCTTCGCTCGAAAAAAATGACCTTTCAGATGTCAAGGCGTTGATCGAGGAACTTGGGATTGTATGCCCCGTCTCAGGAACGAAAAACTGGTCAGATGTCCGTCAATTTAACCTGATGTTCTCAACCCAGATGGGTTCAGTAAATGAAGATGCAAACGAGATTTATCTTCGTCCGGAAACTGCGCAGGGCATCTTCGTGAATTTTTTAAATGTACAGAAATCAGCGAGGATGAAGATCCCATTCGGGATTGCACAAATTGGGAAAGCTTTCCGAAACGAAATAGTTGCAAGGCAGTTTCTATTTCGTATGCGCGAATTTGAACAAATGGAAATGCAGTATTTCGTCAAACCGGGAGAGGAACTTGAATGGTTTGCCTATTGGAAGAAAGAAAGGATGAAATGGCATACCTCATTGGGAATCCCTGCTGAGAAGTACAGGTTTCACGACCATGATAAACTGGCACATTATGCGAATGCAGCCACCGATATTGAATTTGAATTCCCAATAGGTTTTAAGGAGTTGGAGGGGATCCATTCACGCACGGATTTCGATCTCAGCGCTCACCAGAAATTCTCGGGGAGGAAATTGCAATATTTTGACCAGGAGAAGAATGAGGGTTTTGTTCCATATGTAGTGGAAACCTCAATAGGTCTCGACCGTACATTTCTTGCTGTAATGAGTAATGCCTACAGGGAAGAAAAACTCGAAGATGGCACCGAACGTGTTGTCCTGAGCCTTCCGGCGATCCTGGCACCAGTAAAAGTCGCAATCCTTCCTTTAATAAAAAAAGACGGACTTCCGGAAAAAGCCCGGGAGATCATGGATGTCCTGAAATACCGGTTCCGTTGTTTTTACGAAGAGAAGGACACAATCGGCCGCCGGTACCGCAGGAT
>Ga0224559_1001174_pt1 | contig 14869 bp, 11 predicted proteins | sample 714S33034metaG_FD_180676 | JGI IMG/M metagenome (GOLD analysis project Ga0224559, IMG submission 180676) | Peat soil microbial communities from Stordalen Mire, Sweden - 717 S3 30-34 | ecosystem: Environmental > Terrestrial > Soil > Wetlands > Peat | place: Sweden: Norrbotten County, Stordalen... | reverse complement strand
AGCGGGAAATATAAGATCCGTGTTCTGAAGCCGGGATGGGGAACCGGGGCGCTGAATGGCGCATCGGTGCCCCATTTTTACCCACCGGCTTTTATTGCGCGGGTTGCGGAGGCTGTGGCTGGCAAGCCTTTTGGCCGCCGGCATCCTGATCAGCGCAGTGCTGATCCAACAGGAGCGACAGATCCGGAACGCATCGCGGGCTGGCTTGAAGGCAGCTCACACGATGAGTTGGGCGTATATACCACAGTTAATCTCTTCTCTGCCGAGTCTGCTCTTCGCTCCAAGCTGGACGACGCCCGGCAAAACAGGAAAATGAGTCTCTTTGGCGTGTCCATGCTGGCTCTGATCGGCTGGAAGCCCGCCGTTGTTGAAGGAAAACATTGCCTGAGCGCGGAAAGCCTCAGCGATCTTTATTCTGTGGATCTCTGCGCCCGTGCCGGCGCCGGCGGTGAATTTGTGACCGCCGCGGCCTTTGCGGCCAATAGTGTTTCAGCGGCGCAACTTGGCGCCGTCAACGCAGCAACCACCGCGATTTCACCGAATCGCCCTAACCGCGGCGGCGCTGCCAGCGCTACCCAAGGAGCAACGACAATGAAGGATACCCTCCTCAAACTGCTCGATGCGCTAAGGCAGAAGAATGCCGGCCGCGCTGCCGAGCTGAGCCTGAAGTTTGCCAACAGCGCCGAGGCTGACTACCCGGCACTGTTGACCGAAGTCACCAACGCGGTTCTTGAAGCGCCCGCAGTCTCCGCAGCCTCCAGCGTCGTCACTGCCGAAGCCGCGCAGCAGCAGCTCGACGAGGCGCATCGCATTCAGAGCCGCAACCGCATCGAGACCTCTCTCATAGCTTCGAAGCTACCAATGCCGGCGCAGACCCTGGCTCGCACGCATCTGGAAACCGTATTGACAAGCGAATCGGATCTGCAGCAAACCAAAATCGATGCGGAGATCGCCCAGGTCCGAACCGCTTTTGCGGCATTCAACAGCGTGGGCCGCATTCATGCCGCTGCGAGCGTTACCCTCGACAGCGCCGACAAGCTGGCTCTGGCGATGGAAGCCGCCCTAGGCGTCAGGGAAGCAATCGGCAAAGGCGTGCCTGCATTCCGTGGCGTGCGCGAGGCCTATGTCGCCATCACCGGCGATTTTGACCTGGCCAGATTGACGGGCGGCGGCGGATTCAGCGGTCAGCGGATGCTGGCCTCCGAAGCCGTGCTGACTGCCGACTTCCCCAACATCCTGCTCAACTCGATGACCAAGCGGTTGTTGCAGGACTGGGCCGAGCTGGCGCTCGACGGACTGTCGAATCTGTATACCAAACAGTCCATCAGTGACTTCAAGCAACAAGACCGCGTCCGCGAAGGCTACTTCGGCGAGCTGCCGATCGTGGGCGAAGGCGGCCTGGGTGACGCCGGCAACACGGGCAACGGAACTCCGAGCTATCTCGAAGTGGCGCGCCCCACCGACGAGCACATCTTCTACACGCTGCAGAAGCGCGGCGGAATGCTCTCCATCTCGGAGGAGACCATCCGCAACGATGATCTGGGCGCGATTGCCCGCTTCCCAGGCCGCCTGGCGCGGGCCGGACGCTGGACCCTGAAGAACTACATCACCTCGTTCTTCGCCAACAACCCGAATTACAGCGCGGACTCCGTGGCATGGTTCAACTCCGCACACGCCAATCTCGGCGCTCTGGCTCTCTCGCAGGACGCCCTCATTGCGGCCGAGATCGCACTGATGATTCAGACCGAGAAGGATTCCGGCGAGCCGCTGGGATTGCCATTAGACTGGCTCATGGTGCCACCGCAGCTTGCGGCCACCGCGCGCCAGATCAACCAGACCAATACCGCAGGATCGAACGCTTTCTTCCAACGTTTCGGAGTCAACAACGAGCGCATCTACGTCAACGAGAAGCTGACCGACACCAACGATTGGTATTACGGGACGAAGCAGGAAAACGCACCGTTCCTTGAAATCGGCTTCCTCGACGGCATCGAGAACCCGCAGATTTTCCTCGCCAACCAGCCCACCATCGGAACCCAGTTCACGATGGATGAGCTTCAGTACAAGGTGAAGATGGTCTTCAACGGCGCGATCATCGACTGGCGTGGTGTGGGCAAGAACGTCGTCGCCTGAGCTTAACCAGTGAGGCGAAGGGTCTCTGAGAGGTGAGGGGCGCATAAAAAACGCCCCTCGCACAACCTGGACAGGAGTAATTCAATGCAGGAAAGTTTCCGCAGAAGCACTCTCACATTTCCATTGCTGGCCACGCTGGTCGCCGCAAATGGCGTCGTAACCTACATTTCGCCGCGCCCGCAGCGCATCGCCGGCGCGCAGCTTTGCCTTTCCGACACCGGCACGGACACGGCACATCAAACCGCTCTCGCGACAGCGCAGGCAACATTGGTCACCGACACGGCCGCGGCGGTTATCGCTGATGCTGCTTATGCCGCCAATCCCGCCGGCGCTGGGTTGCTCGCTGCCAAAACTGCTGCTGATGCCCTGGTGGTCACCGATAGGGCTGCTGTAGTAGCGGCTCAGGCCGCGGTGACCGCAACCACGGTTTCCATCAAAGTCAACGGCACAGCCGTCAACGCTGCCAACAGCTTGAAGATCTACGCTGGCGGTGCATCCAATGCTGTCGGCACGGCCATCACCGGAGGATCCAACCAGTACCCCGGCGGCGCGCGCCTCAACAAGGACGACGTTGTCACTATCGACATCACCGCGGTGCCTGCCACTACCGTGCCGAAGCTCGGCTTCGTGGTGCTAGACATCGTCGAGGTGGATGTCTAACTGCAGAGATCAGTTGGGAGCGGTGGAATGGACGCTGTATCGCCAGTCATGCCGGGATCGGAACCGATCGAGGTTGTGCTTGCAAAAGATCAACCTGAATATCTTCCGCTTCCGGTGGTGTACCTCGACACTCCATCGCGCCCAATGATCAGCCGTTGGCGCTTAACAGAGGAAGAACGGCAACGAATCGCGAATGGTGATGACCTGGTCTTGACCCAGCTTACATTTGGACATGCATTTCAGCCCATTCATTTGCAAATCACCGCGCCAGACGAGGCGCCCCAACTGTTGGAGTAGAGAAACGCTCAGATGCCTTTTCCTTACGCCATCTCGGATTTTGTTGCGGAGATCCCGAACGTGCTTTCGGATGACGCCGGGCGCATCAGCCAAGATTCCTGGGCCGCGCTGGTCTCCCGCGCTATCCTTGAGCGCTACTCGGCTGACTCGCCCTTGCGCATCTGTAGCGACATCCACGGAAATGGCACTAACTATTTGCCGCTTCCAGTTGCGCCAGGCGCTGGCTCCGATCTGCCGGTATTCGAACCTAACTTCTCGGTGATCCAGCACATGGAGTATCCGATTCTCCAGCAGCCACCGCAGCTCATACTCGATTCGGATTTCCGCATCTATCGCGCGCCAGGCGTTGCTCCAACGATTCTGGTGAACTTCGACACCCCCGGACCGAATGACATTGTGCGCTGCACCTGGACGGCTCGCCATCTGCGCGATGGATCCACCGTGCCAGACAAAGACTTCTATGCAGTGACCGATTTCGCGGCCAGCCTGGGCGCGGAGAAATTGGCCACCTTCTACGTTGGAACCGGTGACTCGACCCTCCAGGCCGACGTAGTGCAGTACCGCTCGAAGAGTGCAGAGATGCTTGCCTGCGCCAAAGCGCTGCGCAAGCGCTACTACAACCATATGGGCATTGAAGAGGGCAGGACAGAAGCGGACATGGGGCCGGCCTTTGCGCTTGGCAATCAGTATCTAGAACAAAACTCCGGCGTGGACCGGCTTGTCCACAACAAATATTCGAGGTAGACGGCAATGGCTTGGGGAGTGCAGACCCGCGGGACAGAAGGCTTGGAGCCGGAGATGCAGGCGGCCGTGCGGGAAGGCACACAGACCGGTCTTGAGGCGTTGGGCGTGAAGGGCGCGGAGATGGTCCAGGAGAACATCAGAACGCCTTATGGCGCACTGCCTGCCGCCGTTGCCTTCGGCAACCTGGCTGGAAGCATCATGTCTCTCTTTGTGCGCGAAGTCAGCATGTGCCGGGAAATTATTAGTGTCAGCCCTAATGTCGGCTCGGATATTTACGCTGCGCCGGTCGAGACTGGCGCGCGACCGCATATGCCGCCGGCATCGGCGTTGCTGGCTTGGGTTCAGAAGAAGTTTGGTATCGAAGACGAAAAGCAGGCGCTCAGCATGGCCTTCGCTGTGGCAAAGTCAATCTCTAAGCGCGGCACACAAGGGCATGAGATGTTCTCTCGCGCGCTAGAAGCCCTGGAACCGATAGCGCCAGCCGTGCTGGAGCGCGAGCTAGCGCTTGCCTTCGCAGCTCACGGATTCACGGGAGCAACCTCATGAGCGCCGCTACCGCCATCGCCGCCGTATATAACCTGCTGAAGACCGTCGCAGGAGTCGGCCCCAATGTCTATGGCCAGATTCGCTTTTCGAACGACGATGCTGAGTTTAAGGCGCTTTTCACCGATGCGGCAACAAATCCAGCCGCCCCGGTTGTGCATACCTGGATGGTGAGCCGCGAGGCAACGCCGGCCAAAGATGAAGCGATGCAGGCTATGAGTCGTACCCATACCATCGTGATGACTGGTTATCGCGCCTTCAAAGACAACGTTTCCGAGCCGCTATGGCAAGCGGAGATCGAGGAGATATGCGCGGCGTTTCTGCCTTATTCTGTTCGGCATTTCAATAACATGTTCGATTGGTCGGGGCCGCCCCAGGTCGAAGGCGTCAAACTCGTTTTCTTTGGCAGTGTGCTTTGCCACACCGCGCGCATTATTCACCCGGTAAAAGAGTTTCCGCTCAACTGAGCAAAAGGAGTTTCAAATGTCGTCCACATTCACACCACAGAGGTCGGTACTTCGCAATATCGTGCTCAGCATGAAATCTCAGGAGACGATTGCGGAAGTCTTAGCCGATTCGGCGCTCACTTACCGGGCCAGGATGGAGACAACCGCCTTCCTTCAGGAGTTGCTTGAAAAGGAGAGCGACTATGCCTATACCGGGAAGAATGGTAAGTCGATGGCCACCGAGAGCCGCCTGATCGCTCAATCCGCAACTTTCAATATCAACACGCGGCTCGATGATTTTCTGGTTGGCTGGATGTTCGCATTCGGCATGGGCCAGGAAATTTTTACCGCTGGCGCGGCCGGGCCGCCGCAGTTGCCGAACACGCATGTTTTCACCTGGGACGATACAGACGGACCATCGCTGCTGACCAACATCTACGGCGAAGACACAGCGGGCCTGAAGAGAAAATGGAGCGATTTAGCTCTGTCGCAGTTTGTGCTTACGGGCTCAGATAAAGGCTCGATCATGGTGAAGGCCACCGGCCTTGGGCTCGGCACAGTCACCGATGGAGCCATGGCGACATTGCCTGCGCTTCCCACGGCTCAGTATCTCTACGGATCTGATTCGACAGCTTCAATTGGACCGACTGGCGATGCGGTTTCGCTAGCGCCCCGTGTGTTGAGTTGGGAAGCCACCTTCGACGCGCAGAAAGAACTCTTCCGCGCCGTAGGCTGTGGAACCAAGCCCTATTTCATCCGGAAAGGAAATCCAATCAATAAGCTGAAGCTGGTAATCGCCGCCGACACCAGCAGCGATGTGCGCGACTGGGTGAACGAGGAAACTCCGCTGGAAGTGAAAATAGCGGCCGTATCTGGAGCAACGAGCTTGCTGATCGATTTCCCGCACGTCATTCTTCCCAAATACGACCTGGGAGAGCAGGATAAGTTCGTTGCTTATACACTCGATCTCGATCAGCAGTCGATTCTCCAGCCTACAGGCGGCGGCGAGAGTGTTACGGTGACGGTCCAAAACACGGATGCTGCCTACCTGGGCGCAGTGTAATCGAATTTCTCCTGGGGGACGTGCAATGGGGCCGTCCCCTCTTTTTAATCGTGTCACTGGCGACTGATCTTCATCGCTGGGGCATTAATCGCCGGGTGAGCTGGAGTGGTGCCAGCGGCAGGCCCATAACCTGAATGACGCGGGTTCGAGTCCCGCCCCGGCATCCAACTTTGGAGGAAAAATGAATAAGCATTCTGCATTATCCCCTGAAATCTCTGAAACGGCTTCATCGGCGCCCGTGCTGCTTCCGTTGGATGCGCCTCGCTCTGTGGCCTTCAAAACAAAGACGGGCGCTTTCGTCTATAGCTTTCGCCGGATATCGCTTGAGGATTGGCAGCGCTATTTCGCGTCGATCGTTAACCAGACTATCCAGACTAAGGCCGGCCGCGACCAGGTCTTTGAGACCGAATCGGCACTTCTCGATCTGGTTGATCGTGCGCTGAAGAGCGTTGAAGGTTACGGGGACCTGAGCGCACTGGATGAATGGAAGAGTTCGCTACCGCTTCGCCATCGCTTGGCGGCTGGAATGGCGCTACGTAGCGTGGTCGCTACGCCGCGCAACGATGAACAGCCGATTGTATGCGCTGTTCTCGAAATCAGTCTCGATGCCAATTGGGGAGCAACCGACGACGGGAAGACCACGCAGTACTCGGGATTGATTCATCGCTTCCGTCAGCCAGGAATCGCGGACCTCAAACGCTTTAACTTTGAGAGCGCGCGTACGCGGCTGACAGGCACGCCGGAAATGAGCATTACATCCTATCCTTCGCGCCAGGCTATCGCCATGAAGATCTACGACGATCTTATTGATTCGGTCGACGGCTATTGCGTCGGAGACCTGCCGCTCTCCAGTGTGGAAGAAATCAGGCGCGAGATGGATGGGGCGCACAAAGCAGCCGCGGCGCTGGCACTGTTTGAACAGGGCGATGAAATCACAATCGAATAACGAGGCACTCCATGCGCGATTTAGCAATGCTGCGACGCGCGGCGGCCGAGTTTTTCATCGAGGGTTTCGTGGCGCCAGAAGCGGCTCGCATCCTGGCCAATACGAAACCCGAGGATCAGGAGAAGGCACGGCAAAGCATTATGCCGCCCCGTACCGCGCCAGACGGGGCTTTTGCATGGATTAACTATCTCATCTGGCTAGAGCAGGTGCTGGAGGTTGTGGATGTGCCACTGAACGGGGTTGAAGTGGAGGCGTTGATGGCGCTCAAGCGCGAGCGCATCAAATTCCAGAATGCACATCCTCCTTGCCCACACTGCGGAATGCCCAACGAGGCCCACGCGCTGAGATGCAGGGAGTGCATGGGGGAGATCGGATAGCAGATGGCGATGGCCGTACAAATCGAATTGATGGTTGACGAGAAAGGCGCAGTCTCCGGCGTCCGTTCGTTTGATACAGCCGTCAAGGGTACGACGGGCTCCGTCCGCCAGCTCGACGCGGAGCTAAGCGCGGTGGGCACGCGCGCGGCCGCGGCTGGGCAAAAAGGCAAAGAGGGCCTCAATCAGATCGGTAAATCCGCATTGTCAGCGCGGGAAGAAACGCGATTACTGGCCGAGACGATGGGTATCCACGTTCCCCGCGCCATGCAGTCAGTGATTTCAAAATGCCCACAACTGATGGGAGCAATCAGCGCGGTCAGCGGCGCTATGATCGGCCTTGCCAGCATCCAGATCGGCGCCATGGTATTCGAGGAGGCTATTAACGGAGCTAAAAAGCTATGGGATCACATCAATATTGTCGGCAAAGCTGTCGACAATTATAGCGACAAAATTGAAAAGACCAGACATCAGGAATTTGGGAACACTGAGTCGATTGAGACATCTCGCCTACGGATCGATGAAGCCTCGCAGGCGGCGAGCGAATACAGCAGGCAAGCCGAGGAAGCGCAGACAAAGACAAGTGGTTGGAATGCGTCTCTCAATCTTCTTGTTCCTGGACTCGGCGGCCTTGTTCAAATGTGGCGGAATTTTGCTGAAGCCGGAGCTGATGTAGAGCAGGAAATGGAAGCCCTTAACCAGATGCACGCTGCGATGGCAGCTGACTCTGGTCAGTATCACGATGTTAAGGAATTGCGTATTGGCATCGACGCTGCTCATAGAGAAGCTAATATAGGAAAATTGCCTGAATCTGATCGTCCGCAGGCAGAGCGCGACGCTAAGATCAGGGAAGCGACAGCCCGTGCACATGAAGAGCGCCGCAATGCCAATGAGAAGCTACGGCTGCAAGGTAATACAGTCGCGCCAGATTCGGGAGCCGAGAAAGAAAGCCTTCAGATTGAACTTGCTACCTTAAAGGCCGATAACGAACTATCCAGCCAACGAAATCGCCACACGGGTGATGCTAAATCGCAGGTTCAGGAGCTGGCGCGTATCCATGAGCAGGCGGTGGAATCCGGCCTGCGTGGCTCGGCTCTTTATCACCAGCAGGAAGCGGCCGCCATTGAGGATCTGAAGCGGAGAGGCATCACCGCAGCTACCGCCATCAACGATATTCATGTCAAATTTCAGAACGAAGAGCTGCGGCGGCTGGAAGAGCAGGGGCGCAAAACCGAGGATCTGGAGCGCCAGGCTGCCATGGCTGGGTTGACCGGCATTCCAAGAACGCAGGCGGAAGGCGCGAATCGGCTCGCCAATGTTCATGATGAAGATTTTGGCGATGTGGACGCCAACGGCCATTCAGTCCTTGCCGAGAGGCAGCGGGCAGCAATTGCAACTGAAACAGCAGTAGCGGTGCATGAACAATCACAGAGAGATGAGCAGGAGAAAGACCGTATAGCCGCAGAAAGCCTCGCAAAACAGCGCAGAGCCGCTGAGGAGACAACGCACATCGAGGATGCAGCGCACGTCAAGTCACTGAGCGCAGAGAAGCAAAAAACGGCTGCGATTCAAGCGGAACTGGCAGAGCGTAAGCAAAGGTATTACCAAGAATGGAAAGACCTTGAAATTTCTGAGGACGATTATCATCGTCGTTCTAAGGCCGCCGAGGCCGAAGCCAACGCTGAAATGATCGAGGCCGCAAAGGCCGCGCACGACAAGATGGCCGAGCAGTTTACCCATCTCTTCAAGAGCCTGGATCATCCCAAAGAAGCGCTGAAAGAACTCGGCGACAAAGCTGCCGGGAATATGGCCGCAACGATGGTGCAGCACTTCCAAGGCAAGAAAGGCGGCACTGGCGCGGATGCTAAAGGAGGCGCTGGCGGCCTCTTCGGCGAGATGTTCCCCGGCTTTGACTTTGGTAAAAAGAAAACACTTAGCGCAGGCGCGGATGCAAAGGCGGAGATGCCCGGCGGGCATGGTGGCGCGCCGATGGCCTCGGCTACTTTCTCGATAGCCTCGGCGATGATCCACGTTGGAAGCCTGAGCTTCGCAGGCGGCGCAGGAATCGCGCCTGGCGCACCTAGAACCTCTTTTGGTGGCGGCGTCGGTACCACGCTTCTCGCACTTGGTGGCACCGGAGCAAGCGGAGGCTTTGGTGCCGGCTCGACTTCGTCTCTCGGATCTGATTGGAGCACTTCTGGCCGCGCAGGAAACGCAGGCGAAGCAAATTACGAAGCTGGGCACGCTAGCTTGGGTGGTTTCGGCCCGGGTTCTGCTAGCCCTGCAATAACAGCCACCGAGCGAATCAATAAAGGCGTTGGCGCAGAAAATCAGGCCCAAGCTCTTTATAAACAGGGTATGAAGTTCTTCACCGGTGGTGCTGGAAAAAATGGCGGAACTGGAAAGGGAGGTAGCTCCGAATCGGATCAGGATGCTGGTTACGCAGAGACTAAAAGTTCAGATCTGAGCGGAAAGTTCAATTCAAAAGGAGAATTTGTTTCTAGCCGCGCGACCAATAATGGCGGGATGCTTGGTGGCGGCGGAGTAGCTGCGAATGCTGGCGGAGCAATCCAGGGTGGCCTGGGAATGTATGCGGCCTACGAAGGAACCGGGGGTGTAGGAGGCGGTGCTAAAGGTGCGCTGAGCGGCTACGAACTCGGGATGGCGGTTGGTGGCCCGATAGGCGCAGGTATTGGTGCCGCTGCTGGTCTAGCGATCGGCTTCTATGGCCACGGTGGACGGGAAGAAGCCAGCAAATATAACTTCAGAACCGTCAAGCCACGCATTGCTGATGACCAAAAGTCCTACAACGAAGGCTCGATGAATTACCTCTCAGCCTATGCGGATCTGGAGAGCCTGCAAGCCGAAGCGATGAAGACGATTAGTAAAATGGGGCCTTCCGCGCGGGCATATCGCAAAGACACTATCGATCCGGAGATCAAGCAGGCTGAAGGTAAGCTCACAGCCGAAGAGAAGGCCGGCCGTAGCCAGTATTCTTCTTCGGCTGCCCAATACGACGTCGGCACTGACTATGTTCCGCGCACCGGAATGGCCGTTATCCATGAAAAAGAGCGCATCATGCCTTCCGACCAAAATGAGCGCATCACGCGGGCTATCGAATCAGGAGCATCCTTGAGCGCGGTTCATGCCAGCTACCAGAGTGCGATGCAGTCAAAAGATGCGCGGCGCGTCTCCAGTGGCGGCGATCGCATTGTCCAGGTAGCGCTGAGCGCTATTGACACAAAGAGTGGCCTGCAATTCTTGATGGCAAACAAGCATGTCATTCGAAGTGCTTTTAACGAGAGCTTGGGCGAGAATTCGGGCGGAGGAATGTGATGCCGGCCAGCGATATCCTCAATCCGACGCAGGGATGGGACGCCACGCTTGGGGATTCAATGAACCCCAGCTATGGTTTCACGCGCAAGCGAGCCAGCACGCAACTGCATAAAAAGGCTGTTGGTGGAACGCCCTGGACGCGAGAGACGCAAAACACCGGCCACACCTTTGTGTTCAGTTGGCTGGGCCGCACCTGGGCCTGCGTGCAGCGGCTCAAAAGGTACTACGAGCAATACGAAGACGGCTTTTTCACCATCATCGACTGGGACGGCGGTGGGCGTCATTATGTTGGCCGCTTTACCACAGAGATCGTTCCGACGCTTACGGCGAACAATAAATGGGACGTGCAGAGCGTCACCTTCGAGGAGATCCCAGAGCAGTCGATGGTTGAATATCCGAGCGACTGGGATCATGATGCGATCGCCTTCTTCATCACCAACGACTTTGGCGATCAGAAGCTGGCCATCAATGGCGCCTGGTCGCAGACGGCGCGCACGGCTGTCGCTGGCGCACAGGGCACTGCACATGTCAGCCTGGCGACTCTGGGCACAGCTTACGTCACGATGGATGATCCTGGTACCTCCGGCGACTGGGCATGCTATGAATATCGCGGCTACGGCTTTCGCCTTTATATGCTCAAAGGTCCGGAATTTGGCCAAGCGGACATATATATAGATGGCGTGCTTCTGGAGATGGTTGATCTTTACAACGCGACTGATGTTGGCCCGCAGATCGTCGTCGCGCAGCAGAGTATGCCGCTCGACTTCCATCGAGTGAAGGTAGTCTGCGATGGCACAAAGAACGCTTCTGCAATGGGCACGGCCGTGAGCTGGTACGCGCTTGAGGTGATGCGTTGATTGCTTACCATCCATCACTGAAAGCCGTGGGCGGCGCGCGCACCGGCATCGGCCCCGTGAACCTTCTCGATGTGCAGGATGTTAACGGCAATATCTACCACTGGAGTGACCGGCCCATCAACGCGCCGGTGGTGATCACAGGTGCAATCGCGCCCTCTTTTTTCCCCGCGCTTCCGCCTGTTCCGGCCGGGCAATTTCAAGTGATGGCCTATGCGACAAACTTTCATTGCGCAAGCAGCGATCTTAATCTAGCAAATATCCATCAAACATATGGCGAACTGCTTCGACGGACTGTTACTGGCTTTGTTTTAGGTGGCGGATCGCTCTATTGGAGTACGTTTCTTCCTGAGACACCAATTCCATCGGGAGCTGTCATCAAAAGTATCACTCTCATCTTCGATGGCTACGGTGGCGGGTCTGCGAACAATTTTCCCACTTCTCAATATACTGCGATTTCTCCAGATATCCATTTTTTGGACACTATCACGCTCGAAGCAGAACTCAACACGATATCGCCGCCTGGTGACTGCATTGTCAAATTCGTTGGCGTTCAAATCCTCTACTCCATTCCAGGTGAGGGAAGCCCCGAAAGAGATTACCCTGGCGTAGCTCCTTATGGTTTTGGCCCTTATGTTCCCTGGCTCATCGAGGTCCCCCAGTTCACTTTCCATCGTTCTCAAGTGACTGATATGGGGGCCTTCGTTCTGCAGAATCTAAGCGGTGATTCGCTGAGCCGGGATTTTGAGAAGATACTGCGACGGTCCACGTTAGAGGGAGCATTCTTCGTTTATCGCTGCTGGCAGGCCGATGCGGAGGCCGCGTGGCTTGAGGTCCACGGAACTCTCACTGTCGATCCTGCGGGTGTGGATACTGTCAACTTAAAGTGCGCTCAACTTATCAATGCCGCCCAGGATGACACGCCGCTCGAAATCTACGGTGAGACCTGCCAGCTCCAATACGGTGGGCTGCGCTGCGGAGCTACGGGCCCGACCGAGTGCCAATACAGCTATCAAACCTGCCAGCAGCCGAATCGCATTATGGTTGAGGCCAACAGCTACGAGAAAAACTATGGCGACACGGGTGCAAACACGGCCTTCAACATCATCAATCGGAGGCGCACGATATGAGCAACGCCTCCACAACCCAGACCAGCTCCGCCAGCGAGACCACTGGACAGCCTATCCCTCTTTCTTATGGATATATCTGGGCGACCGGCAAGCGTTCGAAGTATTACCAGCTACAGAACACAGGCGACTCGGTCAATGAGTACACGCGCCTGGGACTCTGGAAGCTTGGCCACGGCGAGTGGGATGGGTGCGTTGAGCTTTGGATCAACGATCTGCTGGTGTGGAATGGCGTGAACACCCCTGCCAAAAAGGTGATACGCAGCTACGGCTTTAACTGGCTGCAGGCGCTCGATGGCAACCCAGAGGGATTTGTTTTTAACTTCCATAGCGGCAGCGATTCACCGCTGGGTGGAACACTTTTACCCACTTCTGTCGGTCCCGATCAGGGTCTCGATATTCTGTCGCCGCTGTATCCTCCGGCAGTTCAGTGCCTCCCGGAGTCGCGCATCGCTTATTATTCGCTGATGCGCAAGCAGCCGATTCTTAACCAATCGAGCAACAACGGAAACGATGCGAGCATGTGGACTGACATTGCGCCAATAGGCCTTTGGCGCGCCCTTCGCTGCCGCATGTTTGATGATGACGGCAATCAGACCGGCTATGCGTTCACAACGAATCCAGCATGGCACTTTGTCGATGTTCTTCTGCGCCGCAAGCTGATGCCCGACTATCGGCTTGATCTAACCTATGGTCCAGATCAATTGACCGCAGCCGTTAAGAATCGCTTTGACTGGGGACCAATCTATCGAGCCGCTCAGTATTTCGACGAGATATTGCCGAACGGCCGTCGCAGATTTGAAGGTAACTATTCATTCAATCAGCAAACGAGTCTTCAAGCTGTGACAGAACAAATACTTCTCTGCTGCCGCAGCTTCACGACTGAATATGCGGGAAAAATCGCGCTAAATTGCGACATGCCTCGGCCAAGCGTTTTCACCTTTAGTCGCGCTCATATTCTGCCCGGCTCCTGGGACGCCAGCGACCAGAGCCTTCACAAAACGGCCAATCGTTTTATCGGCAAGCATCGCGATCTGCTGGTACCCGAGTGTTCTCAGATTGCCTCGATTACCTGTTCATACGGCGGCAATCCGGTGGTTACAACAGTTAACCCGCATCCCTGCGAGGCTGGTGACAGAATCGCGATCGGTGGAACAGGCACAACCTACGACAGCCAATGGGAGGTTTATAGCGTTCCGGCAATCATCAATCCCGGCTCGACAACTGAGGTTGATCCATCAACTATGACGCTGGTCAGCAAGGGCACTAACTTCCCAGCGAGCGTCGGCGCCGGTGGTGGACTCGGCCTGCTCTATTCGCGGTTCAAAGAGCGCGCTCCGGAGTTCTGGCACAAGAACAACATGCTGGCGCGCGGCGTGGTTGGTCTCGGCATTCCCCGCCAACGCAATAAGGTGAAGCAGGAGCTTGATTTTGCCACGAGTACTTACGACCAGGTCAGCAGGCTCACCTGCTACGAACGCGACCGGCAGTTGGGACTCGATCAGGCCCCCTACATCACGCCGCCGTGCGTGAAGTTCCGCACCTCAATGTTCGCGCGCGACGCTGCGGGAAATTTGGCGTGTGCAGTGCGGCCAGGGGATCACGTTACTGTGGATGACTCGACTAACTTCCAATACGCGGGCGAATATGAAGTGCTGGAACCTTTAATTGTGCATGTTCCGACCGCAAAGGCCTCTGGATCTGGTGGAGAAATTGCCCTCAAGCCCGACGAAAACAGTGGGGAGATCGAGTTCCCGCTCGGACCTTATAACGAAGCGGTTATGTACGATACAAGCGACAAAACACAAGCCGGCTGGCCCAGTGTGCCTGGGAGCGATCCCGGCAATAGTTCCAGCTTTACCGCGATTCCATTGGCAGCGGGGAACTTCTCTTTCTTCACAGGATCAGGCTCTGGAGGCAGCATCTTTCAGCTTCCGTCAACTGGCTATCCGGTGGGGAATACGCTCGCGTGGGCATCTCCAGAGGGCTTTGGTGGCAGCGGCTGGAGCGGCGCGATGGCCACCATCGAACTCTGCGATGTAAGTAACACCTTCGGCCTCACTCTCAAATATGAAGATAACGACGGAAGCTACTGGATCGGCCAAGCCAACTACGCTTGTCTCGCGTGGCTCAGTGCTGATGTGCCCACTTCCAGCGGAGGATTAACGTGGATCAGCTTCACCCTCCAGGGCGGTGAAGAGATTGTTTTTGGGCGCGGCATCGTCGCTGGCGACGGCAGTTTTATAGTTGTGCTGCCTGCCGGCTACACAACGGACAAGATGTTTGCCGTTGCCTTTCCCCATGATGGCGTCCCCACCGGTGGTCACGATTCGCACTGGGTTGGCG
>Ga0224559_1001172_pt1 | contig 14892 bp, 12 predicted proteins | sample 714S33034metaG_FD_180676 | JGI IMG/M metagenome (GOLD analysis project Ga0224559, IMG submission 180676) | Peat soil microbial communities from Stordalen Mire, Sweden - 717 S3 30-34 | ecosystem: Environmental > Terrestrial > Soil > Wetlands > Peat | place: Sweden: Norrbotten County, Stordalen... | reverse complement strand
ATCATCGAACCAACACAAATAGATGACATTTATCTTGGAAAAGCTAAAAAGGTAGCATTATCTCGAATGCTACAATCAGCTAAAGATTTAGGGGCTAATATTGTAATTGAAGTGTTGATCGATTATGTATCTATTGGCGGATTTCAAGGCAATGCATTTATTGTAACTGCAACTGGAACAGCAGTATTATACGAATAATTTCTAATAAATTATTTATAATGAGAATGCAATTAGAAAAATAGAAATTACAAATATTTTATTTGAATAATATAATACTAAAAATTTTCAAACTGATCATTTAACTTGTGGATATTTATTAAATTAATTTGATTATTAAGTTAAAATCTATCCATAAAAATACGATTTTTTTAGAAATTGCAATATTAAATGAAAACATTTAAATTAAGATTAGGAAATAATATAGATGATTTATAATGATTTAATATTGTAAATCTAAAACATTGATAATGATCAAATTTATTATCAAACAGTTTTGGGGAACTTCTATAAATTATTTAGAGCTCCATGGAGTAAATCTTTAAATATTCCTGTAAAATTAAAAATCATAAATTAAATAGGTGATATGAAAATGCTTAATCATATGTTCAATGCAAAATCAGTGGCAATAATAGGTGCATCTGAGACAAAAGGTAAGATCGGAAACGATTTAATGATATCTCTTTTAAATTATTACAAAGGGAAAATTGTACCAATTAATAATCATCGAGAAAAAGTACTTGGAATCCAAGCTTATAAATCAATAAAAGATTATGGCCCTGTAGATCTTGCAGTTGTAGTCATACCCTCTCCATTTGTACCTGCAGCAGTAAGGGAAGTTGGAGAAACTGGAACAAAAAATCTTGTAGTCATTTCTGCAGGATTTAAAGAAACCGATGAAGTTGGAGCTGAACTAGAGCAGCAGCTAGTGGACATATGCAAAGAATTTGATATTAAACTCGTAGGTCCTAATTGTTTAGGTATCATGAATACCTACAATGATATGAACGCTTCATTTTCTTCTGACATTGCAAAGAAAGGAAAAATTGCTTTTATGACACAATCCGGAGCAATCTTTGCAGCTATACTCGACTATGCTGATAAAAAAAATATAGGATTTTCTAGAATAGTTAGTCTTGGAAACAAAGCAGGAGTAAATGAGACTGATTGTCTAACAAACTTCATGGACGATGATCATACAGGTGTAATTACAGGATACCTTGAAGGCATAGTTGATGGCCCGGCATTTATGAAAGCAAGTAAAATAGCCTCAAAGAAAAAACCGGTAGTGATTATTAAATCAGGTACAACAAGTAAAGGATCTGAAGCTATTTCCTCGCATACCGGTACAATTGCAGGTTCTGATTCTGCTTATGACGCAGCATTTAACCAGTGTGGGATACTTAGAGCAACTTCACTCGAAGAGATGATGGACTACAGTCGAACATTAGCATTATTTCCCTTACCAAAGGGTAAACGAATAGCTATAATTACCAATGCTGGCGGTCCGGGAATTATGACTACAGATTCGATAATAAAACACGACCTAGAATTAGCCCATTTTACAGATGCGACTAAAGCAAAATTGAGTGAATTTTTACCCGACACTGCAAATGTGAATAACCCAGTGGATGTATTGGGAGATGCAAGTCCAGAAAGGTTTGGGTTTGCTTTAGACACTGTTTTACAAGATCCTAATGTAGATGGTGTAATATATTTAGTAACACCTCAATCAGTAACAGATCCAGAAGGAACTGCTAGAGTGGCAATTGATCATGCTAAATCTTGTGATAAACCTGTTTTATTCAGCTTCTTTGGAGGAACACGTTGTGAAGAAGCAGAAGTAGTTTTAAATGAAGCTAAGGTTCCAAATTATTTATATCCTAAAGCAGCTGTAGTAAGTATGAAAGCTTTATATGATTATACTGTTATAAAAGCTCGAGAATATCCAGAAACTCCAGTATTTGATGTTGATAAAGGAACTGTTAAAAATATATTTGTAGATGCAAAGAAAAGAGGAACCAATACCCTTGGTTTGGAATCATTTGATATACTTAAAGCATATGGAATTCCTGCAATTGGAACAGCAATATCAAAAACATTACAAGAAACTGTTGAGGCAGCTGAAGAAATTGGATATCCATTAGTTATGAAAATAATCTCTCCACAGATTTCACACAAATCTGATGTGGGTGGAATTAAACTTAACCTAAATAATGCCGAAGATGTTAAGGTTGCTTATGAAGATATGATGTCTAAAATACCGGAAAAAGTACCTAATGCAGTACTTGAAGGTGTTCAATTACAGAAAATGGTTTCAGGTGGTAAAGAAGTCATTATTGGAATGATCCGGGATCCGACCTTTGGTCCAACTTTGATGTTTGGACTCGGTGGTATCTATGTTGAAATATTAAAGGATGTTAAATTTGCAGTTGCACCAGTAAATGTTAACGATGCAGCCAATATGATTAGTGGAATCAGAACTCACAAACTTCTTGAGGGTTCAAGGGGAAGTGAACCAGTAGATATTGAAGCTATTAAAAATATTATCTTGAGAGTTTCCCAACTTGTGACTGACTTCCCAGAAATCAGTGAGTTTGAAATCAACCCTCTGATTGTTTTTGATGAAGGAGAAGGAGCATTAGCAGTTGATATGAGATTAATATTAAAGGAATAAGTACAATATAAAATTGTAAAGTTTAGGGATTATTCAATCCTATCTTTTTTTTTATTTTTGGAATATTTGTGTAAATGTTTGTTACACCAAAATTAGAATATTGTTCAAATAAATTTATTTGTATAAAACTGTATTCTGAAATCATAACAACAATATTTGTTTAGCATGATGTAGGGGGCTTTCTAACATTGCCATACATTTAAACTCATCTATTATTTCCAGATAGTAAAGCCATAGTATTTAATTATATTCAGAACGTATAGACGTTAAATTATTCAACCATTTTATCTCCTTAACTATAAACTTACAAAGGAATTATATTAAAGGGGTTCTTAAATGTTGGGTGTGTAATAACCACACTTAAAATTTTAAGCTTTTTTAGAATGTTAATTTAGGAAAACGGAACTTAAAAAAATATAAATTAAACCCAACACCTATTAACTTGACAGCTTCATATTAAAAAGTTTATTATTGATTTTTTAATTTAATATTCTGTTATATTATTAGTAAATTGGTAAATCTTGTCTGTTTAGATTATAGAAAGATTATTATTTTTAGTAAAATATTTAATGTTAATTTTTTTTGATATTAACTGAAATTAAATTTAATAAAAGATAAAAATAAATGGGTTGACTATGGATTATTAATACATTTAAATTATGTTTTTGATAATGAAAGGTTTAAATCTGAATATTTGTAATGAGGGGCTATAAAGACTGTTTCGATTAGATTCTAATGAGAATAACATATTAATTAGCTTAATTATTCGATATTTATTAAAATTATATGGAAAATTTGGGGAATTAATTAAATGGATGAATATATCAAGATGTACACTCAAACCAATGAAATACAAGACCATTGGCAACCACAAGGAGCAGACACATATAAATTAAAGGACATTATTGGAGATATACTTACTAAAATTATTAATGAAACAAACAAAAAATAAGACTCAAAAAGTTTTTTGGATACCAAGACAATAAAATTATCAAAAATACCTTCAAACTACCAAAGATTTAGGAGAAAAATCGAAGATTGGACTCCCAAGGTATTGGTACAAATATTGTACAAAACAGTCAGCGATGTTTACAAAATTTTCATTGTTCATTTTTATAATATTTGATAGGTAAAAGTGCAATAATACTTATTCTATTTGATCATACTCCAATTCATATTAAAAAAGAAAAAAGATTATTATTCAATTATCTTCTTAGTATATTACTTACACCAATAGCTAGTAATAGAAGTACCGGCCATATTTCAAGTCTTCCTATCCACATATCTGCTATAAAGGTTAATTTAACTATAACTGGTGATGATGCTGTGATAAGTGATGATGATAATCCCACATTACTTACTGCCGACGCAACTTCAAATAAAACTTGTGAAACGTTATGATAATAAAACATAACAATTATGCTGCTTATAATATACACCATAAGGTAAACAAATACAAATAGGCCTGTTAATTTTAAAAGGTTATCATCTGCAGTTATGGTTTTTACATGATGAACTTTTCGTGAAATAACTGCACTTTGTGGGAGTAAAAATGATTTGATCTCCCACCAAACTGATTTAACCATGATACCTATTCTAATCCATTTTATACCTCCACCTGTAGAACCAGAACCTGCACCTATAACCATGAGAAGGGTAAGTATAAATATGCCCAACCCGGCGTACTGATTGACTATATCTGGTCCTGAAGAAGTCTGGAGACCAGTTGTTGTTATGGCTGAAACTACTTGGAAAATAGCATATCTCAATGATAGTAGGACGTTGTGTCCATAATATGGGGTGTTGTATAGAAATATTGTAACTATGATTGTACCAATAATAATTAAAGGCCATGAAACTTTAGTTTCTATATCTTTGAAGTATTCCTTCCAATGTCCTGTAAGTACTGTGTAATGTAGGGCGAAGTTGGTTGCACCAATTATCATGATGATCATGGCAACGATCTCGATCCATATATTATGATAAAAGGCTATACTAGCATTTTGCATACCAAATCCACCTGTTGAAAGTGCTGAAAATGTATAGAATAATGAATCAAAAACAGGCATTCCAGCTAATACAAAGAGAACAAATCCAATTATTGTATATAATAAATATACTTTGAGGATAGCTCTAGCAGTATTCCTTATACTAGGTAATATCCTATCTTCCCTACCTTCAGCAGAATATAACCTCATGAGATTGACTCCAGGGGATGAAAGAACGGTCAAAGCTAAAACAATGATCCCGACACCACCTAACCACTGCATGAATCCTCTCCAGAAATCCATGGTGTAGGTTACTGCATCTAAATTGGTATACATACTGAAACCAGTTGTTGTGTAACCCGACATGGCTTCAAAATAACCATTAATATATGTTAAGTCTCCAGAAAAATAGAATGGAAGAGCAGATAGTGCAGAGGCAATAAGCCATATCCCCGTCGAAAATATCATAGCACCCCTTAGGGATAGATCTACAGTCTTCTTAAATCCCTTAAAAAGTAGTACCCCTAGTACCAGGCTAATTAAAGATGAATATACAAATGGTAAAATATAATTAGTTTCTTTATAAATAAGTGCTACCACTATGGGTATTAACATCAGAAGCCCTACAAAGATACACATAAATCCTGTGTAGTGGAATAGAGAGCTTATTTCTCCTTTTTTTATTTTGTCAATAGAATACATCTAAAAATCACCTACCTATCCTATCAATAGAATTTTTTAACTACTTCGTTAATGTGTTCGGTTTTTATTAGAATAGATATTCTATCACCTTTTTCAAGGATCATATCTGATTCAGGCATTAATATTTCATAATCAGGACTCTTGTAAACGGCACATATGGTATAATCTTTCGTAGGACTCATCTCACTAACCTTTTTGCCGATTGTTTTTTTATTTTCTATAGGAATATCTAATAATTCTGCATTACCTTTACCCATCATTATCATATCTGCAATTTTTGGTCGTATTATAAGTTTTTCAAGATAACCTGCTGCACTTAATTCAGGACTCACAGTTGCATCGATACCAACTTTTTTGAAGGCATCAGCATGAGATGGGTCGCTTATACGTGCAATAATCTTCTTTGGATTGTACCCCTTAACTAGTATACATGCAAGTAAATTAGCTTCGTCGTTACCTGTTCCAGCTACAAATGCATCGGCATCTGATACATTGGCTTCTTCTAGGATTTTAATATCTGTACCATTTCCACATATTACAAGTGCATCCAATTCACTTGCAGCATTGTTACATAACTCTGGATCCTTTTCAATTAATGTAACATCAAAATCCGCCTTTATAAGTGAAGAAGCAAGGTTTAATCCCACTCTTCCTCCGCCCATTATTATCACATACATATTAAAATCCCCCCTATTTATTTTGTAAACATATTCAGAACCTTTGCCATAGATTCTGTTTTAACAAGTATTGAAATTTTACAGTTTTCTTTTAATATTTTATCCGGAGTTGCAATGCTTATATCGTCATCATCGTCTTCATGATAACCACAGATGAAATAATCTTCATTAGGATGTAATTCACCAATTTTTTTGCCAATCATGTTATTATTTGTAACGTATAATTCCAATAGATCTGCATGGCCATGATCCACCACAAATAAATCTGCTATTTTAGGTTTTAAAACTAGTTTTTCAAGATAACCTGCTTCAATTGATTCAGGTATAATAACATCTATCAAATTATTTTCTGTGAACACACTCTCATGTTGAGGTTCGTTAACCCTTGCAATTATTTTTCCTGGCTTATATTCTTTGACCATTAAAGAGGCTAATAAATTTGTTTTATCATTTCCAGTAGCAGCTACAAAAACATCTGCTTCATTAATTTCTGCATTTTCTAGAGACTTCCTATCCGTACCACTGCCACAAATGACTGTTGAGTCCAATTGGTTAGCTAATAATTTACATCTATTTTCATCTTCTTCAATAATAGTAACATCATATGAATCTTCAATTAGATCAAGAGCTACATGCAAGCCTAAACTTCCTCCACCCATAATTACAACATACACTAAACCACCTCGAACATATAACTCAAAGTATGACTGTTCTAACCACATATAAACACTTAATATATAATATAACTGCGTTATATGTTGCTAATTATATCATCTATAATGATCGTTGATACGAATATATAAATTTACCTATATTGGATGTATATACAAAAATAAAATTCCTAATAATCGTTAAATAATTTTATAATGCTTATTATGATTATAATTCAATTATAAACCTTTTCATACCGTTAATTTAAATTAATCAAAAACATTAGGGCATTATTAACATTTTAATAGTATTAATCTGATTTATATGAAATAGAATCAAAAATTAAAAAAATTATTTCAAATTATTTCAAATTACCCATTAATCCTTTAAATCACTGTGATGTTTAAGGACCATAGGGATAGTTATCAACAGTTATTATAATGATTGCAATTATGAAGTATTGAATAGCACTGAAAAGATAATGTACTCAGTTACAATACCCAAAACAATTATGGGTATTCCAAGATTGGAATATAAAATAATAATCTCTTCCCTTTTTGATGTTCATAATCAAGATTTTCTGAGTATAAGTCTCGAATCAGTCTAAAAATAAAATAAAAGAAAAAAATAAAGTTTTTTGATAACTGCAACAAAAAATTTTACTCGTTATGGTATATCATATTAACTTCACTTTTGATTTTTGGATTTTTCAATAATATATTAACGTCATTTTGAACGTTTTTATTCTTCATTAATTTATTTATTTGATTTTTAACATTTTGATTTTGAACTAAACTATGGATTTGAGTTCTTATATTCTTACTTGAGAGTATGGTAGCTATCTGATTTTGAATACTAAAACTTTTAACCAAAGTATTTACTTCTAAACTATTCTTTTCAAAATCAGTATACCAACTATTTACATTTTGAAGAATATTATGTCCGTTGTACTGAAGTTGGTTAATATTGGTTGTATTTGTCGGATTAGTAGCATAAACTGGTACTGTACCAATTAACAAAGCACAAATGGTGAATATTAAAATTTTCTTCATCTATTTTCACCTCTTGTTTTTTAACATAGAACAAAAAAAATTCCTAATTGTTATTACAATATATATTAAAAAACAATTATATAAATAAATATACCAAAATTCCACTTAAATATTATTACAAATTACCATAACAACTATTATATGACTTTAATAAATTTAAATCTTAATTTAAGACCTTTAAATATAATCATTAAAATGGTTTTTAATGTACAATAATATTGTTAATTCTGAAAGTACATTATCCTATGAAATAGGTAGTCCAGAGTGATATGATCCAAATGTTGTTTCTCACAATAAGGCAAGGTCGAAACGGTCCAGGTTCATGACCTTGTTCCATGCCATTACAAAGTCGTGCAGAAACTTCTTGGTGGAATCTTCACATGCATAAAATTCTGCCAATGCCCTAAGTTGAGAGTTTGAACCGAAGATTAGATCGACGTGAGTCCCTGTCCACCTAAGTTTGCCTGTTGTTCTGTCATGTCCCTCAAACACATTATCATCTTCAGGTGATGCTTTCCATACTGTTCTCATATCAAGCAAATTCACAAAGAAATCATTAGTCAGAACTTCGGGTCGCATAGTGAAGACTCCGTGTTGATTTTGTCTATAATTTATATTAAGAACACGTAAACCTCCAATGAGAACAGTCATTTCAGGAACTGTCAATGTCAATAATTGAGCTTTATCCACCAGTATTTCTTCGGGCCTAGATGGGTTATGAGTTTTTTGATAGTTGCGAAATCCGTCTACAACGGGTTCGAGCACGTCAAAGGAATTCACATCTGTCTGCTCTTCTAAGGCATCCATGCGCCCTGGAGTGAATGGTACCATTACAACATGACCCGAGTTTTTTATAGCTTGTTCAACACCCGCACAACCGGCTAAAACAATTAAATCAGCCATTGAAACCTTTTTCCTATCTAAATGTGCTTTATTAAATTCTTTCTGGATACTCTCGAGCCTATTGAGCACTTTAGCGAGCTGGGCTGGCTGGTTTACTTCCCAATCTTTCTGCGGTGCCAAGCGAATACGGGCACCATTAGCACCACCACGCTTGTCAGAGCCACGGTAAGTGGACGCTGAAGCCCAAGCTGTCGAAATTAACTCTGATAATGACAGACCAGAAGTTAATATACTGTCCTTAAGGGCTTTAATATCTTCTTCATCAATTAGTTCATGATTTACTTTAGGGATTGGATCCTGCCAGATTAACTCCTCATCAGGCACTTCAGGGCCAAGATAACGTGTCTTTGGGCCCATATCACGGTGTGTCAGCTTAAACCATGCGCGGGCGAATGCTTCTGCAAGTTGATCTGGATTCTCATAGAAACGCCTTGATATCTTTTCGTAGATCGGGTCGAATCGCAAGGAAAGGTCGGTTGTTAGCATGCCTGGAGTACGATGCTTAGTTTGGTCGTGTGGATCAGGTACAGTATCTCTTCCAGCATCACCTTTTGGCTTCCATTGATACGCTCCGGCCGGGCTCATTGTCAGTTCCCATTCAAAACTGAATAAGATACGTAAAAAGTTGTTGTCCCACTTTGTTGGTGTGTTGGTCCATATAACTTCCGGGCCACCGGTAATCGTGTCGTTGCCTTTACCAGTTCCGAAGCTGCTTTTCCAACCTAAGCCTTGCTCTTCAATACCGGATGCTTCAGGTTCTGGACCTACTAATGACGCGTCACCTGCACCATGAGTTTTGCCGAAGGCATGGCCTCCTGCAATAAGGGCTACAGTCTCCTCATCGTTCATTGCCATACGGCTAAAACTTTCTCGAATATCCCTTGCTGCAGCTAAAGGATCTGGCTTGCCATTCGGGCCTTCGGGATTCACGTAAATTAAACCCATCTGAACAGCAGCGAGTGGTTTTTCTAGTTTCCTGTCCCCTGTATAACGTTTATCTCCAAGCCACTCACTCTCAGAACCCCAGTATATGTCCTTTTCAGGCTCCCAAATGTCCTCACGTCCGCCACCAAAACCAAATGTTTTAAAACCCATAGATTCCAGAGCGACATTACCCGCGAGAATCATCAGATCGGCCCAGGAAATTTTCCGACCATATTTCTGTTTGATTGGCCAGAGTAGTCGACGTGCTTTATCAAGGTTGGCATTGTCTGGCCAGCTGTTGAGAGGTGGAAATCGCTGATTGCCATGACCACCACCACCACCACGTCCGTCACCTGTACGGTACGTGCCGGCACTGTGCCAAGCCATCCGGATAAACAAAGGCCCATAATGCCCAAAATCTGCAGGCCACCAGTCTTGTGAATTTGTCATCAGTTTATGGATGTCTTTCTTCAATGTCTCAAAGTCTACACTCTTGAATTCTCTAGCATAGTTAAAACCATCATCCATGGGATTAGACTTTGAGCAGTGTTGACGTAAAATGTCGAGATTCAATTGATTAGGCCACCAATCATGGTTAGTCAGGCTATCTTTACTAATTTGTTTGTTACTTTCACCCATAATTTTCACTCTCTTTTTTCCATTTTAATTCATTTACTATTAAATAATTAAAATTGTGAAGCATATCTGGAGCAAATTAATATTAATAAAAAAAATCTTTAATTGATATAATTTAATAAATATATATTTATTATACAATTGACTTAAAATTTTGTATAAATAATGTACAGCAATTTTGTAATTAATCTAAATAAAAATATTACTTTTCATATTCGTTTAATTATTTAAAACTAATTTGATTTTATAAATATCCCTATAATATATCTTATAATCTTTTAAATATTCATTCATTAATCAATTTATTTTAATAATTTAAATAAAATATCTGTTGTTTTATCTTTTATATTTCTATTAATCATCAAAGAATATTTCCTAAATATTTTTAGTATTATATTTAGAATTATAATCTTAATGTATCTATAATGTATATTAACTCTTTAAAAAGAACAAAAATTCCCTAATCAGGTTACTGGTTTAAATATGTTTATTAAATCTTTGATGTCTATATTATATGGTTATCAAACGTACATATTCGATTTTTCGAGTGGTTTGAAACATTTTAGTTAAAACACTCATTCTATCAGCGTCTCCTTCCATAATAAAAATTTCTAAACATTTATCTTCTTTAATATGACTGTGTATTTGTGTTTCTATAATATCCTCAAAATCGTGTTTTATTTCGGTTACTTTATCTTCATATTTTTGGTTGTGAATTAAAATTAAGATGGAATTTATGTTACCTTTTAAATTCTTTTTCTCTTGGGTATCAGCTATTAACATACGTGTACTAGCCCTAATTACATCTGATCGTCCTGAGAAACCTGTTTCTTCTTTCAGTTGATCTATTTCTTCTAGCAGTTTTTCACTCAAAGATACACTAATTATTTTTGCCATAATTATAATATTTTAATAACCTTTTAAATATATTATGATAAAAGTTATTAAGATTAGTTTTAAATATTATTAAACCAATATATTGATTAAGAAAATTATTTTTAATGGGAGTTTTCGAATTTTTATGAAGAAAAAAAGGATATTAGTTGTTATTGTATTTTTAATTATTAGTACAGGAGTTTTAAGTTATTTAGCGATTAATGATTCTAATGCAAATAATTTAAATGGAAAAATTGGAGTAGCAGTAAGTATAGGTCCTGAAGTTGAATGGGTAAATGCTGTTGGTGGAGATAAAGTTCATGTAACATTAATGGTTCCTGAAGGAACAGATCCCCATACTTATGAACCTTTACCAAGTCAATTAGTTCAAGTTTCAAGTGCAAAAATGTATGTTGAAATAGGTACACCCCTTGAATTTGAAACTAATTATATGGACAAAATACAATCAGCTAATCCTAATATGCTTATTGTTAACGCTTCTAAAGGAATACAATTAATACCGAATAGTGCTGAAAATGAGTCCACAACAATGGATCCCCATGATTGGGTAGACCCTAAAAATGCTATGATCATGGTAAACAATATTTATAATGGTCTGGTTCAAGTCGATCCTAAAGATAAAGATTATTTTCAAAAAAATCGTGATATTTATATGGCACAGTTGAAACAATTAGACGAAAATACTACTAAAATACTTAAAGACAAAAAAGGTACGGATATATTAGTTTATCACCCAGCATTTGGTTATTACGCAAAAGATTATAACCTTACTCAAGTTGGGGCAATGCTTAATGATGAAGAACCATCTCCCCAAAGGATTGCAAATATGGTAGATATAGCTAAACAAAATAACATTACAGTTTTGTTCAATGAACCACAATACGATCCTAAATTCATGCAGTCTATTGCTTCACAAGTCGGTGGACAAGTCCTAACAGTAAATGATCTAAATGAACATTATATTCAAAATATGATAAATGTGGCTAATGCATTCGCTAAAGCATAAACAGATAAAATATCTTGGATTTATTAATTAGAAGAAAAATAATAAGGATAATAAATATGACTTTAAAAGCTGTTGAAATCAATAATTTATCTGTTAAATACAATAAACAGTTAGTTCTCAAAGATATTAACTTTTCTATTGAAGAAAACGATTTTGTAGCCATTATTGGACCTAATGGTGGGGGTAAAAGCACTTTATTAAAAATTATTCTCGGCATATTAACTCCTAATACTGGAGATGTTAAAGTCTTTGGAAAGGCACCTAAAAATGCAAGGAATTTCATGGGATATTTACCACAAAATCTAGTTTTTGATCGTGACTTTCCAATAAATGTATTCGAAACAGTTATAACAGGCAGATATCATGGTTTGTTTAAGGGCTACACAAAGGAAGATAATAATGCAGTTATAAATGCTTTAAAAGATGTTGAAATGGATGAATTTAAGGACAGGCAAATAAGTAAATTATCTGGTGGTCAAATGCAGAGAGTTTTCATTGCACGTGCCATTGTGAGAGAGCCTAAACTGCTTATTATGGATGAACCCATGGCCAGCATAGACCCTGAGATGCAACATTCATTTTATAAACTAATGTCTAGATTAAAGGATAAAATGACCATAGTTTTAGTTAGTCACGATGTAGGGGCTGTATCAACCCATGTGGACAAAATTGCCTGCCTTAATCAGGAACTATTCTACCATGGTCCGGTTGAAAATGCAGCTAATGGATTAGAAGAGATATATCACTGTCCAATAGAACTTATAAGTCATGGAATTCCCCACAGGGTTTTAAGGGATCATTAAAAAAATAATTCATTTTATAGGGGAAACATAACATGTTAGAATTTTTCCAGTACCAATTCATGCAAAGAGCATTAATAGCTGCTGTGTTAGTTAGCGTAGCTTGTGGAGTGGTTGGTAGTTACGTTGTTATTAAAAGGATCGTTTCACTTAGTGGAGCTATTTCCCATGCAGCCTTTGGGGGAGTGGGCATAGGATATTTTTTAGGTGTCAATCCTGTATTGGCAGCTATACCATTTAGTATAATATCTGCAATTGCAATAGGTGGAGTTAAACAGATAACCAACATAAGCGAAGATACTAGTATAGGGATATTATGGAGCGTGGGTATGGCCATAGGAGTGATATTTATCAATTTAACTCCTGGATACGCTCCTGATCTTTTCAGTTATCTTTTTGGAAGTATATTAACAGTAAACAATACTGATCTTTATATAATGCTTATTCTTGACATAATAATAATATCAGTTGTTTATCTTTTCCGCAGAGAATTTTTAGCAGTATCCTTTGACGAAGAATTCTCAAAGGTGGTGGGACTACCGGCATTATTAATATACATGCTTCTTTTAGCATTAGTGGCATTAAGTGTAGTTGTATTAATTAAAGTTGTGGGTGTAATTCTTCTTATTGCTTTATTCACAATCCCTGCAGCTATAAGTAAACAATATACCTATAATATTCGAAATTTAATGATTTTAGCAACTATTATAGGTATAATCCTTACAATGTTGGGTTTAATCCTATCATATATATTCAATCTAGCTTCTGGTGCAACCATTGTAATGGTTCTTGCAACTGCATTTGCAATATCATATTACCTCAAAGAATGAATCTTTATTCAAAGAAATATATTTTTAGATAGTTATTATAAAATTTGTAAAAAATATGGCTACTAATATATTATTTTTTTTATTCTTTTTTATTTTTTTCTTTCTTTCGTATCCTTGCTTCTGTATGCCAAATACCAAATACAAATCCCATTATTCCTGCTCCTAAAGCAGCTTGAATAGCAAATAATCCTGCTTCCATCTCACTATTAGGTGGTTCCCATAACGGGTGTACCCATGGAACATAACCCGTTGATAAAACCCATTCAGTTCCTTGATCATCTGAAGGAGGTCTAGATACGTCTTTACTTTCAAATAAGAGTGGAAATGCTACGAGGCCTATGATAATTGATATCATTATAGCTGTCCTTTTTTCTACCATATTTAATTCACCACAATATTCTATAACCCATCTTTAGGTTTCTATCGATTTAAAACAATTAATTTTATAATGATAGTTCTAACTTTCTAAATGTATAGAATTATAACACGAAACTTTAGATTAGAGATTTTGGTTTTCATGGATAGTAGTCACAAGTAAATGATCTAGAAATACTATGTCCGAAAACCATACTCATAATTTTCATACCAAATTTTCTATAAAACACATGAATACCAATAATATTCCATTTTATATTTTAAAATTCTCTTAAATTTTATTTTAATCTTAATTCCAGATTTTTTTTATGAATTGAAATGACTATTTGTTCTTAAAACTTTACTTTAATCTATATCAAGTAAAATTGAACAGTTTTAATATATAAAATTTTTGGTTTATGATTTTAAAATAAATCTTGATTCCCACATTTACAACTTCTTATGAAATAAAATTCCAGTAATGCTTTTAAACAATTATGCCTTCGGTGCAGATACAGGTAAGAAATCCAGAAAAAAGTTAACAATAATAAAATGTTATCATAAATATTTATTATTAATATAATATGAGAATAAATCAAATTGGAATAATGACCATAAAAAATATTTAAGGATTCATCTTTTTTAATAATAAATTAACATTTAATTTTAATTATAGTTAAATACTTATTTTTTTATACTTTTTTTTAGGAATTTTTTAATCCATTCTTTTGCGTATGTTAATGATGGGGAACGTTTTTTGAAGTGTATTTCTATTAGTTTTTGTAGTTCTTCTTGTGT
>Ga0224559_1001171_pt1 | contig 14892 bp, 14 predicted proteins | sample 714S33034metaG_FD_180676 | JGI IMG/M metagenome (GOLD analysis project Ga0224559, IMG submission 180676) | Peat soil microbial communities from Stordalen Mire, Sweden - 717 S3 30-34 | ecosystem: Environmental > Terrestrial > Soil > Wetlands > Peat | place: Sweden: Norrbotten County, Stordalen... | reverse complement strand
TCTTGCTGACTCCGTCCTCAACGCAGACGATTGAGCGGTGTGCCCAATGCATCAAGGGCGGCTTTTCTCATGAGGTGCGGGCGCAGTTTCATGGCGAGGTTTGGCAGGTGGGATTCCATGAGCATCGGATTCGCGATGGTGAGGATTTCCAGAGACAGCTCGGGTATATTGCGGCCAATCCGGGGAAGCGGGGTCTCGTAGATTGGAATTTTGTTCATACGCGGTTCTTGGAGCGGATGGATCCGATGCCGGCTCGGTTCGAGAAGTAGGCGCGGCGAGGGTGGGTCAGGGATGGTAGGTCGGGGGGACCGACACGTGAATGCAACAGAATCTGCACGGGCTGGTAGGTCGGGGATTCATCCCCGGCACGTGAATGCAACAGAATCGGCACGGGCTGGTAGGTCGGGGATTCATCCCCGACAATCACGCGCAAAATCAATCCGGCCTTCAGGCCCTGAGGTTTGGCCGTCGGAGCGAAGAGCATGCCTCAGGGGTTAAAACCCCGCTCCGGTAGGGCCGTCGTTTTGCCGGGGATAAATCCCCGGCCTACCGCTCTCGGTCTGCAGACATTCCCGGCGATCTCCGATACAGCCGTCGGTTGGGTCCGGTAGGTCATGGCTGGTAGGTCGGGGATTTATTCCCGACAATCACGCGCAAAATCGATCCGGCCTTCAGGCCCTGAGGTTTGGCTGTCGGTGCGAAAAGCAAACCTCAGGGGTTAAAACCCCGCTCCGGTGAGGCCGTCGTATTGCCGGGGATAAATCCCCGGCCTACCGCTCCCGGGTTTGTAGACAATCCCGGGGATCCGCGAGACAGCCTTCGGTTGGGTCCTTACGTCAGGGCTGGTAGGTCGGGGATTTATCCCCGACAATAACGCGCAAAATCAATCCGGCCTTCAGGCCCTGAGGTTTGGCCGTCGGAGCGAAAAGCATGCCTCAGGGGTTAAAACCCCGCTCCGGTGGGACGCTGAATTGCCGGGGATGAATCCCCGGCCTACCGCTCCCGGTCGGCTTGCCTGATGACCTCGCAAGAAGGCGAGGCGGACAACGAAGATTAGTTGTGTTTGCCTTTCCACTCGGCGTAGGGGCCTTGGAAGTCTTCTATTCCTTCTTCTTTGAAGACCCATAACCTTGTGGCTACTTCGTCTATCAAATCGTGGTCGTGAGTTACTAACAACACGGTGCCTTCGTAACGCTGGAGGGCTATGTTCAGGGCGTTGATGGCTTCTAAGTCTAAGTGGTTGGTGGGTTCGTCGAAGATCAGGAAGTTGGGCTTGGTTAGGATTAGTTTGCAGAAGGCTAACCTTGCTTGCTCGCCACCACTTAGAGCCTTGGTCTGCTTGTCGCCCTCTTCGCCCGAGAATAACATCTGGCCTAGGATGCCGCGGATATCTTCGACGTGGGCGTCGGGTTTCCAGCGATGGAGCCACTCGGCTACGGTGAGGCCGTGCTCGATGGTTGCGCCGACGTCTTGGGGGAAGTAGCCGATCTGGGCTTCGTGGCCCCAGAAGACTGAGCCGGAGTCGAGCTCGAAGTCCTTGTCGGCCAGGCCGGGATAATTCGCCAACAGGCTCTTGAGCAGGGTGGTCTTGCCTGCGCCGTTGCGGCCCATGAGGCAGATTCGTTCACCGCGGAGAACATTTGCAGTGAAGCCGTCGATGACCTTGTGTTCGCCGTAGAGCTTGGTCAGGTGCTTGAACTCGAGGACGTGCTTGCCGCTGGGGCGGGTCTGGTCGAAGCGGATGTAGGGGCGCTGGATGTTGGAGCGGGCGAGGTCGTTGGTCTGCAGGCGCTCGACTTCTTTGCGGCGGCTCGTAACTTGGGACGAGCGGGTTCCGGCGGAGAACCGTGCGATGAAGTCGTTGAGCTGGGCGATCTTCTTTTCGCGCTGGGCGTTTTGCGATTCGAGAGTGGAGCGGATTTGCGTCTTGGCCATCACCATGTCGTCGTAGCCGCCTGTATAGACGATGATGGTCTCGTAGTCGATGTCGGCGGTGTGGGTGGTGACGCTGTTGAGGAAGTGGCGATCGTGGGAGATGGCGATCAGGGTGCCGTCGTAGTGGTCGAGGAAGTCCTGGAGCCAGTGGATGGATTCGAGATCGAGGTAGTTGGTGGGCTCGTCGAGTAGCAGGGCCTCGGGCTTGCCGAAGAGGGCCTGGGCGAGCAGGACGCGGACTTTTTGGCCGCCTTGCAACTCGCCCATTTTGCGGTCGTGAAGAGCTTCAGGGATGTCCAAGCCGTCCAAAAGAACGGCGGCGTCGGACTCGGCGGTGTAGCCGTCTTCGTCGCCGATGGTGCCTTCAAGCTCGCCTAATCTCATGCCGTCCTGGTCGGAGAGTTCGGGCTTTTCATAAATGCGGTCGCGCTCTTCGAGGGCTGCCCAGAGGCCCTTGTTGCCCATGATGACGGTGTCAATCACTCGATAACTATCGAAGGCGAACTGGTCCTGGCGGAGAACGCCGAATTTGCGCGGGCGGACGACGGCGCCTTTCTGCGCTTCGAGCTCGCCGGTGAGGATCTTCATGAATGTGGACTTGCCGGAGCCGTTGGGGCCGGTGAGTCCGTAACGGCGGCCGGGGACGAAGCTGACGCTGACGTCCTCGAAGAGCACCTTCGCGCCGTAGCGCATGGAGACATTGCTGACACTGAGCATTCTTTTTCTGGTTCCTAAAGGCGGGCCGCAGCGGGGTGACGGCGCTGGCGGGCCGGATGAAGCTGGGTTGAGTCGTTGTTGGGGCGTTCGGCTTGCTTTCCCAGGTCTCAAAAGCGAGACCTGGGGCACCCAGATGCGCCCGGAGAACTTCTGCTCTTCTAGTTTCTCATAAGTGCGGGCATGGCTCCGCGATTGCACGTGGTTCGGAACGGACGCTCATTTGGCAGGTCGCGCAGTTGAGCGGGCCGCCCTCCGGATCAGAATCGTGCGATCGGGATGAGTGAATGTGGATAGTTCGTTCCATCCCACCCAAGCCACAAAAACAGAAACGTGGCGTGGGTGGGGCACCCATAAGCGTGGGGTCGGCAACGCCGTTGGGGAACTAAAAGCAGCTTATCTTAGCGCTTGTGGGTAGGGCACCCGTGTAGACGATCTTAAGACAGTCAGTCTCAATGGGTTGGGACGGCGGCGTATTTGCCGGCTTTGGCGTAGAGAAAATCGCCGCCAGAGCCAGGGTCGTTGGGGTCTTTGAGGATGTAATACAACATGGTGACGGGGGCGAAGCACTGACGGTAGATGAGGCCGATGCCGGTGCCGTGACCGGGCTGGATCACATTCATGGCCAGGTTGAAGTAGGCGGGGGGATTGTCGATGCGCAGCATGTCGTTGTGGATCTGGCTGGTGAGCTCGTGGATGCCGCCGCCGGCGAAGGTGGAGGCGCCGTCGATAGCGCTGCCAAATTCGTAGTGGCGCGGGTTTGGGTCGTCCTGGTTGTAGGTGGTGTCGATGGCCGCCTGCCACTTGCGAGTGATTGGGGCCATGGTCTTGGGGGCGACGACGCGGATGACGATGGAGCACGAGTTCTTCGAGCCGGGTCCGTAGATGGCGTTGACGAAGTTGGCGCCGCTGTCGCCTGTTTCGTCGGCCATGAGTTCGGCGGCTGTGGGAGGCGGCTTGACTGAGGCGCAGGCGGCGGGCAGGACGAAAAGCGACGCCGGAGGCTGGGCGAGCGAGACGCTGCGGATGTCGATCATGTTGGTCATGGGGCCGCCGGGAGCGCCGTATTCAGCCTTGATGACCAAGCCGTCCTTCTGATCGAACCATGCCTTGATGTTCATTCCTTGAGAGGCGATTGCATAGACCGTGGTGGGAATGCCGTAGAGGGTCTCGGCGCCGGTGGGCTTCAAACCGGCCTTGATGATGGTGTCGGTGATCTCGGCGGTCGATTCGTACGGGTCGCCCCAGTCTCCGGTGAAGGTGGCCGCATTGCAGTTGATGGGCTTGGCGGAGGGGTCCCAGGTACGGGAAACGCCAGCTTTGAGGTCGTAGAGGGTCAGGGTGCGCTGGGCGGGGATTCCTGGCTGAACCGGTTGTCTGGTTTCGACGAGGGCCAGAGTGCCGCTTCGGTAGACGGTCTGGGTCACGGATGTGGCGGCTGGAAGGGCTTGCGTAATGGTGTAGACGGTGGGATGCGTTTGGGCTGGCAGGAGCGCGGTGAGAGTGAGCAGGGCGAGGCAGGGGAGGAATCGCGGAGCCGGCATCGGAAGAACTCCTTCTGTTGAATGCGTTCAGGATCGGGAAGGGGACTGCGAGAAGCCGATCCCGGGAAGAAAGCGATGATAACTTGCGGGCGTTGGGTCGTCAACCAAGCGGATCTGGCGCCTCGTTGAGGAGTGATTCCCTGAGGCGCGGATGTGTAACGGGGGAGGGCGGGTGAGAGATGAAGAGCTTCAGGATTAACCGAAGATGGCCATGACGACGTGGTTGACGACGAAGGCTGCGCCGTAAGCGAGGACCAGCATATAGGCGAATTGCAGGGCGGGCCACTTCCAACTGTTGGTTTCGCGGCGGACTACGGCCATGGTCGAGGTACACTGCATGGCGAAGGCGAAGAAGATCATCAGCGCCAGCGCGCCGCCCAGGGTCATGTCGTGATGGAGGGCGGTTTGCAGGTGCATGGCCTGGGTTTCGGGGTCTGCGCCGTAGAGAGTGCCCATGGTACTGACCATGACTTCGCGGGCCAGGACGCTGGAGAGCAGGCCGATGCCGATCTTCCAGTTGAAGCCGAGGGGTGCAATGACGGGCTCGATGAAGTGACCAAGGCGGCCGATGATGCTGTCGGCAAGCTCGGGCGCGGAGTAGGCGCCGCCAGGAGTATGAACGATGGGCAGATGAGCGAGGACCCACAAGGCGAGCGTGACGGCGAGAATGACCGTGCCGGCCTGGCGCAGGAAGATGCTGGCGCGGTCGACCAGACGCAGACCGAGCGACCAGAGCGTGGGCATGCGGTATTGCGGGAGCTCGAGGATGAACGGGGTCTCGCTGGACTTGAGGATGGAGCTTTTGAGCAGCCACGCGGTGGTCATTGCGCCGACGAATCCAGCCAGGTAGAGGCTGAGCATGACGATGGTGCGCAGGCCGAGAAATCCGTGCAGGAACGCGATGTTGGGAATGAAGGCGGCGATCAGCAGCATGTACACCGGCAGTCGCGCCGAGCAGGTCATGAAGGGCGTGACCAGAATGGTGGCGAAGCGGTCGCGCTTGTTCTCAATGGTGCGCGTGGCCATGATGGCTGGGACGGCGCAGGCGTAGGCGGAGAGCAGGGGAATGAAGGCCTTGCCGTTCAATCCAATGGTGCGCATGACGCGGTCGGCGATCAGGGCGGCGCGGGCAAGGTAGCCGGTGTCTTCAAGAATGCCGATGAAGAGAAACAGCAGAAGGATCTGCGGCAGAAATACAAGGACCGAGGAAATGCCCTTCCATGCGCCGTCCAGCAGCAGCGACTGAATCCAACCGGCGGGAAGGAATGGGCGCACCAGACCGCCCATGCGAGCCAGGATGTCACCAAAACCGTCGGACATGGGCTGACCGATAGAGAAGACAACCTCAAAGACGCCTACTACCACGACGAGAAACAGCAGCGGTCCCCAGAGGCGGTGCAAGAGGATGTTGTCGATCTTGCGGGTGCCTTCAACGGAGAGTGGGGCCTGATAGCCGGTGTTGCGGCTTACCTGTGCGGCCCAGATGTGTGCGCTGGCCGCGTTGCCCACCACGGGCAGCGTCAGTGGCTTGGCGGCGGCGCGGTTGCTTTGCTGGTTGAGGAAGAGAGCTACGGAATCGAGGCCGGTTCCGTGGGTGGCGCTGATCTGAGCTACGGGCGAGCCCAGCTCACGGGCCAGCTTGAGCGGATCGATATGGCCGTGGCGGGCTTCCATCAGGTCGCTCATGTTGAGCAGGACCAGCGTGGGCAAACCGAGGGCCAGAACCGGCGCGGCCAGCATCAACTGGCGGGTGAGATGCAGGGAGTCGAGAACAATAAGCACTGCGTCCGGCTTGGGCGTGCCGGGCATCTTGCCGCGCAGAACGTCGATGGAGACGCGGGCGTCTTCAGAGTAAGGGGTCAGCGAGTAAATGCCGGGCAGGTCGATCAGGGTGAGGTCGTCGCGGCCCACGCCTGCCATCAGGCCCATGCGCTGCTCGACGGTGACGCCGGGGTAGTTGGCCACCTTCTGGCGCAGGCCTGTCAATCGATTGAAAAGAGTGGATTTTCCGGAGTTTGGCGGTCCGATGAGGACGACTGTCTTGAGCGCTTCGGCTGCGGGCGAGGCGGCGGGTGGAACAAATGCCGGGACGTCGCAACAGGCGTTCATCGCGAGGCCTCAATCAGCTCGGGAACGTCAAAACCGGTGTCCACTTCGGATTCGGGATTGGCGGCGATTCCGTTCTCGGCGGAGCGGACGCGGATAGCATCAGCGGTCTCGTGGCGCAGGGCGATCTCCATTCCGTCGACGCCGTAAACGGTGGGGTCGCCGGCCGGTGCGCGGCGCAGAGCCGTCACCAGGGCATCGGGAACAAACCCCATATGCATCAGATGGTTCTGCACGGATTCAGGGAGGTCGAGGGCCACCAGCACCCCGGTCTCGCCGATGCTCAACTCGCTCAGCACGCTCAACTGCCTTGCTCCCAAGGTCTGCCGATAGGGCAGGATCTTCAAACGGAAAGCCAGATGAAAACCATGACTATCAAGACTAGGACCGCAATGGTCGGACTTCAGTATACGACCAAAATGGTCTGAATTGCAATTGCCGGTTTCTGCATCTTTCGTGCGATCAAATGCATGGTCCATTTCCGGAAAGCGGCGTCGGGTGGTCTATTACAGTCCCATCGGCAGCCCACCGGCGGAGTCCACTGCATCTTTCATCGGAACGATGAGCCATTTTTATCAGTGGGGAAGTTTGGGGAAAGTGATTCAGATCACATTTGACGACTCGAAAAGTTGTTGTCCGAGGGGAAAATTGAGTGGTACAACCGTTTCATGGATGTGAGGGGGTTTCGCGAATCCCTGAGCCACGAAGAGCCGCCCAACACGCCGCCCGTTGTTCACGCCCGCTTTTGCCAGTGCGCCGGATCGCGGCTGCCGTGGAAACAGGCGATGACGGTGAGCGTTTCGTCAGCCTCAATGACGAACATGAGCGCGTAGGGAAAGCGGCGGAGCAGGGCGCGGCGCACGTTCTTGTAGATAACGGGGAATTGGCAGGGGGTGGCGCTCATTCGCTGAATCACGGCCTCAACCGCCGTGCGGAAACGACGGCCCAGGCCGGGGGCCTCATTCTCGTACCAGTCCTGCGCGTCGATCAACTCGGCGCGGGCGCCCAGGGTGAAGATAACCGGATGCACTACGGGCAACGCTGTTCAAGCTCGGCCTTCAAAGCCGCCCAGGTGATGCCTTTGCGCCGGTCCTGGTCGAGCGCTGCAAGGCGGCGGTCAAGCTCCGCCTGCTGCGCGGCTGTCAAAGGAAGCTGGCCGTCTCCCAGGCTGTCCCAAAGCTGCGAGATTAACGCAAGGCGCTCCGGCGGGGTCAGACGCACAAGCTCGTCACGGGTGAGTAATTCCATGCATCGAGCATAGGTAAGAACGCGAGCGAAAGCAACAGGAGTCTTCGGCTGTGTGCAAAGAACGGCGGGCTGGACGGAGGTTCCATTGGGCGAAGCTGGATCAGGAGTGGGAGGCGCTGGTGGAGGGGTTGGGGTAGCGGGGTTAGCGATGTTGGCGGAGTTGGTTCCCAGGTCTCAAACGCGAGACCAGGGGCACCCGGCCCCGCTTCATTGGCTCCGGCGCACGTCACAGGACCTACCCTTCGTGAGACGCGGCGACGGGAAATGCCGCGTATGTGTGATAATCCAGCTTCGAAGATTGGCTAGATTTGGAGGAGTGTCGATGATTTACCGAGTGGCAGTTCTGAGTGCCGTATTGCTGACTGTCGTGGGGCTTGCAGCTCCGGCATACGCTGCAAACCGAGCGTGGATTATTAAAGGAGGCTCATGTAGAGGACCCATCACATGCGATTCTGTTGCCCTTGGATTTATAGACGGTCACGTGGGGGTACTATTTCTAAATGGCTCTAAGATTGTCATCGGGTTTTCTGGTGATCTTATTGGGGACGATGGACCTTTGTTTTTCCCCACAGCCATTCGTTTGGAGGGTGGAAAAGAGGTGCCGGTCCCTCCCGGTGGTCACAATAACTCATGCCATTTCTGCTTCAGTGATCACGGCGCTTTCACTCCGGGTTGGGAACACCGTTTAACTTCAATTGAGTGTGATAGCCAAGGGAGGGATGTGATGTTTGGTAGCGGGCCATACTTCAACGGGCCAGCGGTGCTTAGCGTGGTTCCGAATGTGGTGAAGGAGACCAAATGACCCTATTACAGGACGTCAAATATCACCCACCCGTCTACCTCTCGTGGCACTCGAAAGTGGGAGTTTAATAGGCCATCGATCAGCACAGCACCACGACTATCGACAATCGTAACATCGGTGATACCTTGGAGGTCCATCACGGTTCCACCAAACCAATGGATTGTCGATGGAAGACGACCTGAGCTTTCCATGCCATCAACACCGCGAAGAACAACATCTGGCTCATGGGTTATTTCGACAGTCTGCGCCGTAAGCTTCTTGGGCTTGATACCGGCAGTGGAATTGCTAACAAGAGTTATGTCAACGATATTTTGCATAGTCCATTTTACTCTGATTCTGCCGGGTGTCCCAGGTCTCGATTTTGAGACCTGGAATTCTCGGTCCCCGGAATGCACTGGAATGAAGAAACGCAAGGATCTCGGGCTTTACTCGAACGGAATTTCTACCTCTGTATAGCTGCCCGGCGCGGCTGAATTTACGGCGAGCACAACTCTTTCAACTTAGCGGCGCAAAACGGGCCATTGAGCGTTGCCGAGAACGACGATTGAGATTTTCCTGCCCGTTAAATCTTGCTGGTAATGCATATTTTTGTCGGCGGTCACCAACAGTTCGAAACCTGCCGCCTCTGCCGCATCGAGCAAAGCGCCGTTCGCAAGCCGGTCCCATCCGCGCTCAATTGCTTCGACAACGACGTGGCTCTTGAAAGCGTAGCGCAAGGGAGCCGGGGTGCTGTGATCAAACAGTATGAGCATCGAAGGCTTGGGCAAACTGCTGCGAGGGTGGGGGCGCGTCAAGGCTTCGCGCGGCAAACTCGATCACGGCAACGATCTGTTCATGCGACAAATGGAACCAGTCCATAATCTCGCTAATCGTGGCTCCGGCTTCGAGATTCTCAAAGACGATGGAAACCGGCATGCGGGTATCCTTGAACACCCATGCGCCGCTAACCTTGCCGGGGATGCTCTCCACGGCGGGGCATTGGGACCAATCCAGAGTCGATGTTGCCATGCTCTTACCCTCCTTTCCATCGTAAACGCTGACCACGGATCGAGAGCAGCGTCGCACCACCGATCGGGTTGCGCACCTTCAGATACCCAGATCTTCAAACAGCGCATCGGCTGTCTTGCAGCGCTTTCCTTTGCCTTGATCCGCGGCCTGCATGGCCTTGACGGCGGCGGTGTTCGGAACCCGCACCGCGAAGGGCAAAGCCTTCTCCGCAGCCACGCGGACGAGCAAAATGCGAACTGCGTCGGAGACGGACATGCCCATTGCGGCCAGCGTCCTTGCAGCATCTTCTTTCACCTTCTCGTCCACCCGGACATGAACCATTGTTGTCGCCATCGCATAGGTCTCCTGAGATACATTGTATCGCGTGTTTTGGTCGTCACGCGATCCTCTGGTTTCGAGAGGCCGATGAAGCGACACGTGCGCGCATGAGACGGGACCGAAATTCACAATGTGAGATTCTCGCCCCACCCTGTGTCTCGCATCACTGCGGCTCTACCTTCTAGTGAAGAGACTCATGCAAGCGGCTTTTTTCCTCCGGGCCGCGCTGTGAGGCAAAGGGAATGAGTGAACAGAAAATGGTGATTCTGGATGGGAACGAGGCGGCCGCCTCGGTGGCCTATCGTCTCTCCGAAGTGGTTGCAATTTATCCGATTACACCCTCGTCGCCGATGGCCGAGTGGGCGGATCAGTGGCGTTCGGAAGGGAAGAAGAATATTTGGGGCGCGTTGCCCGTGGTGGAAGAACTTCAAAGCGAAGGCGGCGCGGCAGGAGCGCTGCATGGGGCGTTGCAGGCAGGGGCGTTCGGGACCACCTTTACGGCTTCGCAGGGCCTGCTGCTGATGATTCCCAACATGTTCAAGATTGCCGGCGAGCTGACCCCGGCGACCATGCACGTGACGGCCCGGACCCTGGCAACCCACGCGCTGTCGATCTTTGGCGACCACTCCGACGTGATGGCTTGCCGGTCGACGGGCTGGGCGATGCTGGCCTCGAATTCGGTGCAGGAGGTACACGACCTGGCACTGGTGGCGCAGATCGCCACTCTTGAATCCCGCATTCCTTTCATTCATTTCTTTGACGGCTTCCGCACTTCGCACGAAGTGGGCAAGATTCTGCCCATCGGCGACGAGACGATCCGGGCGATGGTGGACGACAAGTACATTATTGCGTTCCGGAAGAACGCGCTGACGCCCGACCGGCCGATCATTCGCGGCACGGCGCAGAATCCCGACGTATTCTTCCAGGCGCGCGAAGCCTGCAATCCTTTCCACGCGGCGGTTCCGGGGATCGTGCAGTCGGTGATGGATCGCTTTGCCGCGCAGACCGGCCGCGCCTACCACTTGTTCGACTACTACGGCGCGCCCGATGCTGAGCGCGTGGTTGTGCTGATGGGGTCCGGCGCAGAGGCTGCCGAGGAAGCTGTCGACTTATTGAACAAGCAGGGCGAAAGGCTGGGGCTGCTGAAGGTTCGCCTGTATCGGCCATTTGACGCGAGTGCTTTTTTGGCCGCGCTGCCTGCTACGGTCAAGTCGATTGCGGTTCTCGACCGGTGCAAAGAGCCGGGCGGAATGGGCGAGCCGCTTTACCAGGACATCGTGACTGCTTTGGCTGAGAATGCCGACTTGCCCTTCGCCATCAAGCCGACGGTGATCGGCGGGCGTTATGGGCTGTCTTCGAAGGAGTTCACGCCGGCCATGGTGAAGGGCATCTTCGACGAGCTGGCCAAGCCGGAGCCGAAGAACCACTTTACAATCGGCATCGACGACGACGTATCGCATTCGAGCCTGAGCTACGATCCGGCATTCTCGACCGAAGATCCGAAAACAGTGCGCGCGCTGTTCTATGGGCTGGGTTCCGACGGCACCGTGGGCGCCAACAAGAATTCGATCAAGATCATCGGCGACAACACGCCGAATTTTGCTCAGGGCTACTTTGTGTACGACTCGAAGAAGTCGGGATCGATGACCACTTCGCATCTGCGCTTCGGGCCGAACCCGATCCGGTCAAGCTATCTGATTACGCGCGCCAGTTTTGTGGCTTGCCACAACTTCAGCTTCCTGGAGAAGATGGACGTGGTGGAAGCAGCCATGCCGGGCGCGGTCTTCCTGCTCAACTCGCCCTATTCGGCGGCCGAGGTCTGGGACCATCTGCCGAAGACTACGCAGCGGGAGATGCTGGCCAAGAAGATCGAGTTCTACGTGATCGACGGCAACACGGTGGCGCGGGAAGCAGGAATGGGCACGCGCATCAACACCATCATGCAGGCCTGCTTCTTTGCCATCAGCGGCGTGTTGCCGCGCGAAGAGGCCATCGAACAGATCAAGAAGGCCATCAAGAAGACGTATGGCAAGCGGGGCGACACGGTGGTGGCAAAGAACTTTGCTGCCGTGGATCATGCGCTGGCGCATCTGGAAAAGGTTGAATTGCCGACTGCGCCGTCGTCCGACTTCGATCTGATTCCTTCCATCAGCTCGGATGCGCCGGAGTTTGTGCGCAACGTGCTGGGCCAGATTGCAGGGGGGCATGGAGATTTGCTTCCGGTGAGCGCGATTCCCGCCGGCGGCGCGTTCCCCACGGGCACGGCGCAGTGGGAGAAGCGGAACATTGCGCAGTTCATTCCGGTGTGGGACAAGGACCTGTGCATTCAGTGCGGCAAGTGCGTGATGGTTTGCCCGCATGCAGTAATTCGGTCCAAAGTCTACAGCCCCGAGCTTGGGGACAAGGCGCCGGCGACCTTCCAGTGGGCCAAGCCCAAGTGGAAGGCGATGGAAAACGAGCACTACACGCTGCAGGTGGGTCCCGAGGATTGCACCGGCTGCGCGGTGTGCGTGGAAGTGTGCCCGGTAAAGAGCAAGAGCGACGCCAGCCATAAGGCCATCAACATGGCGCTGCAACTGCCTCTGCGCGAGGCGGAGCGCGACAACTGGAACTTCTTCCTGAGCCTGCCGGAGACAGACCGCAAGAAAATATCGCACACGCAGGTGAAGGACATTCAACTGTTGCAGCCGCTGTTTGAGTTTTCGGGCGCATGCGCGGGCTGCGGGGAGACGGCGTACATCAAGCTGTTGACGCAGCTGTTCGGCGACCGGCTTTACATCGCCAATGCGACTGGCTGCTCGTCGATTTACGGGGGCAACCTGCCCACCACGCCTTACACAAGCAATGCGGCAGGCCGCGGACCCACGTGGGCTAACTCGCTGTTCGAGGACAATGCGGAGTTCGGCTTCGGCATGAGAACCGCGCTCGATCAGCAGAAGGTATTCGCTGAGACGCTGGTTACGCGACTGGCGGCGGAGATTGGCGTGGATCTGGTTGCGGATTTGCTCGGCGCCTCGCAGAAGACAGAGACGGAGATCGACAAGCAGCGGGAGCGCGTGGCGGCCTTGCGCGAGAAGCTTGCCGGCAACGAATCTTCCGACGCCAAAAACCTGCTGGCCATTGCCGATTCGCTGGTACGCAAGAGCGTTTGGATTCTGGGCGGCGATGGATGGGCTTTCGATATCGGCTTCGGAGGGTTGGACCATGTGCTCGGTTCCGGCAAGAACGTGAATGTGCTGGTGCTGGATACCGAGGTCTATTCGAATACCGGCGGGCAGATGTCGAAGGCTACGCCGAGGGGCGCGGTGGCCAAGTTTGCGGCAAGCGGCAAGAGTAACAGCAGGAAAGACCTGGCGATGGAGGCGGTGAGTTACGGCTCGGTGTACGTCGCGCAGGTAGCGCTGGGCGGAAACGACACCCACGTGATCAAGGCCTTCCAGGAGGCCGAAGCTTACGATGGGCCGTCGCTGATTATTGCCTACTCCAGTTGCATCGCGCATGGCTATGACCTGGTACACGGGCTGGAGCAACAAAAACTGGCTGTCCAGTCAGGCTACTGGCCGTTGATGCGGTACAACCCGCCGCTGCGCGAGGAAGGCAAGAATCCCTTCCAACTCGACTCGAAGGCGCCGTCGATCCGGCTCAAGGAGTACAGCTATCGCGAAGCGCGCTACACTATGTTGGCACGTAGCAATCCGGACCTGGCGGCAAAGCTGCTGGTCGAAGCGCAGGACGATGTCGAGCGGCAGTGGCGCGTCTACTCGGGCCGCGCCGCGATGGCCGGCCGCGGAGAGACACCGCACATCGCGCCGGAAGAGAAACCCGAAGAGAAACTGGTACCGGTTGTTGACGGAGGCACCGAATGATCGATTTTTCAACGCAGTATCTTGGGTTGAAGTTGAAAGGCCCCATTGTAGTGTCGTCGACCCCGCTTTCCGAGTCGATCGACAATGTTCGCCGCATGGAGGATGCAGGCGCGGCGGCGATCGTGCTGACGTCGCTTTTCGAGGAGCAGTTGGAGCTTGAATCTCGGGCGCTGGACGAGGACCTCTCGCGGGGCACCGAGTCCTTTGCCGAGTCGCTTGGCTACCTGCCCGATCTTGACGATTACCGCATGACGCAGGAGGTTTATCTCGAACACTTGCGGCGGGCCAAGGCAGCGGTCGCGATCCCGATCATGGCCAGCCTCAACGGCGCCACGCCTGGCGGCTGGGTGCGGTTTGCCAAGGACATGGAACAGGCCGGCGCCGATGCCATCGAGTTGAACACCTACGCGCTGGCAACGGACCGCAGCCAGACCTCGGTGAAGCTTGAGCTTCAACTGCTCGATCTGGTTTCTGCCGTTACCAAGGCGGTCAAGGTTCCAGTAGCGGTGAAGCTCTCGCGTTCGTTCACCAGCGTGCCTCACCTGGTGTCTCAGCTTGAGGACGTGGGCGCTCGCGGCGTGGTGCTCTTCAACCGCTTTTACCAGCCGGACTTCGACATCGAGACATTGGAGGTGCGGCCGACGCTGCACTTCTCGACGCCCTCCGAGTTGCTGTCCCGGCTGCACTGGGCGGCCATTCTCTATGGGCACATGAACATCGATCTCGCCATCTCCGGCGGAGTTCACTCGGCCGAAGATGTGTTGAAGGGAATCATGGCTGGGGCCGGGATCACGATGATGGCTTCGGCGCTGCACATTCACGGCATCGAACACATCGGCAGGGTGTTGGCCGATATGACCTACTGGCTGGAGAAGCGCGAGTACGCATCGCTGTGGGACACGCGCGGTTGCCTGAGCCGGAAGTCCGTGCCGGATACATCGCCGTTCGATCGCGGGAATTACATCAAGACGCTCAGCTCGTATAGTTTGCGTCAGACGGTGGCGGCGTTCTAGGGACTGCACATCGGGGACGGTAGGTCGGGGTTTTAACCCCGACAAGAACGAGCCGGAATTGCAAATGGGGCTTTAGTCTCTGAGGCAGGCTTTGAAAAAGCTGAACCTCAGGGGCTGAAGCCCCGCTCATTTGTGGGCGGGATTTGCCGGGACTAAAGTCCCGGCCTACCAGTCCCGGCCTACCAGTCCCGGCCTACCAGTCCCGGCCTACCAGTCCCGGCCTACCAGTCCCGGCCTACCAGTCCCGGCCTACCAGTCCTATTGTTCGGAGAGCAGACGCAGAATCGTGTCTTCGAGGAGGCGGCAGGCTTTGGGGAGGGCATCAAGCACAGCGTCGC
>Ga0224559_1001170_pt1 | contig 14896 bp, 10 predicted proteins | sample 714S33034metaG_FD_180676 | JGI IMG/M metagenome (GOLD analysis project Ga0224559, IMG submission 180676) | Peat soil microbial communities from Stordalen Mire, Sweden - 717 S3 30-34 | ecosystem: Environmental > Terrestrial > Soil > Wetlands > Peat | place: Sweden: Norrbotten County, Stordalen... | reverse complement strand
ACGCTGAACTCGGCCACATTGGCCGGGGTCTTGGCTCATGAGGTCATGCACCCAGCCTTGCAGCACCATTTGCGACGTTCGAAGCGCGATCCCAGGCGGTGGAATGAGGCGTGCGATTACGCCATCAACCCGCTGTTGCTTGATGCCGGCCTCAGTCTTCCCGATGGAGTGCTTGTCGATCACCGCTTTCATGGCATGAGCGCCGAACAGATCTACAATCTGCGCGATGAGGAAACCCAGCCACAATCAGGCGGCCAGAACAGTGCAAGCAACAGTGCCGGAGCTGGCGCAGGCGAAGCGCCCGAAAAGCAAGACAACGCAGGTGAGCCAACTGTTCCAGTGACGGAGGGCGGCATCGGCCAGGTTCTCGATGCCCCTCTTCCAGACGAAGGGACGCCGAGTGTTGAGGAACAGACGCGGGATTGGAGTGTTGCTGTCAACCAGGCGGTCACGCTTTCGAAGTTGGCCGGCAAGGCGCCAGCGGGCCTTGCACGGACTCTCGAAGGCGCAGCGGAGGCAGCGGTCGATTGGCGCGAATTGCTGCGTCGGCTCTGGTCGGACACCATTCCGGCCGATTCGAGTTGGATGCGGCCGAACAGGCGCCACATTTGGGCCGGACTCTATCTGCCTGGAGTTGTGCGGGAGGGCGTCGGAGAGATTGCCATCGCCGTCGATTGTTCAGGCTCGGTCAGTGGCCGTCTGTTACGCCTGTTTGAGGCTGAGGTTTGCTCGATTCTCGAAGGCCAACGACCGCAGTGCGTCCACGTTCTGTACTTCGACACCGAGGTACACAAAGTGGAAACCTACCAAGCCGGAGAGCCAGTTCATCTCAATCCCGTTGGCGGTGGAGGGACGGACTTCGGTCCGTGCTTCGACTGGCTGGCCGAACATGGCATTCAGCCACAGACTCTGGTCTTTCTGACCGATCTATGTGGAACATTCCCAGAGACTGAGCCATCGTATCCAGTGATCTGGGCCTCTACCGAGCGCCGGCAGGCTTCATTCGGCAGCGTCATTCCCATGCACGCGGCATAGCTTGAGTGGTCCATCTTCGTGGGCGCAAATGAAAGAGTTTATGGAGAATACGTTTCACATCTTTACGGACGGCTCTGTCATCGGAAACCCAGGGCCCGGAGGATGGGCAGTGGTATTGATGAGCGGCGGCAAGAGTTGGGATATCTCCGGCGCGAGTGCGTAGGCAACCATCTCGGAAATGGAACTGCTGGCCGCGGTCGAGGCATTGCGCTCGATCCCAGCTGGGTCTCATGTCCAGCTTTGCTCGGACTCCGAATTGCTGATCAGTGGAATGCGTTTTCACGTCACGCGTTGGCAGAGCCAGGGCTGGCGCAACAGCCGCGGTGCTCCGTTGCAGCATCAGGAGCTATGGAGAGAACTGCTTGCAATGAACGAGCGCATGAACATGCACTGGCAATGGATCAGGGGCCACAGCCGGCATCCATTCCAGACCCGTGCCGACGCTCTCGCCTATCAGGCCGCTCGCACCCAATGGTGCAACCTGCAAATGGCCGCATAACCATTCTCCGCCGCATGACTCTCGGGCCGTGCGGCTAGCCAGTCAATCTTTGGAGACACCGCAATGAGCGAGGCCAACACGCTGTTCGAGATCGACCGGGAACTCGATTCGCTTTTCGATCAGATTGAAGAGGAAGCCGAAGAGAACGGCACCGCATCACCTGAATTGCTGGAACGATTCCAGCAGTTCTGTCAGGCCGAAAGCGACAAGGTAGACAGGATCGGGCGCTTCCTGACGTTGATGGACAGCCGGCTGAAATACTGCCGCCAGCAGGCAGAACACTTCCAAAAACGTGCGCGCTCAACAGATGCGAGGGTCGTGAGCACGAAGAATATGGTGCTGTATTTCCTGGCCGCAAGGGGACTCAAGAAGGTCGAAGGCAAGGAATTCACGCTGCGCCTGCAAAAGAACAGCCAGGATTCCGTCGAGATCACCGATGCGGACCAGGTTCCGATAAATTACCGTGAACTGGAACTTCACATTCCAGGGCGTGTCTGGCAAGCGGTCCTTGCGCTCCTTCCGGAGGAAACGTCCAAGGTTTTGGCAAGCTGCATCCGAGAAGACAGACCAAGCAATGATGCGATCAAGGAGGCCACGAGCCGTTGTGAGCAGGTGCCAGGCGCACGGATAAAACGAGGCGCCCATCTGCGAGTAGCCTAACCGTTCACATGAAAGACTGGGTGGAGCACGGATTTGTTCCTAGCCAGCCCGCACAATCGGCGCTGTTTCTCGCTTTCACCCGCCGGTTTCAACTTCGAAGTGCAAAGAATTTCGAGTAGTATTTCACGAAGTCGAAGTCTGGCAAGAACAGTTCTGCGGGGCATTTCATCCCAGCGATTTTCTTGGTCTTGCGTTGAGCAGCCAGGCGAATTTGTCGAGTTCTTCCTGCGAATGCATGCTGAGGTCTTCGCCTTTGGGCAGGAACTGGCGGAAGAGTCCGTTGGTCGCATCCCTGCCAGCGACCTCCATACATCAGAAACAGCGAAGGTTCCGAACATGACCGGCAGACCTTTCTCGTCCCCATTCAGAGCCGTATTCAACTGGATTGGCGATAGGGAGTAGCCAAGGAGCCAGAAATGGCACTCGAATAATTTGCCAAAGACTCCGGTAGCAAGCGCTGCCGAACTGACTGCCCTGCTGAATGAAGTGTTGCCATAAGGCCAGGGCTGATCGAGCGGCCGTTAGCGAAGGGCACTTGAAAAAATGGAGGAAGAGCCGACCAGCCAGGAGATTGCGCCGGAAGCGCCCGCCTGCTCAATTGCCTGCCCCATCACTGCCAGCAGCCCGTTACGCGGAGAATCCATAGGGGTGATCGAACCAGTATTGATTCGAGTCTCGATTCTAGCATATTTAATCGTTATATAGTAATATACAGATGTATTACACAGACAGGAGATTCCCCGCCCTGCCGGTGGATGCTCGCTCCAGAGGTGTTATGGATGAACATGAATTCGAAGCACTATGCCGAACTTGCTGAAGTTCTCAAAGCTCTGGCCCATCCAGTGCGCCTATGCATTGTTCGCGGCCTGATTGAAAAAGGCAGCTGCAATGTTGGCTATATGCAGGATTGCCTCGGAGCGCCGCAATCGACTATTTCCCAGCACCTGCAAAAACTGCGGATGGCCGGCATCATCACGGGGACGCGCAATGGCCTGGAGGTCATCTATCAGGTCTGTGACCAGCGCGTTGTCAAGTTAATCGGCATGCTATTTTCAACCCGGAAAGAAGGCTGACCCATATGACAAGGAAAAAGGTTGTGATCGTTGGCGGCGTGGCGGGTGGCGCTACAGCGGCGGCAAGATTGCGCCGGCTGGACGAGAAGGCGGAAATCATTCTGCTGGAGCGGGGCGAATATATCTCCTTCGCCAACTGCGGACTGCCTTATTACATTGGCGAAGTGATTCAGGAGCGTGACCAGCTGCTGGTGCAAACGCCGGAGGCCATGCGCGCCCGCTTCAATATCGATGTCCGCGTGCAGAGTGAAGTCATGGCAGTGCATCCGGATAGAAAAGCGATTACGGTCAACAGCAAGGACCGCGGCCAATACGAGGAGACTTATGACTATCTGATTCTCTCTCCGGGCGCCAAACCGATACGCCCCAACCTGCCTGGTATCAACAGCAGCAGGATATTCACATTGCGCAATGTCCCTGACACAGACCGCATCAAGGCCTTCGTTGATCGCGAGAATAGCCGCCGGGCTGTCGTTGTGGGTGGTGGTTTTATCGGTGTGGAAATAGCAGAGAATCTGAAAGAGCGAGGCCTGGAGGTATCAATTACCGAAGCGGCCCCACATATCCTGCCCCCTTTTGACAGCGACATGGCTGTATTGGTTGAGCACGAACTCGAGGAAAACGGCATACAACTTTTTCTCGGGGACGGCGTAGCCAGTTTCCAGGAACAAGCAGATGGTCTGTCCGTCACCCTGCAGAGTGGTAAGGCATTGGCCGCTGACCTTGTGATACTGGCAATCGGCGTCGCGCCGGAGACGGGATTCCTGTCCGGCAGTGGCATTGCGCTTGGCCGGCGCGGACATATCCTTGTGAATGACCGCCTGGAAACCTCACAAGTCGGTATTTACGCTGTCGGGGATGCTATTGAAGTTATTGACTTTGTCAGCGGCCAGCCCGCTGCCATTCCGCTGGCCGGTCCCGCGAACAAACAGGGCCGGATTGCAGCCGATAACATCGCCGGGCTTTCTAGTCAGTTCAGAGGTTCCCAGGGAACCTCGATTCTGAAGGTCTTCACACTTACAGCGGCTGCTACCGGCAACAACGAACGCACGCTGCGGCGCCTCGGCGTCGCCTGCCATGCAGCGATTGTGCACCCCAACTCCCATGCGGCCTACTACCCCGGCGCTCTGCCCTTGACCATCAAACTGTTGTTTGACGATACCGGGCGTATTCTGGGGGCCCAGGCAATCGGCCTTGACGGCGTTGACAAGCGCATGGATGTCATTGCCACAGTTATACGTCTCAAAGGCACGGTCAGGGATCTGACTGAACTTGAGCTTGCCTATGCGCCCCCCTATTCCTCGGCCAAGGATCCTGTGAACATGATTGGCTTTGTGGCTGAAGATATTCTTTCTGGCCTGAGCGACGTCTTCACATACGAGCAGCTTGCCTCGTTTGACCGCCAGGGAACAATTCTGCTGGACGTGCGGACGAAAATGGAGTTTGAGAATGGCCACCTGCCTGACGCTATCAACATTCCTGTCGACGATTTGCGCCGGCGGCTATCGGATCTGAATAAAGATAAACTGATTCTGACTTACTGCCAGGTCGGTCTGCGCGGCTATATTGCCTCGCGCATTCTGAGTCAGAATGGTTTTCGCGTCAAAAACATGACCGGCGGTTATAAGTCCGCATTGGCGCAACTCGTCAAGCCATCAGCTGCACCGTCCGGCATCGTGCTGGATACGGAAACACAAGTCATGCGCCAGGCGCCGGTCAGCCCTGTGGCCCACTGCACCTTGAACGTCACCGGCATTGCCTGTCCCGGCCCGTTGATGCGCGTGAAAGCCTCAATGGATGAAATGGACGAAGGCCAAGTGCTGGAGATCACGGCCTCCGATCCTGGCTTTTTTGCCGACATCGGCGCCTGGTGCCAGAGTACCGGCAACCGCCTGATTGAAGTTAGGAAGGAAAAAGGCCTTGTCTTGGCCTCGGTTGAGAAAAAAGGTCAGAACGCTGCCGCACAACTGTCGATGGCCGCTACGGGCAAAGACAACAAGACGATCATTGTTTTCAGCGGCGACTTGGACAAGGCAATGGCCGCCTTCATTATTGCCAACGGCGCGGCCTCCATGGGTAAAAAGGTGACCATGTTCTTCACGTTCTGGGGGTTGAGCATTTTGCGCAAGCACGAAGCCGTGCAAGTGAAGAAGAGCCCGATGGACAGGATCTTCGGCTGGATGCTGCCTCGCGGCGCCGGCGCCCTCAAATTATCCCAGATGAATATGCTCGGCATGGGAACAAAAATGATGCGCGCGGTGATGAAGGATAAGAACGTCTCCTCATTGGCGGATCTGATTGCTTCCGCCCAGAAGGCGGGCATTGAAATCATCGCCTGCCAGATGACCATGGACGTCATGGGATTGCGCATGGAAGAACTGATTGAAGGTGTCGAAGCCGGTGGCGTCGGCTACTACCTCGGCAAAGCCGAGGATTCCAACCTTAACCTGTTTATCTAGGGCCGCGCTCAATCTCGAAGTGCAACAACATTTCGCTTTGGGATGTTGTTGCATGGGGAAGTACCAAGCCTTGAAACGGGCCCCGTCGACGGTTAGCCGCTAGATGTAGCGCAATGGGTGGGCGGGGCCCGGAAGCAGCAATCATCAAGGAACGCGCTTGCCCAGACCGGAAACTTGTAATGCCAGAACAGGAGGAAAGCCTTCTTCAACTTTCAAGCCCAGGATGCAGCCAGCTTGCAGGCTGGCAGGGCCTTGAGTTACTGGCGGGCATATTCACAGACCCGGCTATGCCGGCGCCACAACGGCCATCTTCATCGACTCCATCCGCCGCTTATCCTGCCGAACCAACTCGATGTTACTACAGATGAATCCATCCACCGCGGATCAGCGCCAGTGATCCTGCCGCAACGACGATCCAGAGAATGACTCCTTGCAGGAGCGGTCGAACTCCGACTTCCTGGAGAGTTTTCTTCGAAAGACCTGTTCCAATCAAAAACAGTGTGACGGTCAATCCAACTACGCCAAGATTCTTGAGCGTGGGATAGAACGGCTGAAACATATGAACATAGGTATTGGCAACAGCCGCAAGACAGAAAAACAAAATGAACCAGGGCCAGTGAATGCGCGCCTTGCTTTTCTTGGCCATTGCGGTTCCTATGGATAGTGGCACGATCCACAGGGCGCGCGCCAGCTTGACGGTTGTGCCAACGGCAAGGGCAACAGCGCCATACTTCGCCGACGCGCCGACAACGGAACTTGTGTCATGAATGGCAAGTGCCGCCCAAAGACCAAACTGCGTCTGCGTCAAATGCAGAAAACTTCCAATTGCGGGAAACGCGAGCAGTGCCAGTGAGTTCAGCAGAAATACGGTTCCGAGAGATACGGCAATCTCTTCTTCCGTAGCGTTGGTAATTGGAGCGATCGCGGCAATCGCACTGCCTCCGCAAATTGCCGTACCCGTCGAGATGAGAAAGGAGATTCGCTGCTTGATTTTGAAGAGTCTTCCCAGCGCCCAGCCCAGGAGCAGCGCAAAGCTGATGCTGGCAGCGGTATAGACGAATCCAGAGCGGCCAACTCGAATGACCTGCTGCAAATCCATGCCAAATCCCAGGCCCACCACGGATGCCTGTAGTAGGAGCTTGGAAAGCTGTTTAGCCGCGATATGGAACGGGTGGACAAAAGTAAACCCGTAAATAATGCCGCCAACAAGTGCCACCGGAGGCGACACAAGGCCGGTCGCGGCGAGGATCAATCCGATAAAGAATATGTTCTTGGACACACATCAAGTGTTGCCGAAAACTATTACGGCGTCCAAGCAGAAATTCTCATGCCCTATTTGCGCGGCTTATCAGTTGAAGCAGGCTGTGGCCGCTGACGCCCGGCCGATAATCTTTTCATACCCGCACGTGAAAACAGGAATCGGCGAAATTCCTCCGCCAGCCCTTGCGGGTTCGGACCTGCTGCGTATGCAAGCAGGAACTCCCGCTTGATGCGCAATTTATCAACTTCGACAACCCTGAAGCTATTGTCGAGCCGAAGGTCTTTGGCAATCGCCCAGCGTGAAACGAAGCCGATGCCAAGCCCTGCTTCCACCGCAGACTTGATGGCCTCGGTTGAATCAAGTTCCATCACGATTCGCAACGAATTGAGCTTGACGCCATGCCGCTCCAGCGCCATCTCAACTACACGGCGTGTGCCCGAACCGCGCTCCCGCATGAGCAATGGGACAGTAGCAATTTCGGAACAGGAGATGGATTTCTGCTCAGCCCACTCATGTGCGGCAGAAACGATCAATACCAGATCATCTTCCAGAAATGGCTCTGTTTTGACATCGCGACTATGTGCCGGTCCCTCGATAAAACCCAGCGCGATCTTCTGCTTTTCTACAGTACCGACGATCTGTTCCGTATTGCCGCTGATCAGCGTGAGGTGAACACGGGGATGCTCACCGGTGAACTCGCCCAGCAGGCGAGGCAGCACATACTGTGCGATGGTAGTCGAGGCGCCCAGGGCCAATTCTCCGGCGCGGTCTCCGCTCAGAGCGGCGATTTTCTGTTCGGCCTGAGCAAAAAGCGCACTTGCCTGCTGGGAATATCTCAGAAGGACCTTGCCCGCCTCAGTCAGCGCAATGCGTGCTCCGGTGCGATCAAACAACTGTACGCCAATATCTTCCTCAAGCGCCTTGATTTGAAGGCTCACCGCTGGCTGCGTCAAATACAACTCTTCCGCAGCCTTGCGAAAACTGAGCTGTCCGGCAACGGCGCGGAAGACAATCAAGCGGAAGTTCTCGATACTTGCCATAAGCACATTCTAGCGTGCAGTCAGCTCGATCTTGATTTTAGGCGGCGATATCAGTGTGTTGTGAATCAGGCAGTGATAAACCGAACGCATCAGGCCCTCCGTCTGCTCTTCCTCATTCGCAACGTCAAATCATCTATCGCTGACGCCGCCCTATTTTGCCGCGCTGCCGCAGGGTGAGTCTTTCAGGCCCAGGGCGCGCAGGATCATCATGCCAGGGCACCAGTTGGTAAAGGCCGATTGCAGCAGGTTAAGCCCGACGAAGGCCGTCAGCCAGAGCCAATAGGGCGAACAAAAATGGGCGAGGGCAAGCGAAATCAGCACCATGACGCCTGCCATCAGGCGCAAACCGCGTTCGACGGTCATAGGGAGCCTCCTTGTTCAGGATCGGTGGGGGTTGCGTTTTTTGCTTCAGACCGCGCGTGCGCCATGTAATAGAGCACGGGCACAGCCAGGCGCGAGAGGAAGGTCGAGGCCACTTCTCCGGCCATCAGCGAGAGGGCGAGCCCTTGGAAGATAGGGTCGGAGAGAATGACGCTGGCCCCGACGATGACCGCCGCCGCGGTCAGCAGCATGGGACGGAAGCGCACCGCCCCGGCGTCGATCACGGCTTGGTCGAGGGGCATTCCCTGGCGGCGGCGAAGCTCGATGAAATCCACCAGAATAATCGAGTTGCGCACGATGATTCCCGCTCCGGCGATGAAGCCGATCATCGAGGTTGCGGTGAAGAACGCGCCCAGCATCGCGTGCGCGGGAAGAATTCCCACCAGCGTAAGCGGAATGGGCGCCATGATGACCAGCGGCACGATGAAGGAGCGGAACCAGCCGACCACAAGAATGTAGATCAGCACCAGCACCGCGGCAAAGGCCAGCCCCAAATCGCGGAAGACCTCGATGGTAATCTGCCACTCGCCGTCCCACTTCATCGAATAGTGATCGGTGGAGTCAGGCTGCACGGAGTTATAACGGGCGAGCGTGTAACCGGCGGGCAGCTTGAAGTGGTCAAGCTGGCGGTTCATTTTGAGAATGGCGTAGACCGGGCTCTCCTCGCCTCCGGCCACGTCGCCGGTCACATAAACGACCCGCTTCAAGTTCTTGTGATAAATGTTTTGCTCGATGGTTTTGTGCTCTACGATGACCAGCTCGCGCAGCGAGACCATCGCGCCGTCCGCGCCGGGCAGGCGGATATTCTCCAGAGCCTGCTCAGAGGAGCGGTCCGCGCGGTCAACTTCGACCACGGTGGGAATTGGCTCCCGCGCGGCCGGGTCGTGCAGCAGGCCGGTCTGCGTTCCGGACAGGGCCAGCGAGAGCGCGCGGGCCACGTCGGCGGCCGCGATGCCGTGCTGCGCTGCCTTCGCCTCGTCCACGCGCATCACCAGGCGCGGCTGAGGGTCTTCGACGTACCAGTCCGTGTCCACGACGCCCGGCGTCTGCTGGAAGATCGACTTGATCCGCCGGGCGACCTGAATCTGTCCATCGGGGTCGGGGCCGTAGACCTCGGCCACCAGCGTTTGCAGCACCGGCGGGCCGGGCGGCGCCTCGGTCACCTGCAGGCGCGCTCCGTACCGGTTGCCAATGGCCTCCAGCAGAGGGCGAAGCCGCTTGGCGATCTCGTGGCTCTGCGCATGGCGCTGCGCGGCCGGCAGCAGGTTCACCTGAATGTCAGCCTGATTGGGTTGGCGGCGCAGGTAGTAGTGGCGCACCAGCCCGTTGAAGTTATACGGGCCGGATGTGCCGGCGTAGATCTGGTAGTTCAGCACATCGGGCTGCTGCGCCAACTCGCTTCCCAGCGCCTGCGCCACCCGCGAGGTCTCTTCCAGCGGCGTGCCGTCGGGCATATTGATGATGACCTGCAACTCGCTCTTGTTGTCGAAGGGCAGCATTTTGACCCGCACCAGCCCCAGCGGAACCAGCGTAATCGCGGCCAGAAACAGAAAGGCGATTCCCGCGAAGAAGTACGTGCGATGCCGCGCCGAATGAATCAGCGGCGTCATCACCCGGCGATAGAGCGCAGTGGTCCAGCTTTCCCGCTCCCCTGCCGATTTGTCGGCTTTGCCCAAGCGTTTTCCCAGCAGGCGGAGGGCGGCCCACGGCGAAACCACGAAGGCGACCAGCAGCGAGAAGAGCATGGCCGCCGAGGCGCCGACGGGAATGGGGCGCATATAGGGCCCCATCAGGCCGTGGACAAAGGCCATGGGCAAAATGGCGGCGATGACGGCGAAGGTGGCCAGGATGGTGGGGTTGCCCACCTCGGCGACGGCCTCCACGGCGACGGTGCTGACCGGCCGGCCGTGATTTTCCGGCAGGCGGAAGTGCCGCACCATGTTCTCGACGACGACGATGGCGTCATCGACCAGAATGCCGATCGAGAAGATCAAGGCAAAAAGCGTGACGCGATTGACGGTGTAGCCGAGAAAGTAGAAGACCGACAGAGTGAGCGCCAGCGTGACCGGAATGGCCAATAGAACCACACCCGATTCGCGCCATCCGAGGAACAGCGCGATCAGCAGAGTCACCGACAGCGTGGCCAGCAGCAGGTGTTCGAGCAATTCATCCGACTTGGCCTTGGCGGTCTCGCCGTAGTTGCGCGTGGTGGTAATGGTTACATCGGCGGGGATGGTCACGCCCTGCATTCGATGGACGCGATCGAGCACGGCGTTGGCGATGTCGGTGGCGTTCGAGCCCTTGCGCTTGGCCACGGTGATGGTCACCGCCGGGTACTGGCCGGGTGGCTGATGGGAGGCAGCGCTGGTGGTGCCAAAGAGCACGTAATCGGCGGGATCGGCCGGGCCGTCGATGATTTTTTCCGCCACGTCTCGCAGGTAAACGGGACGGCCGTGATCGACGGCTACGACGACGGATTCCAGCTCCTGGCGGCTGGCGAAGAGATTGCCGGCGTCGACCTGAATCTCCTGATTGTTTTCGGCAAAACTGCCCGCCTGCACTCTGGCATTGGCGGCCTCGAGGTGCGCCACAATGGCCAGCGGCGACAGGCCGTAGGCGTTCAGCTTATTGGTGCTGAGCACGACGCGCATCGAGCGCGGCAGCCCGCCGATGATCTTCGTCTCCGACACATCGGAGACCTGCTCGATATTGTGCTGCACCTCGCCGGCGATGGCGCGAAGCTGGTAGCCGTCGTAGTGCGCGCCCCAAAAGGTCAGCGAGAGGATGGGAACATCGTCGATCGAGCGCGCCTTGATGATGGGCTGCGAAACTCCGGGCGGCATGCGGTCGAAGTTCGAATAGAGCTTGCTGTAGACCTTGATGAGCGCATCTTCCTGCGGCGTGCCGACCAGGAAGCGCACGATCACCAGGCTCTGGCCGGGGCTGGAGGTCGAGTAGACGTACTCGACGCCGGAAATCTGGTTCACCAGCATTTCGATGGGCAGCGTGACGCGCTGTTCAACCTCGGCCGGCGACGCGCCCGGCATCGCGGTCGTAATGTCCAGCATCGGCACCAGAATCTGCGGGTCCTCCTCGCGGGGGATGATGGCCACCGCGAAGATTCCAATGGCCAGCGACGCGGCAATGAAGAGCGGCGTCAGCTTGGAGTTGATAAAGGCGCGCGCCAGCCGGCCAGCGATTCCCAGCTCTTGCTTCATGGCCGGACCTCAATGCTCGTTGCGGCGATTCGCTTGCCGGCAAGGTCGCGGTCCGAGGGCTCATCGACCAGTTTTTCCCCGGCGGAGATGCCCGACAGAACCTCCACAAAATCGCCGTGCGCCGCGCCCAGGGTCAGGTAGCGGAGCTGCGCGATCTGCTGGCCGTCGAGCACGTACGCGCAGGCCAGCGAGCCGCGCATCACCACGGCGGAGCGCGGAATGAGAATGGCCTGCCGGAGGCCGTTGGCGAAGGCCACCGTCCCGTACATTCCGGCCCGCAACTGGCTTGAAGAGGGCAGGGCGATTTTAACCAGGAAGCTGTGGCTGGAGGGATCGGCGGCCGGGTCGATCTCGGCGACCGTGCCGGAGAGATTCGCCAGGCCCGCTCCGTTGATCGCCACTTCGGCCTTCATCCCGGTGTGAACCGCGCCGATGGCCGATTCGTCGACCGTGGCGTCCAGCTCGAGAGCTCCGGCCCGGTCCACCTGGAGCAGCGGCTCACCGGGCGTGGCCAGCGTTCCCGGATCGGCCAGGCGCGCCGTCACCACGCCGTCAAAGGGCGCGAGCAGCCGCGTGTAACCCAGTGTGGCGCGGGCCTCGCTCTGCTGGGCGCGGGCCGCGCCGGTCTGCGCCTGTGCCGCTGCCAGCCGCGCCGAGGCGGCTTCAGAGCGCCGCGCAACCTCGTCCATCTCCTGCGGGCTCACGCTCTTTTCCACTTGAAGCTGCCGGTAGCGCCCGAGCGTGCTGGCCGCCAGCCCGGCCTCGGCCGCGGCCGCCGCCTGTTCGTTCTGCGCCGCTCTGGCCGCCGCCTGCGTCTGGTTCAGGGAAGCGCGCAGGGCCGCGTCGTCTAGCACCACCAGGGTTTGCCCCGCGCGCACCCGGTCTCCGGCGCGCACCAGAACCCGCTGAATCCGGCCGGCCGTCTGCGCGGAGACCGTGGCGCTCTCCCGCGCGTGAACCGTGCCCGTCGAATCCACGTTCAAGGGAACCTGCCGCTGCTGGCTTTCGACCACCCGCGCCTGCACACTTTCGACCGCTGCCGGCCGGGCGGAGTTGCCGCCGTGGCAGCCGACCATCGTCGCGGCGGAAACAGCCAAAATGAAGCCCGAGAGCAAAATCTTCATTGCAAATCCTCCGCCGCATCGGGCGTCAGCGTCCCTGTAGCGTAAAGCAGTTCGGCATGGGCCAGGGTGTTGCCGTAAACGGCGCGCCAGTAGCTGGACTGGCTCTCCCGCTCGGCGTCCCCGGCGCGCAGCAGGTCGGTGATGGTGGCCAGACCGGCGTTATAGCGGTTTTTCAGAATGCGGAGGCTCTCGGCCGCCTGATCCATCGCCGCCCGCGCCGTCTCCAGCGTCAGTTCCGCGGTCTGCTGATGAATGTGCGCCTGGCTCACTTCCAGCCGCAGATGCTGTCGCAGAAGCGCGGCCTGCGCGTCGATTTTTTCCTTCGCCGCGCTCTCCCGCTCCAGCTGGGCGCGCTTGCCCACGGGCAGAATATCGACCGTGATCTGGACCCCGGCCACCCAGTTGTCGCCGCCTGCGCCGGCCGTGGGGCTCTGGTCCTGCTCCCAGTCTCCGTAAGCGCTCACGCGCGGGCCGAACTCCGATTTAGCCGCGCCCACGGCTGCCGCCTGCGCCGATTGCGCTTGCGCCATGGCCATCAGGTCGGGGCGGGTTTTGGCCGCCGTCGCCAACTCCTCTTCCAGCCGGAGCTGGGCAAACCTGTGCGGTTCAATCGGTTTCAGCGCGGAGGCCGCGAGCTCCGGCCTTCCCATCGCCTCGCGCAACTCAACCCAGGCCAGCTCCAGCTCCCCCTCGGCTGCAATCAGCTCCTCCTGGCGGGCGGCCACGTTCACCTCAGCCGACATGCGGTCCGACTCCACCGCCAGGCCCGCCTTCACGCGCTCGCCGGTCGAGGCCTGCAGCGCCTCGGCCGTCTCCTGTTCGTGCCGGGCGACCTCGCTCTGCCGCTCTGCGTAGAGCACGGACTGGTAGGCCTTGACGGCCTGCAAGACGATCCGCTGATTCACCGCCTGGGCCGATGAGGCTGAACTCTTTTTGAAGAGATCGGCGCTGCGAATCTCCCTCTCGGTCTTGAAGGAGTCGAAGGCCGTCCAGGAGCCGGAGAAGCGCGAGGCAAAGTTGCTGATCGGCTGGGGGCGGTTCAGCGCATTCAGCGCAAAGTCAGCCTGTGTGAACTGCCGCTGCCGGAGCCTTGTGCCGAAGGCGTAAACGGGGTCGTCCCCGCGTGAAATCTCCTCGGTAAAGTTCAGTTGCGGCAGCAGAGCAGTGCGCGCCAGGAGGGACGAGGCGCTGGCGGCTTTCTCGCCGGCATGGGCGACCGCGATCTCCGGATTCTGCAACAGGGCCTCATCAATGGCCTGCCGCAGCGTCAACGGCGCGGTCTGCGCTCCGGCGACCACGCTCCCCATACAATAGAAAATTGCGAGCCACAAAAATGGATTTCGGCTTGGCTTCATCGTCTCCACTATCCTTGTGGTACGTGTACATGAGAATAGAGTGTCCAGCAAATGGATTCGTTACAGAAATTACTGAATGATTCTGAAGGCGGGGCAAATACAATCGCAGCCTCTTGAAAATCCGGTGGGCCGCCGGAGCTTTCAAGTGAACGGACATGTCCCTGGCGGCTCAAAGTCGACTTTCCGTTTTCGCGATTCCGCAACGGGCTTCATTCCGCAGGTATATGAAACGCGAGTGCGCGTTGCAAGCAGCAAACGGCACTCGCGACCGGATCGGCAATCAACTAGCTCCAAACTGAATCTGTTACGAGCCAGCTGCGTCACCCACCTTTGTGACCGATCCGGCCACATACTGGGCATCCGCCAGATCGACGTTAATCCTTGGTCCGCAGGCTTACTTTGCGGGTTGCGTCCAGCAGTTGGCGCGTTCCCCCGCCCTCGCTGATGATGCGCAGCGCCTGGCTGGGATCGGTGACTTCCATTCCAGAAAGAATCGTTACTCCACGCGAGGCAAAAACACTGGGCAGCAAAGGAGTGGATGGACCCAGGATGGCAACCTCGCGCGCGCCCTGGCAGTAACCCAATATGGTATCGATAGTGCGGTTCAAGAGTGTTGTCGCGCTCACAATTACCACTTGACATTCGGGCAGCAGCTTCTCTTCAGCGCTTGCCGGCAGCACCCCTAGTCCCATATCATCGCGCTGCTCGAAGATGTGCAGCTTTTTGGCTTTGCTCTTCAGCGGTCCTACCAGTGGGCTGAAATAACCCACCATGCCGACCGTCTCGGTGGG
>Ga0224559_1001169_pt1 | contig 14898 bp, 16 predicted proteins | sample 714S33034metaG_FD_180676 | JGI IMG/M metagenome (GOLD analysis project Ga0224559, IMG submission 180676) | Peat soil microbial communities from Stordalen Mire, Sweden - 717 S3 30-34 | ecosystem: Environmental > Terrestrial > Soil > Wetlands > Peat | place: Sweden: Norrbotten County, Stordalen... | reverse complement strand
CGCGGGCGTTGAAGTCTACGAAGGCATGATCGTCGGCGAGCACGCGCGCGATAACGACCTCGACGTGAACGTCGTCCGCGAGAAGAAGATGACCAACATGCGCGCCTCAAGCGCGGATGAGGCCATCCGCCTGGTGCCTGTCAGAGCCCTCAACCTGGAGCAGGCCATCGAGTTCATTGCGGAAGACGAGATGGTTGAAGTCACGCCCAAATCGCTGCGCCTGCGCAAGAAGATCTTGCAGCAGAATCGTCGGCCGAAGCGGTGGGAAAAGGGCCAGCCGGTGGGGTAGTGTCCAAGCGCACATCAGTTGGCTTCGCGGCGCGTTAGGGTAGTGCTTGTCATGAAATCGGTGAGCAGGGTTGGCACGAATTTGAATGTGAACTGGCAGAGAGCCCTCAGTCTATTGGCGCTCTCATGCCTTCTTTCGCCAGCTTGGGCCTCGGCGGCATCTGGGAAGCTCGCCACCCCAACGGAGTACCACCGCTACATTGACCCTTTGCTCGGTGTATCGGACTTCAGGACGCAGTACGACGAAGATGGTGCTGCTGACGCGTCTGTTGTATATCCACAGAGTGGCCAACCTCCCTACGGCTACCTTAAACCGCCGGAACCGATTCTTGACCTCGTTCGACTCCGAGGAAGAAGCCTCCCACTCCTGATTGATTGTCTCAGTGATGGGCGAATTACGACCATGCATTTCGGGGGCAACTGGATTACCAAACCGATGAAGGTACCTGTTGGATATGTTTGCCTCGATATCCTAATGAATGTCGTCGTCGGCAGGCCCGTTTCCGATCCGGACTGTTCCAATGACGGGCTTGGCGCGTGCATGAACTATGGATTCTATTTCAGACCGGACGATTATTACGAATGCTCTGAGAGGGACTGCTTCCTGAGATCTTGGGTATCTGTCGTTCGACGGAAGTGGAAAGTAGCATACATCAACCATCGGCTCAAATTTCACAATCCCTACGACACCATCACCGTCGACGAATACAAGGAATTGAGGACCGCTCGCAGATAGCCGGGTGCCCCAGGTCTCGCTTTGTTCTGAGACCTGGGAGTGTTGGCTACTCGTCGTCAATCAAATGTTGGCTGGGAAGCATTCGCTGGTGCAGGACTCGGCTAATAAAGATGCCGTCGTGGTCGGCCCGATAAAGGATGACGTGCTTCTGGTGCTCGATGCGTCGGTATCCTGGCCAAATCCGATCGCAGGAGCGGCCGATTCTAGGAGCCTTGACAAGCCGATTGAAGCAAGCCTCCAAGCTGTCGAGATAGCGCTGGGCCTGCTCCGGACCCCAGGTGTCCACGGTGTAATCGGCGATATCCATCAGATCGAGCCGAGCCAGCTTCGAAAGTCGGTACGCGGGCAAGGATCACGCCCTGCCCGACACCAAAGCGCGTTCCCGGATGCGTTTACGAATCTCGCCGAAAACGTCCCCCTCGGCAATTCCGCTTTCCTCGCCAGCCAGAACCGCAGAACGCAAGGCATCGAGCTTGGCCTTATCTTCCTTTTCAACCTTTTCAAGCGCGCGCAAGCCGGCGCGCAGCACTTCGCTGGCGTTCGCGTAGAGGCCACGCTTGATTCTGCTGCCGACAAACTTGTCCATCTGAGGCGTTAGGTTGATATTGCGCGTCGGCATGAATTACCTCTCTTTACTGCCATGTTAGCCTGATTGGCAATAGTTGGCAAGATTGCAATTCTCCCGATGTTCCGGATACCTCAGGCAAGTCGCCGCTCCGATTCAAGCACACGCTCTGACACCACTTCTGTGGCGAAGGGCCGAGCACAGCGCTCAATCGGGCAGCTTCGACTCCAGTACTTCCTGTGCTCGCGCCGCGCGCCACGCGGCCAGTCGTTCGTAGAGCGCGGCGTCGGTCAGGGCCAGAATTTCTGCTGCCAGCAGCGCGGCATTGGCCGCTCCGGGCTTGCCGATGGCCAACGTACCGACGGGAACGCCCCTGGGCATCTGCACGATCGAAAGCAGCGAGTCCAGGCCGTTGAGCGGTGTGGCCGCAATCGGCACGCCCAGCACGGGAAGCAGCGTCTTGGCCGCGATTACGCCAGCCAGGTGAGCCGCGCCGCCGGCTCCGGCGATCATCACCCGCAGCCCTCGCGCCCGCGCCGCATCGACGTATTCGATAAGCTGGTCAGGGGTGCGATGCGCGCTCAGTACCCGCGCCTCGTGAGGAATTTCAAGCGCGCGCAGAATCTCAACTGCAGCCGAGAGTACGTCGTAGTCGCTCTTGCTGCCCATTACGATGCCAACCGCGGGTTGTTCGCTCATAGGGCTTATTATACGAAGGCTTTCAGAGCAAGCCAACGGCGAAGATCGTTCCCCGTCGCCTGACAGCAATCGGCCTTGATGCTCAATGATGATGCCACGCCTCCACGGCCACTTCAATCACCGCGAATAGCACGCTGACAGCCGCCAGAAAGCCCTTGGCCCGCTGCCAGTTCTGCTCATGACGCTCCATGCGCCGTTCCAGATCGGCGATGCGCCCGCCATTGCCGTCACCCGTCAGCCCCGTCATCTGCGTCTTCAGCACGCTCAAGTCGCTCAGCACCTGCGCCTCGAATTCATTCATCATCCGCATTCGCTGGACTCCATCCGCGCATCCTTGGTCACAAGGAATCGCCGTTCACGATCCGAGCGGCAGGTTGATAAACAACGCCGTTGAGAACGCCGAGTAATTCGGCGGCGTTGAACCGTCGTACATTCGTATGTAGAGCCGGTCGTTGGCCGTCTCCCGAGCGAAGACCATGTTAGGCAAGCTGGCCCTCACCACCAGGCCCGGATCTTCTCCCGGCATGAAAGCGAAGTCCCGGCGCCGCATCTCAAATCCTCCGCCGCTGGGCGGAGTTACTCCAGCACTAATCGCTACCGTGCTTCCGTTCAGCGTAGTTACCGTGAGACTGGTGAGGTTGGCTAACACTGTGGGAGCGATAGCCGCCGGCAACCACGCATCCGCGGGCACCGTCGTGCTGGTCCTGATAGCCAGGTCGTCGGCCCAGTCGTTGGAAAATGCGATTGCATACTCCACCAGGTCTGGATAACTCGCCCGATAACTCACCTTCACCGTGCGTACAACCACCTCGGCGTTCAGGTTGGTCGAAGGCGCATTCAACAGCAACGCGTCTCCCGGCCACACGTCGGCGGCGAAGCTTGTCTTGTTTCCGCTGTAAGTACCGGACCACAAAGCGCTCACGCCGGCTGCAGCCTGTTCAATGGCCAAAGCCGCATTCAAGCAGTCCGCGGAACTGCGCGCCGCAGGACTGGTCACCGAACCGATCCACGCGGCCACTGCGGGCGATCCGGCCTGCGCCAGCTCCTGCTGGCTCACAGTGTTCACAGCCCGCCCCACCGCCCTGCCCACTGTGCGGTAATTCACGGCAATCTGCTCACCCGACGCGGGCGCGTATCCCAAATAGAACACAACTTTGCCCGTTCGCTCCAAATGGCACTCAGCTGCCTCGGCCGACGTGCCCACCCGCCTCGTATACGGACCTCCGCCCGGCGGTGTGCTCACCACCCATCCCGATCCCAGATTGGTCAGGCTAATCCCCCGCATGGTTCCAATCAAATTGATACTGCTGGCCGCAACCAGAAAGCACGCCGGCGGCAGACTGGCAACTCCGCCATCGTAGAGCGTCACCGGCATCCCGCCTACGCCATTCACAAACTCCTGAATCTCCATCTGGATCTTCGCCGGGCATAGGTTCGTCTGGCCGCCGAAAGTAATTGCGCCGCTATCTCCGAAAGAACGGTAGACCGCCAGCGCTCGCTCGTTCTCCGCGCAGTGTACCCTTGTTCGCAGCGTGTATTGGTTGGCTGGATTGACTGCATAGGTCGCCCCAACGGGCGCTGCTTCAACCATCGGCTGCAATGTAACTGCCCCTGTACCTTGCTGCGCCGTCACTTGAAACCCCGCCGTGCATGCGCTCTGCGTCTCGTACCCAACGAAGAAGCCGGCCAAAACTCCTGTGCTGCCCGGCGAAAGGCTCACTCCCTGAGCCTCCAGCAACAGCGTTCCGCCCATCTCCACCGGATCGATCCAGATAAGCAGCGTCTCCCCGTCGATTCCATTGCCCCCGTTCATGACCAATCCGGCTGCACCAAGCGTGAGATATCCATACCCGCCCGCGTTGCCCCACACCTGCTCGTCGATCGCGCTCTCGTTGAACAGTTCATTGACGATTGTGGACTTTGATGCCGCGGGATAGAACGGGTCTTGGGCCAGGTAAAACTGCGTTGTGACTCCGTCGCCCAGGAAATACTCGGTAACATACGCGACCGGTTCATGTTCGCCGCAGACTGTTACATCGTTGGCCAAGGCACGCTTGATGCTCGCGGTGAAAGCAAGGTTCGCCAGGCTCAGGCTGCCATCGGTTTCGTTGAGCAAATGCACGGTGCCCGGCACGGATGCGAGCGTCAGCGCCCCATTGATCGCCCGATACGCAGCCCGCGCCTGATTTGCAACTTGTCCGGCACTCTTGCTCCACGAGGCGCCCGGATCAGGAACAAAGTTACTTACGGGCACACTCAATGCAAGCCCTTGAGCAGATAGTGCCGCCGATCCGGTATGAGTCACCAGAGCAGTCACCAGCGCCCCGGCGCTTTTGCCCGTGGCGCCCGTGCTGGGCGGCATGAGTAATTGGTCGAGCAATATCTCGTCGCTTACGGCCTGGATTGCAATTCGATAGCGCGGCCCTTCGATGGCTAGCCCCGCATACTCGGGGAGCGGAGTTACCGCGATGTAACCGGTGAAGTATGCTGTGCCATCGTCGCCTGTAACTGCAAGAGCTTGATTGCGCGTGGGCGTCGCCAGGGTTTCGTTCGCCGGCAGGCTGAGCCAAAGCTGGCAAATGGAGGGTTCATTCAGCTTGCGCTCAATCGTCAACGGCCGCGCTCCATCGAGCGCGGCTGTGTAATCCCGACCTTGCACTGAAATCTTCATCGTCACTCTCTAACTCGCCGAATTAGCGGCCTGTTGCTTGGCTAATCTGCTTATATCAGCGCGTTGGCTGCCGGCAGAAAGCTCCGATAACACAGCACATGTTCTCCATCCAGCGGATCGGTAACCGGCAGCGCCAGGAACTGCCCCTTGAGCAGCACCCGGGCTTGTCCGCCTTGACTCTTTCCGCTCAGTGGGACGGCTGCTTCTTCCGCGCCGGACATGGTCTGCAAGCGTGGATAGTGAAAGAAGATTCTTTCTCCCTGGCTCCCCTGCATTACAAAAAGCGCCGACCACTCCTGATAGAAGCTGCCGCCTTCACGGTCCACAAATCCAGTTACCGCTTGCAGCTTTGCGCCTGCTGCCGGAGCCCCGCCAGGCAACGGCTCCGCAAGCGTGAGCCCAGTGGAATTTACCTGCGACACTAACGCAACGTTGAATGTCACGCGCCGGATATAGTCCACATCCGCCAACGCCTGCCGGAGATATGCCCCCGCAACCGGCGATCCCACAAAGCCCGTTTGTCCCGTGTTATCCACATCCAATGCAATGATGGAGCCGGGCGTAAACTCTGCCGCATCGGCTGCCGCCAGCGCAACAAAAGTAGCTGTGCTTCCGCTTTGCGGAGTTACTGCTCCGGGCGCCTGCGGGCCATCTGCCGCGGCCGTCGCCCCACTTGCCGGAACTAGCAGATTCATGTGCTGCGAGCCCGTAGCCAACGCCATAGTCAGCTTGTTCCAGTTCAGGAACTGCACACTCACCCGCGCCTCGAGCGTCTCCCGTACCTGCTCAAGTGTTGCAGCCGGAATGCCCGTCAATACAGGCGATGTTTTGCTTCCCGGTTTGCGCGTGAAATCCTGAATCCAACCCAAGCCGATCCACGGAGCCGGCGGAGCGTCGAGACTGAACCAGCCTTGCGTTGCCGGATCGAACAGCACCGGCGTCTGAGTTGTTCGATTCACCGGCGCAAAATACCCTCGAACCCGCCTTGCCACCGGCGCGGGAGCCGAAAACCAATTTGCAACCATTTACTCCCCCTGCTCCTGGTAGCTGTAAACCATCACTTTGGCTGACCGGCTGAGTTGGTCCCGTTGGGTTACAACCTGTCCAAAGCCCGGCTCGTCCCAAAAGACCTTGGTCAGCATCGTTGCCGGCGGCATGGTCGTGTAACTGAGCTTGGGCGTATAGAAAGGCTCTAACATCGCCACTAACTCCTCATCCATCTCGCTCAGCGTCCGGCCGCGATCCAGGCCGCCGAAACTCTGCGTCCCGCAAGTCCGATAGACGATCTCGCATTCCTCGGCCACCATGGTGGATTCAAGTTCCAAATCCACGCCCAGACCCAGCCAGCGCAGGATAAACACATCGTTGGGGGGCTGGCTGAAGGGCGCCTCCGCATCCTCCACCAGAATCCCCGGTCGCACCGCTCCGCGCAGCAAGAACGTCCGCTCCGGATTGATCGTGGTCAGCCGGTTTCGCAATGCCATATAAAACGAGTCTTTCGCATTTTGCATGGAGTAATGCTCCTACATCATTCAGGATTAGGCAGTGTGGTTTGGCACTGAGTTAGTGCTACAGTCTTGCTTGTGGTCTCTGCAAGAGAGGTGACAACGGTCCGTGCCTAAAGGCCCTCTTATCTCGCTCTCTTTCAGGGGGTTGAAACCCCCTGCTCCCTCCGGAATGTCCGAACTACAACTGTAGTGTTGGGGATTGCTAGACCGCCTGCTGCCGCGCCTCGCGTAAGAACAACCGGTAGAGATAGACCCTTCCGAAGGCTTCGTTTGAAGCAATCGACTCGATCAGATAATCCTGCCCTGACACAGTTACCGCCAGAGTCATGGCAAACAGCGCTTGGGCCGACATCAGATCCAGCGCGCTCACCTGCTGTTCAACGCTTGTAGCCGAAACAAGAAGCTCCCACTTGGACTGTCCGCCCTCCTGCCAGTTTGGACGCAGCTTGCGCATCACTACCGGGCTCACGACCACATCGGCGAAGGTTGTCGCCACAATGCCTAACTCCGACATGTTCGTGTCCGTGGCTGGACCCGTCACCCGCAGAAGAGCCGAGGTTCCTGCAACGCTCCGCAGCAGGGCATCGGCCAGCATCTGCGGCGCTCCCACTGGATTGCGCGGCGCCGTATCGCTCATCCTTCACCCCAGCCTGTTCGCGATGTAAGGACGAAGCCAGGCCTGCACTGTTTCGTCCACCAGCGAACTCGAGAAATACTGCATCTGCATTGTGTCGATCTTGGTCTTGCTTGCATTGAGCGCCGGGGTCGACTGTGCATTGCGCACAATCTGCGCACATGCAGTCTTCACGTCGTCGCCGATGGTTGCCAGGCCGGCCGTATAAGTGACTGTTACCTCGTTGTATGGCAGTCCCAGTACATTCCAAGGCAGCGTCAGCTCTCCGGTGCTGGGGTCATAGTCGACCGAGTTTGGATCGATCGCCGCCCATTGGCCAGGCAACGAGAACGCCGATGCGATCTCGAGCAGCGGCTCGTTGAAAATCTCTCCTCGCCGCGGCTTTGCGTACCGGCCTTGGATACTTATGATCGGTGTCGCGGACGTGCCCAACGGCGCCAGCGGCAGATAACTCAGCAACACCGTCTGCGACCCGCCGGCCATGCGCAAGCGCTCCGTGTACCCGATCACATTCAGGTCCGGCCGCCTACAATAGCTGTTGATCAAGGCTGTAGCGGCTGTGACCCAGTCCGCCGTGGTTCCAACAGGCAATCCATAATTTGGGTAATCCGCTGGCTGCAGATATGCCATAACCCACCCTTCCCGTTGTGTGTAACTTCGGCCGACCCCACCCTAGCCGCAAAAACAAAGGCGCGGCGAGGGTGGGGCACCCAGCTTATTTGGAACAGCTACCGGTCTACGAGAACCTGGTAATGGGCGTAGTTAGCACCCTTCACCACCGGGGCGCCGAACTTGACCGCGACATACTGATAGGTCAGCGAGTTAGGCAGTCCAAGCTGGAAGATACGTGGCGCCGGGTCGCCGAGCCAGTGGTACTCGATCAGATCCTCGGTCACGATGTAAGCCGGCAGCACCGCGGAGCCCGATCCCGGAGTGCCCGTATAACTCAGGCTCCAGTCGGGAATTAAAGGTAGATCGCCCGCCTGCGTCGACAGCATCTTCACCCTGATTCCACCCGTGATGTTATCGGTGTTCAACACGACGTTGAACTCAGCCTTCATCTCCCGGTCGATCAGGTCGAGCAGCACCGGGTTGGCATAGATGGCCGTGGGCCGCACATAGTAGCCGTTGCTGGCCACCATCTGCGCCACGGTCGACTTCAATCCGTCCACGATCGAAGCGGCCGCGCCGATCGAAACCGTGTTACCGCCCGCCACAATCTGAGCGGTTACCCCCATGTACTGCGTGGTCACCGGCGTGCTCAGGCTGGTGTCGTTGCCGTTCCACAGGGCCACGTCGTGAGTCACCATCACGCCGCTCACTGTGTCTACAAGGTCTTTGGCCTGCAGATACGCGAACTGTTTTTGCTGGTCGCCCAACTCGATGTCGAACAGGTTGTAGTTGATCTGCGATACGATCGCCTTCAAGGGCACGCTCCGCTCGTAGCGGGTCGGGCTTACAACTGTGGGCGCGATGATGCGCGGATTGACGAAGCCGGCCGAACCCGGATTGGGAATCGCCGTCTCCTCAAAGAACCGCGAAGGATGGCCGGTCGCCGGAACTTGCTTGATGCGCTGCCCGAAGGGGCTTGAACGCCGGCAAATATCGAAGATTTCGGTCTGATACAGCGGAACTTCGATTGCGCCCGGCCCGACGAAATCTGCTGCGGCGTGAATGTCTGCAAAGGTTGCGTTCATAGGCTCTTTTCGCCCCCTCCATGGGGCCAGTCGTTGGTTGGGCAGGGATCAGAGATCAGGGGTCAGAGATCAGAGATCGCCGTGCGCTGTGTTTACGCGATCGACCCGGCTCGCAGCAGTTGGGTCTTGACCGCGATGCGCTGCTCCAGGCTCAGTCCGGTCAGAGCCGCATCCAGGGTTCGCACGTCCACCGGACCCTCGCCGATTCCGTGCTTGGCCAGCATTTCCGAAGTCGCCGCGGGCATCGTTCTGCGCAGCGGATTCAAAGCCGAGGGTGCAGCCGCCTTCACTTCAGCCAGCTCCCGTTCCACCGCCGCCAGCTTTTCCGTCAGCTCCGCCTCGCGCCGGCTCTGCTCCACCGTTGCCGAGATTCTCTCCACCTCACCCGTTAGCGCGACCTGCCGCTCTTCCAACCAGTTCAGCGTTCTCTCCAGCAGTGTGGTTGCTGCCTCGAGCCGCTCTGCAATATCTCTTTCGTCTTTTTCCATGACCTTCCTTTCTTGAGTGGTTAGTGGTCAGTGATTAGTGGTTTTGCAGTACACATGAACAAGTGCTTCAACGGTGTGGCTCGCCGCGGCGAGTGTCAGGGCACGGCTTCAGTCGTGCCATAAAGAATGCAAGAATTGACGTGGGCTTTAGCCGCTGGTGGATGCTTTTCAGGATTCCTCAGTGAACACACCCCTTCCCGCAGGGGCTAAAGGCAGCCTTCTCTCTGGCCTCTTACGGCACGACTAAAGTCGTGCCCTGTTACAGTGCCACGCCACTAAAGCACTTATTTGTCTACAGTGCCTTAGTGTTAGCTGCCACACTGCGCGCACTGGCTTACTCGCTGACTGGCTGTTCTTCTAACTCGCCATGCGGAAGCTTGTGGCCCGGTAGGCCGCTTTCTCCCGCAACAGAATCGCCGCTCCGGTAAACGTCACGCGGGTCAGCTTCCAAACCTCGGCCCGCATATCCTCAACCCGCGCATCGGCCAGTTCGTAACTCATCCCCATCGCCTCGGGCGACTGCGCCTCGATGGCCGCGGCCACCTCGGGAAAGTCGCGGGCGTACAGGTACCCGCGAACCACCAGGCGCTGCCCGATCAGATCCGCCTCGGTCAACAGCCCGATCTTGCGCCGCGCATCGTGGCCGTCCCATCCCGGCCGATAATCCACCGCCATGCCCAGCAATGACGGCAGCGCCGTCTCCGCTGCCTCGCGCGTCAACATCACCCGGTGCCCGCGCGCCCCGGCCGGAGCCTTGTCGCTGGCTGCGTTCACCATCGTCAATACCCCCTCGAACGCCACCCGGTTGGGGTGCCCGTCCACATGGGGGAACTTTACCGCCATCGCTTCCAATCGCATGCGCTCTCCGCTCCACGAAGGACGAAGAAACAGGGACTAGGGACTGGGGAATAGGGACTAAGGACTAGGGCCGGAACCGATGTGTGCAGTTCCAGTCGCGATGATTCAGATCCAAACATGGGGCCTGGTTTTCTCGCCTCGGCTCCCTGTTCCCCATTTCCCTATTCCCTGCTCTCGATTCCCTAGTCCCTAGTCCCTAGTCCTTTGTAATTGCCGCCTCGCCCGCGAGTTGCGCCGTCGCATCCTGCCCCAATGGGACAGGCTCAAGCGGTCCCAGCCCCCGCATCGCCCGCACCTCATTCACTGTCAGCACGCCGGCCTGCAGCAGTTCGACCTGCACCGCCAGTTCCGTCTCCTCGTCCCGCGCGTTCAGATCGTTGAACACAAACTCAAACTCCCGCCAGCCAATGCACTTGCCGAACAGGTCCCGGGTCAGATGTCCGGCCAGCAGCATCGCCAACGGCGAAATCGCCCCGCGAAACGCCTCGTCCGTCATCTCCGCGGCAGTCGAGCGATTCACGTCGCTTTCCAACCCCAGCAGCAGCGGAGGCAGATTGAAAGCGTTGGCTACCATGCGGATCAGAAACTCCTGCCAGGCCAACCGCATGTCCGCGTCCGTACCTTGAGAAAAGCGCAACACCTCCGGCTTCTGCTCGGTCGAGATCAGCGGCACCCGCCCCGTCCCTTCAATCTCGTCCTGCCACCAGCGAATCAGCCGGTCGTGCTGCGCCGGTGTGGCCTCGTTCAGCCACAACGCATACTGAGCCACAGAGTTGGCAGCGAGCTTGCCCGCGTACCGGTGCGCGCTCAGAAACTGGTTCACCGTCTCGAAGGCCACCTCGAGGGGTCCCAGCCCAAACGGCGTAAAGCTGCGCGGATTCATCCGGATGTACATCAATTGGCCGTCGCGCAGATCCACCGCCGACGACTCCAGTTGTCCCGGCAGTACCTGCGCATACCGCGACGCCTCCGGATCGCCGTCCCAGCGCGCGTTGATTCGAATCGAAGCCCCATCCACCGCCCACATCATCGCCGGACGCTCCGGGTCCCCGGTCGGCTCCATCTCGATGGCCCCGAATCCGCCGGTCAGCGCGTCCTCGATGGCCTGTTCGATCAGGGTTCGAAAGCTGTCGACGGCATTCGGCTCCTCCAGCATCAGGCGCAGCGCCCGCAGTCTTCTCTCCGTGAAGACGAGATCCTGCTGGCGAAATCCGCGCCGCACCCGCACCTGCCAGTCCATGGCCGCAATCCGGTCCTTGATGACGTTGATCGCCCGCCGGACAACCGGGGTTTCGGCGAACCGGCGCAGATTCATCGGCGTCGGCTTGGGCAGCAGCCTTCCCGGAAACTGAACCGGACTCAATATGGATGGCAGCGCCAGCGTCTTGCGCTCCGCCTCTGCTGCCGATGCGGTTATGTCCGCTTTCCGATCGCCGCCTGTCGCATGCCGCCAGATCTCCCGCAACTGTTCGCCTACCTTCACGCGCACCTTCCTTCCCGGCTTCCAGCTATTAGCTTTTAGCTATTAGCCATTAGCTTCTAGCTAAATGCCGCTTCGCTGCAGAACACATCGTCTCAGCCGCTTCTGCCGCCAAAAGCAAGAGGCGCAACCTGGAATGGTTGCGCCTCTTGCTTTTCAGCTCCCAGTACCACAGCCGTGGAAATTTGCGTTTTCCCAGGTCTCAAGAGCGAGACCTGGGGCACCCAAACTCGTGGGCGCAATTACGAAATCACCGAGTCACGGTACTAGCTGCTAACTCTCTGTTTCCTGTTCAACAAATCAAATCCTACCGCAAAGGCAATGAATTATCTGCAAGTCATGAACGAATAAGTGAAACGAAGAAGCAAGTTACTCGCAGTCAGAGCCCGCAGTCAAGAAATTGACTCCTGATCCCCGATCTCTGATCCCTGATCTCTGATCCCTGACCCCTGCTCTTCACACCCGCAGCTCCCGCCGCGCCGTCTCCGCCACCCGGCCCAGGTCCGATGTCGTCAGCACCCTGATCCGGTGCTCTTCCATCGTCTCCACACCGAAGCGATACATCTCCAGCCGCTCCGGCTCCTCGTCGGTTGCGCCCAGACGGGCCGCCGGTTCAATCACCGCAGTCAATTCAAGCTGCGCCTTCTCCACCCGCTCCACGCCGGCCCGCAATCCCGCCGCTGAAAACGCCAACACCTTGGCCATCTCCACGCCCGGTTCCAGGCTTACGGCGTGAAACATGCGAATCATCCCGTTGGGACGATAGCCCACGTCAATCCGCAGCGGGTCGCCGGGGCGCGTGTACTCCGAGGCCGCGATTCTCTTTCTCAAAAGCTCCCACACCCCGGCCCGTTCGAACTCGTTCCGCATCCTGGCCTGGATCGCCGCCCGTCCCTTCAGCCGCGGCAAGCGCTCCCGCGGAGGCGGATCGACGTACATCTTCATCAGCTCTTCCATCCCGGCGGGAAGGCTCTCCGCTAAGTAGGCCTTGCCCTCGGTCATCTGCACGCTCAGCGAGAGCGATTCCTCAAGCAGCGGCATCAGGCTCCCGGCAGACCCGTTAGGCTCGGCCTGGAAGCGGCGGCGCAGCTCGTTTTCCATGCCTTCCAGGATCGCCGTGTCCGCCTCCGGATCGAGGCAGCGCACGCGGCGCCAGTCGCGGGTGAACTGAACCATGGCCGGCTCATCACTCGAATCCTGGCCTGGCGCATCCGCGCTCGCCCGCTCGCGCAGGATCACCCCGATATGCACATACTCGTTCCGCACCGGATCCGGCACATACCGGAGCAGGTGAAACTCGCATGCCCGCCGACCGCTTCCACTACTCATGCTCCAATTCGCTCTTCCCGCAATGCTATTCCCCTAGCGCCGATCATTCCAACCTTCTTCTTTATTTTTCCCCAGCGCGCCCCATTTCGGAAAGGGTTTCCGATCCGATCTCCCGAACCCTTCAATCAGCTCCCGGATCAGGCTCCGCCGCGCCAGCAGTTTCTCCACAAGGGCCTCCATCTCGCTCAGGTCGCCGCCATACCACTCCGGAGGAACCTGGTTGGCCGCCGCCCACACCGTCTCCGCCGGCAGGGTCTCCAGCCGCGTCAGCCAGGGCTCAAACGACTCCCACCCGGTAACCTGGCGGTACACGTCGTTGCGATAGTAAACCCCGCGCAGCGGAATATCCTCGAACTTCCAGTCGCCGGCGTGAAAGCAATACCCGAAGTCGATGAACACCGCCCGGTAGCGCCGCTCCCGCTGCTTGCGCGCGAACACCGCCTGGCGGCCGTTGGCGTTCCCCGTCCACTTGTCCAAGCACAGAATACCGGCAAACTCACCCAGATTCCTCACCTCGGCCAATTGTTCCTCGGGCAGGTAATCCACCACCTGCCCCGGCATCAACCCGCCCACGAACCGCGAACCGAACTGCAGGCCCGCCTGGCATCTGACCTGCGTTCGCCCCAAGTCGATCTCCAACTCCGGCGTATTCTCGACCAGCCAGCTCGAAACCTCCACCAGTTCCGTTTCCGGCGCCGCCAAACCGGCCGCCAAAGCCAGCCGCGAGGCCAGAAACTCATTGGCCAGCACCCTCATGTGCTGCGGATTGTTCTGAAACTTGACCACGTAAACATGGCCGTCGGCGCCCAGCATCAACTGGCCCTGCGCGCCGCCCCGCATCCGCCGGATCTGCTGCACCGCCAGCACCGCCAAGCCGGTATCCCCGCCATTTCCTGACTCGTATCGAATTCTAACCGCATGGAGCGAAATAATCTGCAAAAGCGGAATACAGGGGTCAGAGATCAGGGATCAGGGGTCAGACGCCCGGCGAGCCGCTGTCGCGTTTTATAGGCGGTCAACGATCAGCCACAATCGACCAATGAATGTTGACTGCATGCAACGGATCCGATTCCTATTCCCTATTCCCCGATCCCTGACCCCTGGCCGCCAGCTCCCTCCTCGCCCCCAGCCCAACCGCCATCGCCATTACCCGGTCGTCATGCGTCCCGGCTCGCGCTCCCGTGCTGCCGTTGGCCATGCGCACAAAACTCCTGCACTCGCCCAGCAGCCGCCGGCTCTGGAACCGCCCCGGCTCTTCCACAAGGCCCGCGCCCAGCAGCCCCAGCACCGCCGGCCGGCTCAAGGAAGTAGTCAGCCACCCCGCCTGCCCGCCTTGCCGGTAGATGCGCGGATATTTGCACGACGTCTCCGCCAGCGCCAGCACCCCGGACCCGTGGTTGTTCCTCTCCACCACCAGCCAGGCCTGGTTGTACTCCGCCGCCAGCGCTGTCACCAGCCGCGCCAGCTCCAGGCCGCCGACGTGCCCGGCAAACTCCGCGCACTGCAAGCCGGTCTCCATCTCCAGCACCTGGGCCGCCGAATAGTCGCCCTCGCTGCCGCCGCCGGCCGGGTCCACCGCTACCAGATATTGCTTGCCCTTCAGCGGAGGCAGCCAGATCTCCAGGTCCCCATTTCGCCGCCTCTCAATCGGCTCGGCCATCTCCGCCAGCCGCTGCTCGATCGGGGCCAGTTCAAACACCGAATCGCCGCTCGCCAGAAAGCAGCTCTCTTCGTCCTCGGCGTACTCCTGCCGCGCCAGGCCGCGAAAGTCGGCCCGTATCTTGCGCCGGTATCCAATCTGCTCCAGATCCAGGCGTTGCCGCGCCATGAGATCGCGCTCTTCCCCGGTCAGCGTCGCCGCGTCCACCCGCCCGGCACGGTACCGCCGCTCCAGCCACCAGGGAAAGAAGTGCCGCACCATCCCCGTCTCGCCGGCCTTCCGCCA
>Ga0224559_1001168_pt1 | contig 14902 bp, 10 predicted proteins | sample 714S33034metaG_FD_180676 | JGI IMG/M metagenome (GOLD analysis project Ga0224559, IMG submission 180676) | Peat soil microbial communities from Stordalen Mire, Sweden - 717 S3 30-34 | ecosystem: Environmental > Terrestrial > Soil > Wetlands > Peat | place: Sweden: Norrbotten County, Stordalen... | reverse complement strand
AATCCAGCCCTTCGATGGACGGGAAACTTTCCGCGCGGCTTGATATTGTTCCAGGCTGCGATCCAGTTGCTTAAGTCGGAGATTTCTGAACTCGCTGCGCATGGTGGGCCTCTGACTATTTAAATATAGTCATTCTAACCTAAAATGACAAGTTATATATAGTCATTTTACTGAAGATCGACAATTCATATATTGTCAAGCGGCACGAGTGCGGGTCTTCAAGGCAGCGGTCAATGAGAAGCGACCCACTGTTCAAAGTACGCGTGAGCGGCCTGATGGGCCTTATGACCTGCATCTTGCAGCTTCTTTACTATGCGCCCCGAAACACTACCGCAACAAACCGCAATATCCGCGCCTTCGGAGCTTTTGAGAATTGGGCTCATCCACAGGGTCGAAAATCTTTCCGCGCTTATGCTCCGGCGGGTGCGGTTTGCGGCGCATCGATCCTATAGCCGAGGTTTCGAAAATGGCGGATTATTCTCGCGGTGCGTCTTTGCTGGGATTGTTTGATGACGGCAGGACCTCGTTCTTCGTATCGAACTCCCTGGTGCAAGATCATCCAGATCAGCCGGCACTGTCGATGGCCGATCGCCCGATGGCTTGGTTATGTCCCAGTCGCACTACGCAGCGACGATAGACAAGCTCGAAGACGCTGCTTTTGGCCTTTACTGCTGCGTTGGCCGTCTGGTTGAGGATCCGTCGCATCTGCCGGTTGCCCTTTGGCGAGGAAAGCGCTGCGGTTCACCCCAGCGCTTTCCTCGTCGCCGGGGCAGATGCCGACCCAAGAGGAGAGACTCTTTGCAGAGGAAAAGGAGGCGGCCGTGGGACCGACTTCGGCAATGATCTGTTGCGCAGCGTCCACGCCCAAGCCGGGAATCTCTATAAGCCGCTGGACGGCATCCTGATGTGGGCTGATCAGACCGGCCATCTCTTGGTCCAGTTGGCCGACCTAGCTAATCTCACCCCGAGTTGGTTCCCCATTTCTCGCATTCGCGGCTGCGGCACCGGAATACCAGTCGCTTCACCAAGCTACAAAAGATCCATTTTCGGGCCGGGACGCCCGGAGCGGAAACGCCGGATGATGGATCCACCCAAAGACATGGATTCCGGAGGCCCGATCGCGAAGCCGGCCGGGATTCTGACCGGCATCCAGGAACTGAATTCTCCCGAACCTCGGCACTTGCGTCAGCGGTACCCGCTTCCATGCCTGCTGCATGTTCTCTCTGGCCAGTACTGCCAAAAGCAGTCCCGGCCCCGTGTCCTCCATTCCATGACGCGGGCCGGAAGCTTCGCCGCTGCCCCGCTGAGACATGACTTCACCCCGCCCCTCGCCGGATCGCTCCGCTTCCGCGGACATCTGACGCCTTGCCCTCTGCATCGTCATGCTGGATTCCACTCCTTCTCGTTCAGCCCTTCACCGGCTTGCGCCAGCTACTACGGCCTCGGCTGACTTTTCGCTCCGGCTCGACGCAGTTGCCCTTTCAGGCATAAAGCGAGATCACCTCAGGTCCTCAACAAACAACGAAAACAAAAAAACAAACCCACAGATTGGCAGCCGTTGACAGTGTCACTCCATATCAGAAGGGGCGCTCACCAAGGCGGGATTGCGGAGCGTAAGGCGATGATCAACCCCGAGCATACACCCGACTCCACCTTGCCTTTGCGATCCGGATCTCGCACTTTGCACGGCAGTGCCGTCACGCCGTAGTGCGCCAGAACCTCGCGATACAAGGGATTCAGGCCAGGATCGTAGAAGTCCGGAGACAGCACGCCCTCACGAAGGTTGTCCAGAACCACGACTCTCGGTGAACCACCAAGCCGGCGAAATGCCTTCTCGTGAAGCTCGGCCCACACGCGCGCACTCGACCGAAAGGCCAGTAGCCGAACACATTTGCGACTACAGCCCAGCCTCCCGGCGTCCGTAGGGCTATCCCGGCCGACCTCAAGTAACCGCCTGCCGTCTCGCGACGGACTCCCGTCGCTACCTCGATCCGACGCAGGGACCATGGACGACATGTGCGGCTTCCCATCGCAGTTTTGCTATGGGCGATGCGAGCTTGGCATAAACAAATCCAGCCAATGCTTCATTCGGAGCCACAGGAGGGAGCAAGTCCTCTCTCCACGGCCCATCGCCCGTCGAAGGACTCAACTCCGCTTCGATCAAAGAAAGGCCGAAGTCCAGTGCAGCATGGGCCTCGTCGCGAGTCATCTCGCCTGCCAACAGCCCTACCAGACTGAACAGCCTGGAAGGATGTTCGAGAGCCGGCGAGTCGCCTAGCGCGCGCAAGGCAACTGCAACCAATTCCCGCTTATCCATTCCCGCCACCTGAGCGAGGCGTGAAAGGGATAGCGTTTCGTAGTATTTGGAATTCGATATGTCGGCACAAAACCGCGCGATAGCGGCTCTGGCTGCATGTTTGAGGGCCTTGCGCACGGAAAGCCTCGTCGACCATTCGCTCGGTATCTCAGCGTAGAACTTGCTCACATCCATGATGCCGAAGCAGTCGCTCTCTGCGAATGCCTGAATGAAAGCACCTTTTCGACCGCAGCGCCTGAAATCATCCGCCGGATGAAATTATCGGTTGAGAGGCCTCTCTTGCGTCCTGGCCCGGCCTTTCGCCAGGAGCGGAAGACCGAAGTCAGCTCGTCGGCAGTGTACAGGTGGCTGTCACACCCGAGTTCTCTCCATACGCTATCCTCCAAGTCACTCGTAGGGGCCATTGACTCGCTTTCATCTGCGACAGCGGATTTCGATTTTTTTCTAAATTCATCCTGTGCCTCAAATTCGATCCGGTCATCAATCACCGCGCAATCGATCCCGAATCGCAGCGCAATATCTCTGAGTTTTTCCCACATTGTCACCGAGTGGGGATCCAGTGCGAGGATTCGAACCGCTCGATCGAGTGTCTGCTGCTGTTCGATTTTCTGAGGCACCTGGCGTAGACAGCGGTCCAGCATTGCCACATGATCCCATGAAGCTCGAAATGCAAACATCGGCACTGTGGTAATTTGTAGAAAATTCTCACCCGTCGTTCACCTGAATTGCGCAGGAACGGAACCCGCCCGATCGCGGCCAGCGCGCAATAGCGAAATCCGCCGGATCAAATTAAATGCACAATCTCAATCTCTTTGTAACCGCCCGTTGACGCAACCGGGGCGGTAAATCTACGAACATAAGCTTATGAACACAGTTGCCGGCTCCCCCTTAATTGCGCAGGGCGTATTATCGCGTTTCATCTCTTACTGGAACTGGAAGTGCGCCCTGCTCAGTGCAACCGTTCGCTCCATCGTCTATCTGGCTGCTCTTGCGCATACCGGCCGTCGCGGCTGCCTCTCTATAGTGCTGGTCGAAATGGCTTATGTCGCTCTCACCGCCGGTCTCTATGCCGGCATGCAACAGAAGGCTTTGGGCCTGCGAAATCGCCTCGTTGGCAATCTGATTGTGGTCGTCGGTGTGCCCTCTCTGGCTCAGTTTATGGACTGGCTTGCTCATCGCGTGGCCGGCGCCGCCGTACCAGGTAAAGCCACATTGGCCGTCTGCATTTTTACGATCCTCTCAGCTCTCTTTCATCTGCACGTCATGCGTCGTGGCGCTTTTCTCACCAACCGCTGTGGCTGCTCGCTCATCGAGGACTTCCGCCGTATGCCCAGGCTCATTGCAGGCTTTGTGGCCGCGCCGGTGGTTTATTTGTCTGCCCTGACCGCCCGTTTGAACCGCGGAATCGAATCGGAAGCCATTTCCTAAATTGGTAGCCTGGCCGGCTGCGATCCAGCGCCTCCATCCGAACCGGCGGCAATAAAGACTTTGAATCAGGCCAAAACTGTCTATAAATAAAAGAGCCGCAACCCTTTCGAGGCTGCGGCTCCTGACGGCTGATTTATTGCTGGCGTTACGGCTCCTTCACTCCATCCACAAATGCCTTCAGCTTGCGCGAACGCGAAGGGTGGCGCAGCTTGCGCAGGGCCTTGGCTTCGATCTGGCGGATGCGCTCGCGCGTCACCTGGAAGCTCTGGCCAACCTCTTCCAGCGTGTGCTCGGAGCCGTCTTCCAGGCCGAAGCGCATCTTGATGACCCGCTCCTCGCGTGGCGTCAGCGTGCGGAGAACCTGCGAAGTGTACTCCTTCAGATTTACGCTGATGACCGCCTCGGAGGGCGAAACCGCCTGCCGGTCCTCGATGAAATCGCCCAGATGCGAGTCTTCCTCTTCGCCGATGGGGGTTTCAAGCGAGATTGGCTCCTGCGCGATCTTCAGCACCTTGCGCACCTTGGCCACCGGAATGTCCATGCGCTTGGCGATCTCTTCACTCGATGGCTCGCGGCCCAACTCCTGCACCAGCTGGCGGCTGGTGCGGATCAGCTTGTTGATGGTCTCGATCATATGCACTGGAATGCGGATCGTCCGAGCCTGGTCGGCGATAGCTCTCGTGATAGCCTGACGAATCCACCACGTGGCGTAGGTCGAGAACTTGTAGCCGCGGCGGTATTCAAACTTGTCCACCGCCTTCATCAGGCCGATGTTGCCCTCCTGAATCAGGTCGAGAAACTGCAGTCCGCGGTTGGTGTACTTTTTGGCGATGGAAACCACCAGCCGAAGATTGGCTTCAATCAGCTCGCGCTTGGCCTGCTCGGCGTCCATGTCGCCCTGGATCATCTCGCGCTGTGTGCGCTTCAGATCGGCGATTACCACGCCCGCCTCAGCCTCGCTTTTTTCCAGATCGGCCTTGCAGTTTTTCTGCTGGCGCCGGTACTCTTTCTTCAACTCCTCGCTCTTCGAGGCCTCGTGCTTCTGCTCTAGCGAGCGAATCTGCCGCTCCAGCGTGCGCATGGTGTCAACGGTCTTGTTGACCTTGTCCAGCAGGCGCTTGCGTTCGAGCGGCGTGTACTTGAACTCGCGCACAATGCGGGAGACGAGCACCTTCTCTCGCGCAATCAGCCAGCGGGTCTGCCGCGCGGCCGAGGCCTTGGCCTTGGCTGTCGGGGCGGTCTGCTTCTCCTCGAGTTGGGCAATCCGCTTCTGGTGCTTTACCAGGGCGTCGATGCGGGCCACGGTGGCCTTGACGCGCGTCTGCACCACCTCTTCGGTCAGCTCCTCTTCGTCGAAAACGACCACTTCCTTCACATTGCGCACGCCGCGCTTCAGATCCTCACCCAGAGCCACAACCTCGCGGATGACGATCGGCGAACGCGAAATCGCCTTGAGAACGCGCAGTTGGCCGCGCTCAATGCGCTTGGCGATCTCCACCTCACCCTCGCGGGTCAGCAGCGGCACCGTGCCCATCTCGCGCAGGTACATGCGCACCGGGTCGTTGGTCTTTTCCAGGGTCCCCGGCGTCAGATCGAGCTCGACATCCTCGCCCTCTTCCAGGTCGAAATCCTTGTCGCCGTGGAACTTGGGGCCATCCAGAAGGTCGATACCCTGGGTGCCGATGGTCGTGATCAGGTCATCCAGATCCCCAGGCGACGTGGCCATCTCATCGGGCAGCATCTCGTTCACATCGCCGTAGGTCAGGTAGCCCTTTTCCTTGCCGACCTCAATCAGGCTCTCAATGTCGTGATCGTGATCATGCTCATGATCGGGTTCGTGTTCATGCTCATGATCAAACTTGTCGTCAGTTGCCAAAATATTCCTACTCTCTCGCGCAATGCTGATTCAGCACCGTATTGCGCACCAGTGCGTGGCCCAGTCCGCCCCGGAAAGCACCAAAAAAAGATTTCCGCCGGGAAATCCTGGTGCATTGACGGACACAGACCTGCGGCCACCCGCAGAGAAGAAGCGGTTTCAAGGGTATACTCGGAGCAGGATGGTAAGCGCTTCAGGTTTTACCTGGGTCGCCCGCGAGCCGCGGCTCATGGTTGGGGCAAAAGGGCGCACATCTGCACACAGACTTATAGACTACCACAGAAATCCCCTCTTTTGCCAACGCAAAATCGCCGCAATTAACAAAATCGCCGCAATCAAATCGATCAACCACCTTTGCTGCCGGGCCGGGCCATTCTGCCTTCCGCCCACTCTCGCTTCCCATTGATTTGACGCGGCAAAGCCTGATTCGACGCAGGAAACCGCGGGCCGCAGCGGGCGATCCGCGCAGGGTTTGAAAGCCGTTACCGCTCCGGCGGCAGCTGAGTGTGCAACTGGCGTAGGGTGTTGCGCAGTTCTATCTGTTGCAAGGCAAGTTCGTCTGCACGTGCGCGGTCTCCGCTGTGTTCAGCCGTTTCCATCTCGAAGCGCAATTCGCGCAAACGGTGCTCGATGGCCCGCTCTTGAATCTCCTGGATGGCGCTCTGGACCTCGCTCTCCTCGGGCGGCTTGGTTTCGGCCAGGAGAGCCTCGGCCAGCAAAGCCCGCTGTCCTTCGTCTTCGACCACGTCCATGGGGTCAAGAGCCTGCCGCTGGCCGAGCATCTGCATGGCCGCGTAGGAGCCAAGGTGCTCAAACCACGCGGGTTGATCGGTGAGCGCCGCGGTGGCTAACTGCCGTGCGCGGGCGAACTCTGGGTCGTCGATGGCCAGAGCGCGCAGGAGCACCCGCTCGACCTCGGTCAGCGCCGTGGTTCGCGTCTCGATGTGGTCGCGCCGCCGCAGCGCGGCCTGGCGCAGTTCTTCCCGCAAGACCGCCGAGTCGATGCCCAGCTTCTGCGCCGCGTCGTGGGCAAACTGATCCCGGGCGAGCTTTTCCGGCAGCCGGCGAATGTGCGGCAGCAGGAAGTTCATCGCCTTCACCTTCTGCTCGGCGCTAGCCCCTGGGAAGGCCGTCCGGGCGCGCTCGATCAGGTAGTCGGACTGGCGGCGCGCGCCACGCAAGGCCGCCATATAGGCTTCAACGCCCCGTTCGCGGATGAAGCGGTCCGGGTCGAGGCCGTCGTCCAGGGTGACGATTTTGAGGTTGAAGCCCTCCTCGGTGAGCAGGGCAATGGACTTTTCGGCGGCATTCGAGCCAGCTGCGTCAGGGTCGAAGTTGACCACGACCTGCGAGGTGTGGCGGCGCAGCAAGTTCACCTGCTGCTCGGTAAAAGCGGTTCCAGAGGTTGCGATCACATTCTGTATTCCACGCAAATAAACCGAGATGCAGTCCATCTGCCCCTCGACCAGCAGGGCAAACTCAAGCTGGCGAACGGCGGCCTTGGCTTTGTCCAGGTTGAAGAGGACTAAGCCTTTGGTGTAGAGCGGAGTCTCCGGCGAGTTGATGTACTTTGCCCCGGCCTTTTCGCCGGTTTCCAGGGTCCGCGCCGTGAAAGCGATTACCCGGCCGCTTTCATTGCAAATCGGGAAGGTTACGCGCTTGCGGAAGCGGTCGTAGATGGGGCCCAGGCTGCCGTCGCCCTGTTCCTTCGCGGAAAAAAGTCCGCTGGCGCGCAGGGTTTCGTCGTCGGCCATGCCGCGGAGTCGGTCGCGCAGGGCGTTGAAGCTGTCGGGCGCGTAGCCGATGCGGAATTTTTTGATTCCTTCCGCGTCGAGCCCGCGTCCGGCCAGGTATTCGCGCGCCACAGCGCCTTCGGGCGAGCGCAACTGCTCCTCAAACCAGGCGGCGGCGGTCTCGTGCAGCTCCAGGAGCCGCGCCCGCAGCCGTGCCCCAGCAGCCTCCTCGGGCGAGGAAAACTCCCGCTTGGGCAGCGGAATTCCGCACTTCAGCGCCACAATCCGCACCGCCTCGGGAAAACCAACATTCTCGATCTTCTGCACGAAGCTGAAGACGTCGCCCGAGGCCTGGCAGCCGAAGCAGTAAAAGAATTGGCGTACGCCGTTGACGTTGAACGAGGGCGTCTTCTCCTTGTGGAAGGGGCAGAGCCCGGAGTAATTCTGCGCGCCGAATTTGCGCAGCCGGATATAGCCCTCGATCACCTTGACGATGTCGGCCTGCTGCTTGACGGTTTGGGCGAAGTCACTCACGGGGTCTGTATTGAGGATAAGGCCAGAGAGTACGGCGAAGGCGGTCAGGGCCGGATCAACGGCTGGACAAGGGAGCCGCGGTGGCGCGGGGCGGCGGATTCTAGCAAGAAAAAGCGCCGGGCCAGCCAGCCCGGCGCTTCGTTTTTACTTGTGTGCCAATGGCGATTAAGAGTGGTGCTCGGCTTCTTCGGCCGCATCCGCTTCCGCCTTCGTCTTGTGCACGGTCTTGTCCGGGTGGTTGGGCGGCGAATAGAGCGTGTACATCTTCAGCACGGTCGTCTTGGAGCTGTTGATCACATTGTGAAAGGTCCCAGCGGGGACAATCACGGCTTCTCCATCGCGAGCCAGAACGACCTCGGTTTCATTGAAGACAAACTTGGCCTCGCCCTGTTCGATCCGGAAGAACTGGTCGACGTGGCCATGGACTTCATTGCCGAGCTCTTCGCCCGGCAGCACCGACATCAGCACTAGCTGCGTATGTTCTCCAGTGAAAATCACCTGGCGAAAAAAGTTATTTTCGAGCGTGAGTTTCTCAATCGCACCATGAAATGGCTTCACCCTGACCTCCTTTTGTTACGTCGAATTGTATTGTAGCGCAGCTGCGTTTTCTCTTGATGTAGCGTTTGAGACCCCTCTCCTGCTAGATGCCACCTCATAAAGCGGCCTTGAAAGGGCACGGCTTCAGCCGTGCCCGCAAGAAGCCGCCAATTGCTTGGGCTTTAGCCCCTGAGGAATGTCGTCCGTGGGGCGGAAGTAAAAGCTGCCTCGAATACTGCATGCACGGGCACGTTTACTCTGGTCTCGCTCTAGCCTGGTTAGAGCTTTCTTTAAAACCCCGAGTGTCGCCTATATTACCGATTAGTGGCTAACTCCAGTTCAGTGGCCATACCTGGACTTTATCGCCGGGATTGATCTTCGATCCATGCTGAATAATGGTGAGCGAATTGGCGGTCGCCATCGAAGAAAGAAAACCGGTGCTTTCGGTGCTGTTCAATTGAACCTGATACCCATTCGCCGTGTCTTCCAGCCTTGTCCATTTCACAAATGCAAATGGTATCTTCATGCAAACCGAATCAACTGACTGAGCTTCCACCGTGGGATGGGCAAGATCGGCGTACCCCATCATCTTTAACAGGCCAGGCCTTACCAGCGTCTCGAAATTGATCAGGCATCCTGCCGGAGGGCCAGCCAGAGCAAACACTGGAGTCGAAGTTTGCTCATCATTGCCGGTACTGCGGTTCACCAGGCCAAAGCTGGCGGATGCCCCAGGGCCCATCTGAATTTTGGCAAAAACGATCTCTCCGACTGTGCCGATAACCTTCCGGACCAGATCGAAATCTCCTTTGGAGACACCGCCGCTGGTAATAATGGCATCCGCAGCGATGCCTTGAGTGATTTTCTTCAGCAAGGACGCCTCATTGTCGCGGGCAATGCCCAAAATTCTGGGTATGCCTCCATAGTGGGTTATCAATGATGCAATGGCTGCTGTATTGCTGTTGTAGGATTTGCCGGGCATTAACGGCTTTCCAGCAGGGACAAGTTCGTCCCCAGTGGCAATTACCGCAATCACAGGGCGGCGAATGACGCTGATGCTAGTTTTCCCGATGGCCGAAAGAGCAGAAACTTGCGCGGGCCCAATGACTGCTCCTTTTGGGACCACGAGCGCTCCACGCCGCACAGTACTCCCAGCCGGACGCAGATTAGTTCCTGCCGAAAGCGCCACGAATATCTTCACGCACGAGGGGTTGTTTTGATTTGGGCCACTTTTGTCGGGCGGTTCATCCGTATCTTCAAACCTTACAACGCAGTCTGCCCCGCGAGGGAACACGGAACCGGTCATTACTCTGAAGGCTGTTCCAGTTTCCACAGATCGTTTGGGAAGATACCCCGCGCGCACCGTTTCGCCTATCCGTAAAGTTACGGGGGTATCTTTCGTCGCTACTTGAATGTCTGCCGACCTTACGGCATATCCATCCGGTCCGCAAACTTCCGCTTGCGGCAAGTCAAGATCGCTATAGATATCTTCCGCCGCGACTTGCCTGATACATTTGGAGAGCAGTTTCTGTTCCGGCTGCAGGATGTTAACATTTCTCAGTATTGCTGCTACAGCATTTTCATGACTTGTCATTTCATTATTCCTCGAGCTGTTTGATACGCGGCATGGCGCAAACCGCGAACTGATCGGACGCTTCGTCCTATGTGATTTCTTGAAAGACTCTGCACACCTATCAAGGATGGGATGTGCCTGCCAAAGACCGTGCGTGGGTGCCATTCCGGAGCACGCGATGTTATAGCATTTCCGTGATGGCTGTTGACTGAAAACCTCACACTAAGTGGACTTTCCGTTGAGAAAAAGCCACTTTCAATGCACTCAAAGGGACTTGCGTTCATTCTGAAAATGCTTTAGGTCTCTGATCGCGTAAATTTGTACCTTCCCACCCTTGCGGCAAAAACAAGTGCGCCGCAAGGATGGGCACTACATGGGTACAACAATAAGCGGTCAGAAACTCAGAACACCTTGCCGGCCAGTTCAACTCCCCACTGGCGGCCCGGATCGAGATAGGCGCCAGTCGTCCTGAGTATCGTCACATAGTGGCTGTCAGTCAAGTTCCGTTCGTAGGCGGTAATCGTCATCTGCTTGTCGAACAGCTTGAAGCTGTATCCGCCGTTGACGTCCAGACGGCTGTAGTCGGCCACTACTAAGCAGAGTGTGGATCCTGGGCATACCGTATTGGCAGTACTAAGACCCGCCGACCACGCCGGCCCGACATAGACCATGCTGAAATTGCCGAACCAGTTCTTCTGGAGATACTGCAGGCCGGCGTTCATATTATTGTGAGAAATGCTCTTGTTACTCGTATTGTTGTCCGTAGCTATGTAGCCATAGCCCGTGCTGTATTTGAACGGCCCTGCAAGCCGGCCAGAGAATCCCACTTCGGTGCCGATTGTTTTGACATCGGCGTTCAGGCTGACGCAATCGATCTCCTGGCCGTTAGCGTTGTACCAGTAAGATTGGTTTTTCTTGCCGGGGTTGGGCGTGGAGTTGGTGGGGCTGGTGCAAGTTGATGCCGCGGTCGTACTGTTGGTTGTGTCGTAGATATAGGCTGAAATACGTGGAATGAAATGTGGGTTGATGTTGTCGTTCGTGCTCAGTTCGCCTCGATTCTGCACTTGATTGGGAAGAGACGAAGAAGGCGCTGTCATCGCGCTGGTCTGGTAAACATTGTTAGTTGCCTGCGGAGAATTGGTAGATCCGTAGCGGGCCGTCACATTCACTGTGGGGGTAATTTTGTAGGTCGCGCCGAAGGCAAGTGTCCTTAAGGTCGATCCCCACTCATCGGAATTCTTCTTGAGCGTCGTGTTGTAGCTCATGTTATGCAGCTTATCGCCGCGGATGCCGCCATCAAGTACCAGACGGTTACCCAGCATGCGGAATTCATCTTGAACGAACCAGCTGGCCATGACTTGGTCGACTCGACCGGTCACGTTGGGGGCGATGGGGGCGATGTAATGTATCCATTGCCCGCCGCCGGTGATGGCGTTCTTCTTTAGCAGATAGGTGTGTTTCAGCGACAAGTTACCTTCAGTTGAGTCCTGCTGCAAGGCTGGGTTACCGCCACCGGTTGGGTTCATACCAACGTTGATCGTGATCCGGTCGAAGCCATACTGCAAAACGGTGCGGTTGCTGTCGTTCCAATGCCGCACCGCGTTAAATGCGTACAGATCTCCGTCCAGTTGGAATATATTCATATCCGTATAGCAGGGCTGCCCCGCCACAATAGGATATTTGGAGTTAGCCATGCAACCGATAGCGCTAGAGCCAGCAGCGAGAAAATTCGGCAAAATGATTCCGTACTGCAAGTTGCGCATGCCGCGGCTGCCGTAATACATGAAGTCCATGGTCAGCTTGCTGCTGGTATAGCCGCCGTGGAAGGTCGCCGACGCATTCCTTTGCTGCATATTCCAGCGATCCTTGCCCTCGGAGTTGTAGTAGGTATAAGCGCCGCGATAATCCCAGTTGCCGGTTTTCGATCCCGCGTAAACCTGTCCCAGGGCCGTGCCGAAATTGCCGCCGTTCGCAACAAAGCCGACATCGTTGCCCGCCGCGCGCTTCGTCCTGATAATTATGAAACCCTGATTGCCAACATTGGATGATGCGGTGCCCAAAGCCTGGAAGGCGATCAGTGGCCCGATGGAAAGCGCCGTCGAGTCGCGCACAATCGTCATCGACTCCACCAACTGCACAGGAAACATTGCCAGCGTGCGGGTGGTCTGCGACATATACACGCCGTCCAGAACCACCTGGAAGAAGCCGCCGCGCATTGTCAGAAAATCCGGGTTCTGCCGTCCCTGGGAGGTTTGTCCCATCCCCGGAACCAGCTGCAAGACATCCAGCAGCGTCTTGGGATGCAATGCCTCAATGTCCTTGGCGGTAAATTCGACGCTGTCGCTAGCCAGCCCCGCCGGCATATCCAGCAGCAACGCCTGCGGCTGGGTTTTCACGTCGGTGTTCAGCGTCAAAGCATTGACTGTAACTGATTCGCTGGCTCCAGACAGGCCGAGGAGCACATCCTGGGTAACACTGGCCGAAAAAGTAATGGTGACCCCCGGTACGGTCTGCGTCTTAAAGCCCGGAACCTCAATTTTTAGGTTGTAAACTGCATCTGGCAGCGAAGAAAAGTAGTAGGCGCCCTGCTCGTTGGTGACGGTGTTGCGCACGAGTCGAGGCTGCTGGCTGGTCAGCGTGACTTTAGCGCCGGAGACCAGGGCCTGATGAGGGTCCTTGACCACGCCGGAAAGCTGCCCGGTCTGAGCCAGGGCAGGAATTGAGGCCAGCAGCAGCCCGACGAGCAGGCAGAACTGGGCAGCGTGCTTCATGCTCCAACGGCATAAATGCACCCAATGAAAAATGGCAGGAATTGGTTCGCGCATAGTACTCTCCCCTAAAAATTCGTTCCCTCAATGGCCTGTCCGCCATGCAGGACCAAGTCCGCGTGATCTTAATACGGCACACAGTCGGCATAGTATTTGATACGGAACGCAGTTTTGCCTAAAATGACGGGTGAGGACAAGTTTATGCGTTCCACTTAAGCAGCGTCAAGCAGAATGTCCGAATATCCCCAAGGAGCGCGTCAATCGGGCGGGTTTTCTACGAGCAACTTTACGAAACTGCTACGCAATGGAAGGTGTAAACGACATGAATAATAAAACCGGATCGCATCAAATGCTTACCGGAGCGGTTGTCGGCAGCCTGTGGTGCAGGAGCAAGAATATCTGCTAGCTTGCGCCCGGCGCGATCGCAGTTTTGTCAGGTAGGCTGTGCTGAACCAAGTTGGTAGCGTATTCGCGATTTCCAATTACCCCGCGGACTGGGCGTGGCTGCCGGAGAACTGCACCATTCAGATCGGCCGGCGCTAGGGCGGAAGCGGTTTGTTTCTTGAGCTTGATTGTGGGTCAACGCTTCTGTGAGGACAAATACCTGTACCCACTTTCGTTGGCCGCGCGGAGCGCCACCTGAAGTACTTCGGCGCTTTGATCCCTTTGGGAATTTCTTTAGGATCAATCTACATGTCATCCACGAAGAGATTCGCTGGGGATGGCAAGCAGACGGGCCCTCTGCTGAGTATCCAGGGAATTTGCTCCCAGGCCGATGCGATCATTCAACGCATTTCCAATTCACCGCCAGGCAACTTCGCTGGCAAATCGCCACTTCTCTCACCGCAAGGCGCACGGATGGCCGACTCTCAGAAATAAGAGGCTTAGCTGGCTGATCTGGGTTATTGATCCTGCCCAAAAGATTTGCATCGTGCTATCCTGCCCTAGCGACAAAAACAAAGGCGTCGCGAGGTCGGGGCACCCGACAGTGTCGCAATTATTAAGGTCCGTATCAGTAACACCCAGGTATCCCTATTTGAGTTACATCAGAAGGCCTGACTTCGAGCCAGTAAGGCTCGTAAGCAATTTGTTATGTGTCTTGCCAGCATATTGGCAGTGTTGTCAATATGCTGGCAACTCTCGTTGGCATCTGCATTCTATTTCTCCATCTATATCCTTGTAACACTCTGGAAATACATATCTTACGAAACGACTGTCAGTTGGCCTTCCCCGTGCACGCACTGATTGGAGTATTAGAGGGAAAAGTGGCCATAGCCACGGTTTTTCTCCGATATGTCGGTCTATCCCGGCGACGTGACACCGGCGGCCATTCGCGGTGTGGGAGGAGGGGTCACCTCCTACCGCGTCTCGGTGCTGCCCGGTTCGATGTTAGTACTTTCCTGTCTCGGCGATATTCCGATTACCGGCCTGCTGGTATACAGCATATGCCACGGAGGACTTGGTATCAAATGTAGCGATTGTCCCTTTCCCAACTGCTCGTTCAGAAAGGAACAGTTAAACCACAACCACAAGTTTAACCGCAACCACAACGACAGCCCTACGCTGTCCATGATAGCTACGCGCTGTCAATTAGTGCCCACTCTTGAATACTCAAACAGAGGAGAGGTAGTCATGAGCTACAAACGTAGATTGTTCAACATCAACGGCGTTGACCGCTGGCTGGTTGTCTCGCCCGAGATCACCTTGGCAGAAGTGCTGAGAAATAACCTGATGCTGACCGGCTGTAAGGTCTGCTGCAGCGAAGGCCACTGCGGTACCTGCACGGTCATCGTCGACGGAAAACCGAACAAGGCCTGCATCACCAAGATGGAGAAGGTCCCGGATCGCGCTTCGATCCTCACCATTGAAGGCATCGGTATGCCGGGTCATCTGCACCCCTTGTAGATTGCCTGGATGGCTCACGGCGGCGCGCAGTGCGGCATCTGCACCCCCGGCTTCATCATGTCGGCCAAGGTTCTGCTGGACAGCAACAACAACCCCACCCGCGAAGAGGTGTCGGCGGTCATCAGGAAACGTCGTTTATCGGCCATCTGCCGGTATAGGGTAGCTTGATATCATCCGCGCCGCAGGCGCAATCATCGGTCGATCATCGTCGAGAGGCTTGAAGCTGTAAGGTAT
>Ga0224559_1001166_pt1 | contig 14908 bp, 17 predicted proteins | sample 714S33034metaG_FD_180676 | JGI IMG/M metagenome (GOLD analysis project Ga0224559, IMG submission 180676) | Peat soil microbial communities from Stordalen Mire, Sweden - 717 S3 30-34 | ecosystem: Environmental > Terrestrial > Soil > Wetlands > Peat | place: Sweden: Norrbotten County, Stordalen... | reverse complement strand
TCTTTAATCATAGCTCCATATTTCTACTTGTACCTTTATAGAGCAGTAGCATTATTTTACATATCAGAATAAATAAAATTTCTAACTAAAAAATTAAGTGAATGGGCAATATAAGTAAATCTAACCTAATTAGGATAGCAATAACTGAATATGTTATGAAATATAAAGAACTTTTAGAATTAGAATAATGAGTATTCGATCTGACAATTATAAAACATTTTTAAATTGTTGAAGGCATAATATAATGAAAAAACTTTTAGATCTTAAATTATCTAAATTAAAACAATTCAAAAGGGTTATTATACAAAAAGGTGGATATTTTAAAGATAATTCAGTTTTTATGATGGCTTTATTTATTTATACATTTTTTGCTATTTTATTCTTTAATTATTATCAATATATTGTTACAATTGATGGTATTTTTTACATTAGTATAGCACATGCTTATGCTTTACATGACTTTTCTAACGCTATAAATGGTTATTGGAGTCCACTTCTCTCTTGGTTGTTATCACCGTCCTTATTTTTTGGATCATCTAACATTTACTTACTCCATTCAGCAAAAATATTATCAATAATCATAGGTTTCTTTACCATGATAGGAGTGAAATTTCTATTTTCTAAATTTATAATGGATAAAAAGCTTGTAAATATTGTTCTATTTGCAAGTATACCTCTATTACTGTACTATGTGTTTTCTTATGTTTCGCCTGATTTACTTCTCGTTTGTATATTGCTTTTTTATTTTGGTTTGATATTTGATCCTAAATATTCTTCTCGATTGCGATATGGTATTGTGTGCGGTTTTTTAGGGGCTTTAGCATATTTCAGTAAAACTTATGCCTTCATTTTCTTTATTTTCCATTTTATTCTATTTAATTTAATTTTCTATTTCCATGAAGTTGATAAAGAACGGAAGGATAAAGTGAAGAAGAATCTTATTTTAGGCTTAATAGTATTTTTAGCCCTGAGTGGAATTTGGGCAAGTATAATAAGTGATAAATTTGGGGAAATAACTATAGGAACTTCAGGAATAATCAACTTTGCAAGTATAGGACCTGGTAATCCTGGAACTGAGATAAATTATCAAGGTTTAGTAATCCCCAAAAATAAAAACCCTGTTAGTGCATTTGAAGATCCATCCTATTCTAAAGTGACCTCATGGAATCCCATAGGAACAGTTAAATCGTTTATATTTTATTTGAATATTGTTTGTAATAATATAATTAAAACAGCTACTATTTTTCTATCTTTTTCTATTTTATCACTTTTTATATTGTTAGTAGCCATTATATGGATATTGAAACATAAAAAGGAAGAAATTTCAAGAAGATTAATGTATCTTTTGATAACTATCTTGATATATACGGGAGGTTACTGCTTAATTTTTGTAGATTCCCGATATTTATGGGTTGTATCTATTTTAATTTTATTACTTGGAATATATTTATTTGAAATATTCAATAAGAATGGTATTATTAAAAGCAAAATTAAAAATATTTTACTTGCAGTTTTAATTTTTTCATTTATTATTATGCCAGTAATTGGACTATTTAGTTTAGCCACAGAACCATTAGGAAATGGTCTCCACAATATAGGGTATACTTTAAAAGATGACTACAACGTTCATGGTAATATAGCTTCTAATTATGATTTTATTGATTCATTTGTTATAACATACTATCTGAATAGCACATATTACGGCGAACCAAAAAAAGGGATTAATATGAATGAATTAAAAACTGAATTAAAGAATAACAATATTGATTATTACTTGGTATGGGAAACATCAAATCAAACAGATTTACCCTACAAAAAGATTGATACAATGTGGGAATTTAACGTTAATGGAACAATTTGGTATCTAAAGATTTATTCTTTAAAAAATAATTCTAAATAATATTAGGATTCCACATTCTCGACAAAACATTCAATCACCTGTTATATTATCAAATACATTTTTTAATTGTTTTTTATCGGATATGTTTTTTAATGATTCAAGTATAATATCCATACATTGGTATATGATAGTTGCTTTGAGTTCACTATTTCCTTTATTATAACATCCTCGAATGGAATTAAACAGCTCGATGGTTATATATTCCAATGTTGCTTCTTTACTATTCAGTACCTTGCCATTTTTTGTCATTGTTTTCAGTTCCATCTGTTAGGGCTTTGATGTTCTTAGGTATCCGATTAAATAAACGATTCATGAAACTTAAACCTTCCATCTTAATTAAAGCAACTTATAATGTCAACAAGGTTAATTTGGATAAGAAATGAGTTTATATTTTAATTTAAAGATCTAGTCCTTTCATTTTTTTCTTTTTAATTGCATAATATTCATTCATCGCCTTAGATTTAGCTTGAATATAATCTGGATCATCAATAAAGCTATCATTACTAGTTAATTTGTGTATTTGTTTACTATTTTCTTTTATGTGTTCTGTTGGCTCATCCTGTACTAACAATGAACCTTTAATCACTAAATTTAAATCATGAATACTAGAAATTTCAATAGGATAACCATCTTTTTCTAACTTTTTTAATAAACGATGATAAATACCAAGATATTGGGCTTTATTATTAGCGACAGTACTATTAGTCTTTTTTTGAACTTCCTTGTTGATTTCTAAACTTCTTATGGTTTCCTTTTCATCCCAATCAAATTCTTCCTTCCATTTATATAATGATTTTTCACTAACCTTGCACTTACCTTTCAATAACTTAATACTTTGAGTTATGTTATGCCCACTTTGTTTGTATTGAAAGTATAATTCAAATGCATCCAAATGTTTCTGTAACTCTTTCATTAATTACCAGCTCTCCATAAACATTCAATTGCTAATATATTTATCACATAATTCTCTTTTTTATTAACTCCAATTAGATGGAGATTTTTTTTGCAGAGGTACTCACACATTTTGATGGACTTTTTGTGTGAGTATCTCTGCAAATTTAATTATGTTTATTTGTCGAAGACATTCATTTCCAATGCTTCTACATTACTTTCCCTTTCTCTCAAGAGAAATGTTCTTAAACTATCATCCAATATTTTAATTGCTTTCTTAGCATGAGTTTCATCTACATCATTTTTAAGTTCAATCCTTGCAATGGTTTTAGCAATCCTAACGAGTGCTTCAGCATCTCTGGGTCCTATGTACTTAACATTATCACAATCGGATCGTATCTCATTATAATATTCTGTAAATAATTTCACTGCTTCAGGACTGCATATAGGGTCAATTTCTCTTTTAGCGTAACTGATATACTTCTGCAAAAGGTTATCTGAAATTAAATTATCTTTAATTGATTCATACCCTCCAAATGACCTTACTATTTCCCCATCTTTCTTTTCATTTGGAATATCTTGTAGAATATAAATTAAATCAAACCGATCCAATACACTATCAGGTAGTTGTATTTGTTCACGAACACCTTTATAACTATCAAAATGGCCATTTTTAGGGTTTAAAGCTGCTAAAACTAAAGTTCTGCATGGATATGTGATACTACTTCCAGCTTTAGTTATAGTAACTGTTTGCTGTTCCATAGCTTCGTTTAATTTTCCTAATAATATATGGTGAGTTTTGTCTAGCTCATCAAATGCAATAATACCATCATTACACATTGGCATCAGCCCAGGTTCAATGCTCCAAGAACCTGTAATTTCATCCCTTATTGCTACACCCAATATACCTGCTTCGGAGGTACCTCCACCTACAGCATGACCTGCTTTAAAATTCAAACTTTCAATTCTTTTCAAAATTTGGCTTTTATCTGTTCCAGGATCACCTGCTAAAAGAATATGGATTCCATCTCGCTTAGGATTATCATCTTTTTCAACACTAAAAGCTTGGCAGAGTATTCCTTCTTTAATTTCATCATTACCTATTAAGTCAGGTAGAATACTGTCTTTGATTTTCTGGAAATTATCTGGTTGATCAGCCATTTCTTGGATTAATTTTTCATCTGCTTCGGTTATATCTATTGTTTTATAATTGGTTTGTAGTCCAATTTGATTTAGAACATCTATAACAAACATACCTTTTTTAGTTCTTCCACGCTCAACTTTAATCTCCTTTAAGATGCCCGTTATTTTAACTTTATCTCCAGGGTACAAGTTCTGATTAGGATGTGCAAGAGTTCCTTTAATCAAACATGTGAAGTTTCGTACATTCCCTCCGATTCGATTTTCAAATGGCTCTTCAATTTTCATATTTATAACATCGATATACTTAGTTTCCCCTTTAATCTCAATAAATTTCTTTCCGCCACAGTTCTGGCAGAAAGTTGGGTGAATTGGACTATCTACTTTTCCTATTAGTTGCATAAAAATGGTAACTAAATGTTGGCATTCTGAGCATTCATAAGTGATTTTATAGGGATCTGGCCGGATTTCAGATTTAGATTTGATTACGCCTTCAAAACAAACTACTTCTCCAATATTTGAAGATAATATATCTTTCAACTTATGAGTTACGGGCATTTCTTGGAGGATAATTCGTTTTTCAACTTTCTCTGAAATCTTACTTAATATATCTAACATTTTAGTTTTAAATAATTCCTTTAACCCTTCATTACTAAACACTCCTTCTATTTCTTGATAATTTATTGTTAAATAATTAGGGTCAGTATTATCTGGTAGTATATACTGCTCTATAAAATAGTTCAACGTTTTAGCGAATGAGTTATTATTATCATCTAATTTTTGCATTATATTATTCAACTTCAGTACCCCCAGTAGATTTCCTATTTTTCTCATCAGTATTTTGAGAATTTATTTCTCCTCCATTCTCCAAAGAGATTCCTTGGAGTTCTAAATACTCTTTAATCGTATCTATGGGTACTGGTGGATTTTCATGATCCTTATAGGTCAAGTAAATGTCATAAAGTTTTTCATCTAAATTTGACATTTTATTTATCTCCTTCTTTTAAGTTCATTTTTAACTGCAATTTGAATAAATTCACTTAAAGATGGTACTTTTTCATTGTTTATTCTCTCTTGAATTTCAGCAAGATCTTTTAATTCAATCGATATAGTTTTTGAAACGATCAAAAAATCACCTCAGTTTTTTATAATCTAATTGGTATTGTTGTAGTCCCATTGGATATTTTTAAGTAAAGAATAAATACAAATTAGTCCCATATAGTTATAATTGGAGGAATTTTATGACAAATACGAAGATATGGGAACCTAAAGTTGAAAAAGAACTTAAAAAAAAGTCCCAAACATTTAAAAAATTATCTATATCAATATCAGCAACAGGGCATAGTAGAAAATATAATAAAAACTATATTGAAGCTGTTATGAATCTTTTAGATCAAAATAAAATCGTTATAACAGGTTATCAATCACAAAAATCTAAAAATTCTAAACGATCTCAATCTTTTAATCCAGATGGATTGATATTAGATGTTTTAAAAAAGGATCAATGGGATATACTTTCTTTGTTTAATGAATTAGAGAGTACAGATTTAAAAAAAGTTAAGAACGCTCTAACTGAACTTCAAAATTTGTTTAGAATGAAATTTGAAGAATTTGAAAAAAAAGAAATTAATTATTGGAATAAATTGGTTGATAGAGTTGAATCAAAAACAATTGATAAACTTATTGAACATTTAGAAAGTGAAATTGAAAAGGAAAGAATGGGATATGAAAATTGGAAAAAAGTAAATCCTAATCAAATAGAAAACCCTGATGAATTTAAAACTCTAAAAAAATTAGAAAAAAAATTGGAGAGGTATAAAAAAATATTTAATAAAAAAAGAGATGTTAAAGTATGGTATATAAAAGATCTAACTAAGGAAGAAATAATTAGGCAATTAGAAATGCAAAACATAAAATCAGATGTTAAAAGAATATATTATCCTCATGAATTAGAAAATATAACTAAACTTTTAAATGAACAATTATATAATAAAAATTTTAATACACAAGAAAAGTTAGCTTCAGAAAAATTTTTAGAGAATGCTGGATTTAAAGAACCTAAAAAATTAGAAATATATGAAATAAATAAACGACTTCGAGATGTATTATTTTATATTTCAAATGAAAATAATAAATTTCTAAAAAATAGTTTTTCAATAGCATTAAGTGATGAAAAAGATGCCCTGGAATGGTTTGAGCATTTCATTAATATGAGTTATATTTCTCTTTCAAAACAAAGACTAGTAGAAGAGATAAATAATAAAAAACCGACCTATGAAGACCCACATGCAAATACAATACATGAATTAAGTAAGAAATTAGAAAACATGGGTAAAGATGACCAGATAATTAAATAACAAATGAATGGTTATTGTTATCTTTTATCTAATTCTTTTCGAACTTCCTTATTAAGTAGAAGATCCTTAACCACTTTTAATTCTCTTTTCATTTCGGCCATTTCTTCTTCTTTTGTTTTATTCTCTTCATCTCTGGTTTTACGTTCTTTTCTTAATTCTTCAAGTATATTATCGTATTCTTTTGTTGTTATTTCTCTTGTAATCACTTTTTCAATACTTAAATCTTCTACTACTCGTTTATATTGTTCTTTTAATGCATTAATGTCTAATTTAAAGTAGGCATCTGTGACTTTATCGATACTATGTCCTAACATCCATTGAGTTGAGATTTCAGGCACATTATTTTTGTTTAAAGTAGAAGCGAAGTATTTTCTTAGTTTATGCGATGTCAAGAACCTGTGATGTCCTACAAAACCAAAATCGCATTTATCATTTATTTCTATAAAATACTGATTAAAAGAATTATTATCGATTTGATGTCCTTTTGATTCAAAAAGTGAGTCATCCATATTAATTATTGGTTTGTTATTTTTAATTCTCTCCGTAAGATAATATACTATGGATTGTGTAGATTCTGGACTACTAAACGTCATGAAAGGCATTTTGGTTTTATATCTCTCTATCTGCCATGTAGGAACAATATCCTCTATTTTTTCCAGTACTTTCTCAGCTAATAAATATATATCAAATTGTTCTTTTATAGAAGGTTTGTAATAAGCTGAAATTGCAGTTAAGAAATCATTATATGTTAAATGTATTATTTCGGCCCGGCCCATGCCACTGGAAGACATTAAAAGTAATATTGCTTTATATTTTAAATTACAATGCTCTAATGCCCTTAAAATATGTTCTTTACCTACAATATCATCAGTAGTGATCATCCGTTTATTATTTTCTTGTTTTAATCTAATCTTTGGAATTTCAATATCAAACTCATTATAGAATGAACGAACCGTTATCATAAAATCTTTTATGTAGTTTGTAGATTTCTGTTCCTCTATCAAATGATGTAAGAAATCATTAAGATATTTTTTTATATGGCGTTTTTTCATCCTAATTCTTTGTTCTTCATCATTTTCAGCTTCTTCAATTAATTCGGTAGGAGTTTTATCTAAAAAAACACAATAATTGAAAATTCGCAAGATATATTGTTCTTTCGTAGATTCTCTGACTTGTCTAGAGTTTAAGAATTCTTGAAAATGAGCATCTTCGATAATATCTTTTTTAATCATAAATATATTATAGTTTGCATACTATAAAAACTTAGATTAATTTAAGTTAACTATGAAAATTAAATAAAATTACAATCATAATAAGATAATCCTTGTAATGAAAAATATTGATGTGACTAATATGATTGTTATAAAAAATGATAGGAATATAATGGGCAATGACTGTGACGTTGTTATGTAATATATTAAAAAGAAGATGAATGTTAATATCTCAACTTTAGTGAATAGACTTAAATTACACTTATTTTGGTTAACTGCTTCTTTATTTTTATCTGTTATTTTTACATTGGAAATAAGTGATAATATGGAAACATTTACACTCTGTGGATAATAAGATGCGATGGTCATAAATGCATAGAGTAAAATACTTATTTCTGGTAGAAAAATGATTATATCTTTATTTCCCCAACTATCGATTTCCCCAATTGCATTGTAATGTGTTGGAACCTGTTGGGGAATTTGATTCCATCGGGTGTAAACAAAGATAATTATCCCAACTAAAAGTAGAAATCCCATTATTTCCAAAGCAATTTGGTACTTAGTATATTTTAACTTCAAAGTGAGATTCTCCCTAACAGGCAAAATACTATCTTATTTAATGTTTCTTTTCTGTTCAATTACTATATTCGAAAATATTTAATATTTAAAATATTCCCATAAAAGTTCCAATATCCCCTTTATTTGAAATTGCTTAAATTGATAATTCAATATTAAAATGTCTCATTAGTCTTTTATAGATAGTAAACTGTTTATTAAAAATCAAGAAAAACAAAGTGAACATAACCAAAAATAGTAAATAACCGGAATTATTCACAGGATAAAAAGTAAAGAATATCCAACAAAAATCGAGTACAAAAAAAGATTTCAATGCACCAAAACCGCACCAAAAAACATGAATAACAGATCTAAGTGCATTAATGAAATAGTAAAAATGAGGTTGATTAGAACTTCCATTTTTTTGATAAGAAAATGATTGCATATAATAGACTAACATAAGTAATAATAAATAAAATTATTATAATCCACCCTTGCCATGTTATTGGAGCTTCCCTTTTCCACCATTTGAGTTCTTTGGAGTTAGTAGCAAACCATGGTTCTTTAATAATCCTTTTCATCAAATTTTAATTTATTTTGTCTAAATATTAAGGTATAGGATAAAAGGAGAATCATAACAAAAATAACAAAAAAAATGGTAAGGTACTGCATAGCAAAGAAGCAAGATTGGAATATATAACTATTGAGCTGTTTAATTCCATTCAAGGCTGTTATAATCCAATAATTACCATTTTCCAGTTTATATTCCTATTTTCATTCCCCTATTAATTAAGCAACATCCTCATTAAATGATTCAAAAGGTTTGGTTTCCTTTTTTGGTATTCTTTTTCCAAGAAAGCCCCCAATGGTTCCAAAAACAGCACCTATAACTATTATACCTAGTGAACCAATTAAAAGTGAAATAATAATATCAGTACTATTCGTCATAAAAATTGTAGAAATACCCGCAATTGCCATTGAAATTATTCCCACATAAAGTCCATATCGAATTTTTCTTTCTTTAGCAAAATAAGTAGCTATAAATCCTCCAATTACTATTATTATAAAAGCACCATAAGGACCAATTTTGGAGTCAAATAAATATGTAACAATTAATATAAAAATTATTCCCGTAATTATAGTTACAATCGGATTTGTAAAGTCTAATTTTACCATAACTCCCCCTCCCCTTTTTAATTATATCCAAATTTATAAAACATTCTTCATTATATACTCTCTATTAAAATATTTTATTCATTAATCATTTCCTAACAAATCCATATATTTCATTATATATTCAGTTGTTGCTATCCTGATAAGATTGGATTTGCTTACTGTGTAAATGAATGTGATTCATTGAATATAAAATATAATCAACTATTAAATGGTGAAAACATTCACGTAACAGAATTTATACACGAATGTGAAGAGTTACTCATGAAATTTAATGGTTTAAACGATCTGGGAGAATCAAACGAAATCAATAAATCAATCATGATTGGAACACTTAAAAATATGATTGTACATGTTAAGAAGAACTATCTTAAAAAATGAACCAATAAAATCATCCTTAAATCTAATTATTTAATTCTTAATAGTTTAAAAGTAATATAAACATCTATTAAACCTAATTTAACCAAAAATATAAAATCTATGAAAATATTTTTTTAAATTATTTTTATTATTAATCGAATGCTCTCATAATCTACTTTATCTTTGAGGTGCATAAGAATATCATGGTTTCAGTAGCATTTATAAATCCCCTCTCTGATGAAGGAGAGATTATAGTTCGAGAACTTGGAGACTTTGGAAGGGTATTATCAGATAATGATGATTTGATGCAGATTGTTACAGGTAGTAGATCACAAGAAATATCAAATGATTCTTTTATTCCCCGAAACTATGTTGATCTGGCAATTAAAAGGATTGAATGGTTTGTTAAGAAAAAAAATGACCGAAACTTTGATAACAATCAATACGATTTTTTATTCAACACAGAAATCCTAAAATTTGATGTTATTGCATTTTATCTTCTATGTCAAGCAGTAGGAGTTAAATACGGACCAAATTCCAGAGAAAGTAGAGTAATGGTTGAATCTCAAGGTAAACTCATTGAATATCGTCTTGAAAAACTTTCAAAAAATGTAAGAGAGGAAGTTGTAACAAACATCCTTAATAGCTTAATAAGTTCCACACATATTAAATGGACTTTCTTTGAAGATCTGATAAGCACCAAGAAATTAAAGCTTCAAGATCTGATACTAGATCAAGGGGAAATAGTACTTGACAAGGATGATTTCCTAGAAAGATTCAGTCATAAGATACATGGTAGGAAACCAGAAAAAATGTATGAAGCCCTCATTGGTGATCGTATCAAAGAATTAGTTATGATCAAGATGGTTATGCAAAATACTGAAAATTATATTTTAAAAGTAGGTGAAAAATCAGATAGGGAAATAGAACCCAATCCCATCTTATTGGAACTTGCAGATAAAATATCTGATGTTCTTGCAGCTTCTGTACGTAGTTATGGAATAGGTGGAAGTTATAGAGGAAATGTTAAGGCCTCAGCATTGAATCCTAAAGCATTTCCCCCATGTGTAAAAAAGGTTATGGAAGGAATGAAATCGGGTGGACGTAATGATGCTATTATCATGTTTTTAACACCTTTCATATCATATGCACGTTTATATCCCTCTGTTTTCAGTGAAAATATTACCAAGCAGATATCGGATATTGATCCATCACTCTCAATTGTACAAAACGAAGTTCTTCCCCTAATATTTGAGGCCGCAGAAAGATGTACACCACCATTATTTGAAGATCAGCCCCAAGATAAGGTGAATCTAAATGCAAAACTAGGATTTGGTATGCATCAAGATCCTGATCTCAAAAATGAGGGAGAAACAATATGGTACACTCCAATGAGCTGTGAAAAGGTTAAAATACATCTTCCAAGTCTGTGTAAACCAGATGAAAACTGTAAAAAAATTGGCAATCCATTATCATATTACAATATGATGATATGGAAGGTTAGAAAAGAAGCTAAAACAGAATCAACAACAGATAATAAAGAATAAAAATATAATAGAAAAAAATTTAAAGAGATGATAAAAATCGAATATTTAACCCCTGCAAGTCCAGAAGAGCGGAAAAGATATTATAGGGAAGAATGGGATATTAAACAGGTCCCAGATTTCATAGCTCATTCTATTCAGGAAAGAGAATTTGGTTTTGACCATGTTGGAAGAGGACCCAACGACAGATACAAGGTCTTTAGAAATCCCGATTTACTGAAACGTTTTCTAAAAGTTAGAACACCATTTGCAGCATATTGTTCTGTTGCATTTTATGATAAACCACGAAGAAGAGATAAATGGACCAAAGCAGAACTAGTATTCGATGTAGATGCCAAAGATATACCCATACGTACATGTGAATGTGAAGGTGTATGTGAGATCTGTTTAAACGAAGCTAGAGAAATTGTATGCGGAATCATCGATACATTAAAGGAAGATTTGGGATTAAAAAATATTCATATAGTTTATTCGGGACGGGGATATCATGTCAGAGTTTTAGATGATGATGTTACACATGTCAACAGCGATGTAAGATCCCAAATAGTTAAGTATATTGTTGGTGCTGAGGTACCAGAAAATGAATACAGTTTGGACTATGAAAAGGTATCTTATGAACATTTTGTGATCCCATTTGGATATCCTAATGTGTTCACTGAACGTGTTAAATATTCAATTCTTCATCTAAACGAACATTCTAATCTAGATGAGGTTAATAAAAAACTTCTTAAGGATGTATTAAAGTATAGACCCCTAATTGAAGACAATAACTGGGGAATGTTTAAAAACAAAATAGGACCACTACGTTACAAAAAAGTTGTAAATGGTATTGCATCAATGAACATGAGTCTTGTAGATGCTAAAGTATCAATAGATCTTAAGAGAATATTAAGACTTCCATCTTCCCTGCATTCAATGGTAAGTATGAAGTGTACCGAAGTGAAAAATATTGAGACCTTCGACCCATTCAAGGAAGCAGTACCCAAATTTGTTTATGAGAGAAAATAATAATTTATCCCAATATATTAAACAATAATAAATGGAATTTTATTTGTTTAGAGGTTAAAGCATATGGACAATACAATTAAAGCACTCCTGATTGTGGTTGTTTTATTTTTAATAATAGGATTATTAACCAATACAACTAACAATACACAAGTAAAGTATCCTTCAATATTATCCCCACAAAATGACACATACAATAATTCGGATTTGATCAGTCCACATGAAGCAATTGCAATTGCAAATCAAAATATACCCGCATTTGGCCAAGTTAGATATGGTGTTGTATTAATTCCTAATGGCCAAAATTCATATTATATAGTAACACTATATGGAAATGATGCAAGTTTGAACAGTTATGGTCAAGTTATAGTAGTTTCTAAAGTTGATGCTAAAAAAGGACAGTTTTTAGGTTCAACAGTTTAAATATTCAATCTCCTCTAATTTTGGATAAATAATTTTTAAACTTCTATATTTTCAGAACCATAATTTCTAGCGATATTTTTTTTACATTTTTGATATAACAATTTTATTATTAGTAATATATTTTTATAAGCAGTTGTAAATCATGTCATGAAATACTATTTTATTTAAAAGGTTTCTATTTGGTTGTAAAAGTAAAATTCAGTCATAATAATAAAAGATAATAAATATCTAGTTTATTGAGAAATTAATTTATAATTAATATAAACTATTGAATTGCTATTACAAATTAATAAATAATTTATTCTTTGAAAAACTATTTTAATTGAAAGACCCCTTTAGAGTTATTTATATATATCTAAATAGTTCAAATTAAAAATTGGTAATTGATCTTGCAGAATATAACAATAGGCTTGAAAGGAAGACCATCTGTCATCAATTTCTCCCAATAAATTGTTGCTTTCTTTCAGATGAAGTCATGTTACTAATTAGGGATATGGAAAATAGTAAAAACTCAAATATCCATGCATTATGACTTATAATCCTTGGATTATACTGATCATAACTACCAACCCAACTAGTGTATCTAAGGGAGGTAGTTCTTCCATTACAACTGAATTATTGTACAGTAGCGACGGTAAATATCACGACCCCACAAACGGTGTAGTACCTTACACAAGTTCTGCGAACTTTAAAGCCACTAAAGGAACCATTTTAAACTATAAAATCATTGGCGTAGGGATAAATCGACATGTAGTTTTGTTATATTTCTCAAAAGGTAAATCAACATCTACACTAACGAATTAATCTCACCGAGCATAACTTTTGTAACTGCAAAAGTAGATGGCCAACTAGTAACAACATCGGTAACCATAAAATAAAAGCCAATTTCGCCTGTAAACACTCCATAATCCTATAAAAAAATATTTAAAAAAAATTGGGATATTTAAAAAAATCTCATTATCTATTTTTTTTAAAATACAAACTGGAATAATTCATTTTTTTATCATAAAACCATTGTACGAGTAATGGATATACTCATACTCAAAATAGCATGGATATATAATGAAATTGATGTATAACTTTATCAATTTGTATTAAATTATTTTCAAAATAAAATCAAATAATGTCAACAATTTTATTGGATGTTTAATGAGACAAAGCGATAGAATTTGTAACGAAACTTAATTCAGTTCATTTTAATATATACCTTTATGAGTTAATTGACGATTATGGATACAAGAATAAGAAAAAAATATCTTTGAATGTGTATCAACCATCTAATTCTTTATTAACAGGTTTTACAGGAGAAAGATTTGTTAATATAAAAAGTGAAGAACTTTACATCGTTTATATTACAATTATAACTCTATTACCTGCAAGTGCAGGAGGATTAATTGTTTATAAATGTAATGAATTCATTATTAAAAAAGGAATTTTAATATACTTGTAGTTTATCAACTGCAATAGGTAATGTAAGAAAATCCCGGCATATAAGTCAATGAAGCTTATAAAAACTTCCATGAACAATTAAGACGTTCATTAAAAACTAAAAATTGAAAAAAATAAAGAGTAAATCTACCCAATAATAATTTTTTTGCCAATAAATTATTTGTTAAAAAAATGGTCCTAATTTCAATTCTATAATTTTTTGGTTGAAAAATGTGGCAAAATTTTGTTTAGTTTCTTCTATTAATTTATTTACCATTTCATCGTTTAGATATGTAGGGTAGTCGAATTCAATTGTTATGGCGAAATAAGTTTTATCACTCTTTTCTATTGCTTTACTAAAGTAAGTTTTTGCATTTGGATTTTCGATATTCCAAACTTTTAAATATTCCTCAAGCATTGCAAGATTCTCACCAAAGCTTTTCTCTATTGAAAAATATATAAACCACCTAGCTTCAAAAGGTACATCTTTAACTAATTCTGTATGTTCATATTTTAAAATAATATCTACCATTTTACCACATCTTTGATCTGTTTAATTAAATAAATTATGAATTTTAAAGTAGATATAAATAATTTTAATATAATCCCTAGTGGATATTTAATGGAACAAAACAAAATCTACACAACCACAAAAGACATCCATTAAAGATTGAAAATAAAAAAAGTAAAGGGTAATTTTTAGGTTACTATTGTTCATGATTACTTCGCAGGTTATTGCATTTATGTGCTACCGGTAATTTTAGATTTAACTTCGTCATAGTTGCATTAAATGTATTTTTTAGCCCCTTAGATTTTTTTATTTTTTTGAAGGTTTCTGCTGCTGTGTTTTGAGTGTTTGAATGGGTGTTTATTTTATTATTTTAAAAATACATTTTATTTTGCGTAATATAATCATAATGG
>Ga0224559_1001165_pt1 | contig 14917 bp, 14 predicted proteins | sample 714S33034metaG_FD_180676 | JGI IMG/M metagenome (GOLD analysis project Ga0224559, IMG submission 180676) | Peat soil microbial communities from Stordalen Mire, Sweden - 717 S3 30-34 | ecosystem: Environmental > Terrestrial > Soil > Wetlands > Peat | place: Sweden: Norrbotten County, Stordalen... | reverse complement strand
TGGTTTCTCGGCAAAAACGATTTGCAGGTTCCGTTGTATGACGCGCAGACCGGTGGGTGCCGGGACGGCCTTCACCCGGACCGGGTGAACGAAAACCAGGGAGCTGAATCCACGCTCTCGTTTCTCATGGCGCTGCAGGAAATGCAGGCAGCCAAAGTGGTCAGCGCAGACGAACTGCATCATGGAATGAGTCTTTCTCTTTGAATCCAATCGATTCCACCCGCGTGCCGGCAGAGGCCATCGGCCTGCAACTACCCAAACCAGGAACATGTGCCGATCAGCCCCTATTTACGCGTCATTCCGGCAATCCAATCCTCCGACGTGAAAACTGGCCTTATCCTATCAATAGTGTATTAAACGCCGGGGCTGTATTGCTGGCCGATGGAGATACCTTGCTGCTGTGCCGCGTGGAAGACCGCAGCGGCTTGTCGCATCTTTGCGCCGCGCGATCCGCCAATGGCGTCGATCATTGGAGAATCGATCCTCAACCGACTTTGGTGGCCAATCCTCAGGAGTATCCGGAAGAGATCTGGGGCATTGAAGATCCCCGCATTACTTATGTCCCCGAGCTCGAACAATATGCCGTGGCGTACACGTCTTTTGCGCGAGGAGGACCAGGAGTCTCGCTGGCATTGACCAAAGACTTCAGGAGCTTTGAAAGATTCGGCGTCATCATGCCACCAGAGGACAAGGATGCTGCGTTGCTGCCGCGCCGTATAGGCGGCCGCTGGGCGCTGATTCATCGGCCCATGACGGCGCTGGGGGCGCATATGTGGATCTCCTATTCGCCCGATTTGCGGCATTGGGGAAGCCATAAGATCATCCTCGAATCGCGGCGCGGCGGATGGTGGGATGCGAACAAGATTGGGCTGTGCTCGCCGCCGATTGAAACCGCCAAAGGCTGGCTGGTGATCTATCACGGCGTGCGCCAAACCGCCTCGGGAAGCATTTATCGGTTGGGCCTGGCACTCTTCGATCTGGAAAAGCCCGATGTCTGCCTGCAGCGTGGTAACTCTTGGGTATTCGGGCCTGAAGCCCCCTATGAACGTTGCGGGGACGTCAATGACGTCGTGTTTCCCTGCGGACAAACCATTGGCGCCGACGGGGACACCATTCATCTTTATTACGGCGCGGCCGACACCAGCATAGCTCTGGCCACGGGAAGCATCCGCCGCCTGCTCGCCTGGCTTGACTCGAATATGAGTCAAGCGGAGAGACGTGTATTCTAACTTGCGTAGCGGCATCAGTGAGAGGAATAACATCATGAGCGACACAGGACAGGATTGGCCCAATTGGCTGCCGCATCTGCTTTGGGTTCGGCACAAGTGCCCGCGCTGCAATTCGCTCCAATTCAAACCGGCGGAGTTACGCCCGATCGATGGCCTCTTGGCGATGTTTGCGCTGCGCCCAGTTCGCTGCAAATTCTGCTGGCGGCGATACTACTGGATTGCGTTGCATAGCCCGAGTGCGTGTTAGGTTCTATACTGATTCAAGTTGTCCGGAACTGACGTATCAAACGCGAATGCAAGGCCAGTCTGCATGAGTGTCTTTGTCCAACAGCCGGCTCCGTCTTCAGTAACCCTTGCGCATCGCTCGTTGATGCCGCACTGGCTTACGCATTTGGGATTACTGGGGCTCTTTTCCGTGGCGGTGATCGATTCCTCGATCATTCCTTTGCCCTTACCCGGCAGCACCGACCTGCTATTGCTGTGGCTGGTGGCGCACGGCGGCGATCCTTGGCTGCTGGCCCCCTGCGCCATTGCGGGCAGCATCCTGGGCGGATATACCACATGGCAAATTGGCCGCAGAGGTGGCAAGGCGGCGCTGCGACACTATGTGCCGGCGCGTCTTCTTGGACTCATCGTAGTGTGGGTGGAGCGTCATCCAGTTCTTGCCGTATTTGTTCCCGCGCTGCTTCCTCCACCAATTCCACTCTTGCCGTTTGCGCTCGCATCGGGAGCGCTGGGCGTCTCGCACCGGCGTTTTCTTCTGGTCTTCGGCGCGGCCCGCAGCTTCCGTTACTCGTTTATCGCGTGGCTCGGCATGGTCTACGGACGCAGGATCGTCCAGATGTTTTCTGCAACCCTTCAGAGATGGTCGACGTCTCTGCTTTGCGTCTTCATGGGTCTGCTGGCCACCGGCGTCTGTATTGGAATATGGAAGATTCGCAGGCTGCGCAAGATCGATGGCATGGATAAACCTGTTTCACGCGATGAAACATTTCATGCGCAATGAACTGCCGAGGCCGCTCTCTCTTACGCTTCTTTCCGCAGGCGTTTGCTCTCTTTCAAGATGGCCAGAAAATCAATGCAGGAGCAAAGTCAGCGGCTTCACTCCTGCATTCATAAGAAGGGGAAATATTCACCCTACTGCGCTGGTTGCACCACCAAATCGCGCGCCAACTTGAAGCGCACAACCGACCCCGCCGGTATCTCGATATCCCGGTTACCGGTCAATCCCGCGACGGCGGTTCCTGCGCCACCACCTGCCAAACCGCCAACCAACAGTCCTGTTCCGCCGGAGGCCACGCCGCCCACCAGCATGCCCAGACCCGCCCCACCGCCTATGAAGGCTGCCGAACGTTTGCCTTTACCCTTCTTGCTGCGCGCCAAGTCTCGCGTCGCCAGCGGATATCGCGTTCCATCCAGCGTTAGCGAGGTCAACCGCAACTCCAGCAACGAGCTGCCTTTGAAGTGTCCCCGCCGATGCGAAGCATCCACCACGCCACCCACCGGCGCGCCCTTCGGCACCAGTACACGGTTGCCACTAGTCAGAACAGGGTCCACTATCTCGCCAGTAAACCTGTCTCCGGCGCTGCTGGTTTTTACGCCGATGCGCTGATTGATTCGGATCGTCAGCGTAGTACCTGCGGGAATGGTCATATTGATCGGTGCTGGAGGCGGTTGCGGCACTGCGGAAACTATTGGGCTTGAGGATGCTGGAACAGGTGTCCCAGCCGCGGGCGGGGCCGTTGTGGTGATAATCGTCGGATTTGTCTGCCCCTTCGCCGGTGGCTGCACGATCGTCGTCGTCGTGACCCCATTCTTGTCTACAGAAACCACCTGTTGCGGCTGCCCGGTTGCCACCGCCTGCTGCTTGGCCTGATCCAGCGCCTGCTCCTGCTTAGGTTTGCATCCCGAAAGCATGGCCGCCAGCAACACCAGCATCAAAACCGGCATTCGTCCTGTGCGAAACAATGATCCTGCATTGAACATGGTTAATCCTCCTTCGCCTATGTAATTATGCAACACAGGTTCAAATTTCTGTATCTATGGCATTCGGCTAAGTGTGCACTCATTGAGTTTGCTTGCTTCTTGTTGGAAATCACCTCGTGCCCATCGCGAACCCTGCCACATCTGCATGCGGACAGATACTACGTGTGAACTGGCTCTTGCCGAACCTGCAAAGCTCTGGCAAATACAAACAAGATCAACACTATTTGCAAGATAGTCATTGCGGTCTGGCCGGTGATGCCCAGGACGAGGTCAGCATTTGCTTGAGCAGGGGCATGGCGCTGCCAAACTGCGGATACAGGGCATCTGCGTGACTTGGCAGGCGCCTTTGCCGGGGTTTGGCCGGACGAGGTTCATAGCTATCTGGCGTGGGCAGAAGCGCGCTTTGCTGAATTAGCATGGTACTGATTTGAATTCTAACCAGAAAGAACCAGGGGTATTTCGTCGACTCAATATGCTCCACCTCGACGGCATTGAAAACTTCACCGACATGGCGAAGAGACAGGCGGAGCGCATTGGCAATCGCTTCTTGCGAGGTTCCTCCCACGCCGCAGCGCTGCAGCCCATCGGCTAGCTTGATCAGATTCCACCCGCGCGATATGATCTGTTTTTCTAGCTGGTTCACATTGGTGGTCCGCGCCAGCTTCCATCCCTCGCGAAACTCATCGGATGTCAGTTTCAGACCGTCGGGAAGCTTGGTCAACTCGCGGACAAGGATGCTCTGTTCTGCAATATTGCGCATATGGTCTATCTCTTTCCTGCTGCGTTTAATGACTGATGTTAGGTGCTCCTGTGTGATTCATGAAACCGTGGCCAGATAGGCAACGCCTACGGCAAGGATACGTACAAGCGCGGCTATCTTTTTTCCCCGCCTCTGGGGACCAAAAGAAAAGCTAAGTAAGTTTTCCATCCCGCGGGCTGTAAGGCTGTTCAATTTGGAACAGAGATGAAGAATACTACCTGCCGATTCTGAGTTACTGCTCTGAAATGCCTGATGCAGGTAGATTTACAGCATTTTCGTCCGGTATTTGATCGTACAGAACCACGTTCAGCAAGGATCTGCGTACATGAATGCGGTCTTTATAGTCAATAAAACCTAACTTGCGAAAGCGGTTCATGAAAAAGCTGACGCGGGAACGTGTCGTGCCGATCATCTCCGCCAGGGTCTCCTGCGAAATGGGAGGAATCATTGCTTCCTCCTGACCCGGATTGCTGAATCCAGCCATCAGTAGAAGGATTCTCGCCAGCCGTTTCTCGCTGGAGTTGAAGAGCTGATCGACAAGATCGGCCTGGACACGCATGCTGCGCTCCAGCAGAAACCTCAGAAACAGATCGGAGAATTCATGCTCGGTGTGCATCACGCGGAGCATCTCCTCCACTCCTATCTTCAGCGCGGAGCAAAGAGTGATGGCTGTGGCCGTGGAGAGGCGTGTCGCAGTCGTAGCCGCAAGCGCTTCCTCGCCGACGAAGGCGCCCGCGGAGATCAGGGAGATGGTGGCTTCCTTGCCTGCCGCCGATATTACAGTGAGTTTTGCGCTGCCCTTCTGAAGATAAAAGACGGCATCCGCGGGATCTCCCTGCGTAAAGAAGTTTTCTTTGGGCTCCAGCCGGACGATCCTTCGCCCCAGCCCAGCGTAACCAAGGAATGCTTCTACATCAAAATGAGAGGTGGAAAGCGGGGACATGGGAAAGCCTCCTTCTTGGAAAGGCTCCTTATTGCCTGGCGTTGCCGCCCAGAATCTCAATCGGCGGCTGGCTGGCGATCTACATGAAAACAAACGCCTTAGCGGTTTAACTACACCAACCGAACATATTATATCACACTCGAAATAGAATTGTGATATAATTTTATGCATTATCTCGCCGGCGTTTCTGACCGTACCACGCCATGCCGTACGTAAAGTTCTGATGAGCGTTCTTGCTCAGACTGCGCGACTGCCTTTGACTATTGTTGAAGATACCTTGTGCGCCTCAAATGCGCGTGAAAAGTGCCGTTGCGCATGGGTAGAAAAGGTGAATCGCATGAAAACACTTATGACGTTTGTCGTTGTACTCAGTTTGACGAGCATCGGCTGGGCGGAACCGAATCGCGAAGCAACGGTCGACCGCATGGACCATGCAGGCAGGGTGTTGCACGAGATCATGGCTGCGCCTGATAAAGGCATTCCGGAAGAAGTCCTGGAACACGCCAAGTGCATTGCCGTGGTGCCGCATTTGCTCAAGGGCGGCTTTGTCTTCGGCGCGGAAAATGGCCGGGGCGTTGCCACGTGCCGGACAGCAAAGGGATGGAGCGCTCCGTCGTTCTTTGCCATTACCGGCGGCAGTTGGGGATTGCAGATCGGTGTCGAAGGTGTTGATTTGGTCATGATCATTCAGGACCAGCGCGGGATGCAGCATCTGATCAACAGCAATTTCCAGCTCGGCGGCGATGCTTCCGCAGCAGCCGGACCGGTTGGGCGTCACGCTTCCGCCAATACCGACTGGAAGCTGAATACTGAAGTTCTAACTTACTCGCGGGCCAGGGGTGCTTTTGCCGGACTTACTTTGACCGGGGCTTCCATTCGCCGCGATGACGATTCCACGGAAGCCATCTACGGGCATGACATCTCTACGCGCCGCATCCTGCAGGGCGAAGTTGCCGTACCCGCCTCGGCGCATTCGTTCCTCAACGCAGTTAGAGGCGCCAAGACGCAGGCCATCGACTCCAAATAATAATAAATAATGTACGCTTTCGGGCTCCTGAGACGTGATATAGTTCTCAGGCGCCCGAAATGCGCAGATGGGAGGGTTTATGCTCTGGACAATCTTCGTGATTCTTCTGGTTCTATGGCTCCTGGGCTTTAGCTTGCATATCGCCGGCGGCCTGATTCACATTCTCTTGGTGATCGCGCTGGCTGTTCTCATCATTAACCTGGTGAGTGGACGGCGCAGCAATCTGTGATTGGGGGCTAGCTATGCGACAGGGACTGACATTCCTGCGCCGGACCGTGGCCACGGTCCGGCGTTTTCATTTGCTACGCGTGGCGGCGATTGTTCTCTTTGTGCTGATAAGCAGCGGTGGGGTGTCGTTTGCGTACTCCATCCTGACCCACGAAGAGATTGTGGATTTAATGTGGACGGATGAGATCCGGCCCCTCCTGCTGGAGCGCTTTCCTGAACTTACCGAAGACCAGCTTCGAGAGGCGCATGCCTATGCCTATGGCGGTTCGGTCATTCAGGATCTGGGCTATTACCCATTCGGCAACAAGGACTTCAGTAACCTGGCCCATTACGTCCGCACCGGAGACTTTGTTCTGGAGTTGGTGAAAGAAAGCCAGGATGCCGACGAATATGCCTTTGCGCTGGGCGCTCTCTCGCACTATATCTCGGACATTGACGGCCACCCCGCGGTCAACGAGGCGGTCGCGCTCCGGTATCCGAAGCTGCGAGCGAAATACGGCAAGTCCGTTCGCTATGCCCAGGATACCTCCGCGCATTTGAAGACGGAGTTCGGATTCGACACCTTGCAGGTGGCGAAGAATCGTTATGCGCCGCAGCAGTACCACGATTTCATAGGATTCCAGGTCTCGAAACCATTGATCGAGCGGGTCTTTCCCGTTGTTTATGGGCTGGAGTTGAAGGACGTGCTGCCGCATGAGGATCTGACGATTGGTTCCTATCGTTTCTTTGCCAGCCGGATGATTCCGCAGATGACCCAAGTGGCGCTCAAGATGCACAAGCAGGATCTGATGCGCGAGACGCCTGACTTTGCAAAACGGAAGTTCCTGTATCGTCTCTCCCGCGTCGATTATGAGAAGGAATGGGGAAAGACTTATACCAAGCCGGGAATAGGCACGCGAATCATGGCCGCGCTTCTGCGCTTTGTGCCTAAGATAGGTCCCTTCAAAGGATTGGGGTTCAATAACCCTACCGCGCAAACGGAAGATATGTATATCAAGAGCATTAATACGACCACCGACAGTTACCGCTCCCTGCTGGAATCGGTGCGCGCCGGTAAGCTGGTGCTGCCCGACTGCGATCTCGATGACGGCAATACGACCAAGGCGGGAGAATACTCGCTGGCGGATGAAACCTACGCCAGCCTTCTTGCCAAGCTGTCCGCCGGAAAATTCGACCATACCTCGCCGCAACTACGCGATAATATTCTTGCTTTCTATTCCGACCTTGCGCTGCCGATCGAGACCAAAAAAGATGCAGCACACTGGCAAGAAGTGCTTTCCGATCTGACCCAGTTAAAGTCCGCGCCTCTGCCACCGCCGCCGACGCCTCTACCAGCGCCTCCGCCAGCCGTGGCCAATCCGGCGCAATGATCCATAGAGCTTAATAAGAACCGGTCCTGCGGATATGATGCGGACGGAATGAAGCCACAAACGCAAGCGGCGGAGCTGGTTAGCTCCGCCGTTTCGTTTGAACCCGCAATTCGATGCCGCGGCTATAGGCTACCTGTGTCCACCAACGCCACCGCCGTGTTCGCCACCGCCGTGCGAGGCACCACCAGCGTGTCCACCACCACCGCCACGCGAGGCGCCACCAGCAAATCCGCCACCACCACCGCGATAGCCGCCACCACGATAGCCACTATCTCGATAGCCGCCACCGCGATACCTTCCGCCGCCGTCACCGCTAAAGCGATGGCCGCCCCAGCCGTGTCCGTAGCCCCAGTTAGCCCAAGGGCCCATGCCCAGGAAGATCCCATTGTAGAAATATCCTGGCCCGTAGAATCCCACCGGCGCGCAGGCATAGGGAGCATAGTCATAGTAGCCGTATGAGCAGACGGGCTGAACGCCGATATCGACGACAATTTGCGCCCTGGCCGCTGGCGGCAATCCAAGGCTCAGGCCTGCGAGCAATGCTGAAGTACCGAGAAAGGTTTTGAGTCCGCGCATATATGCCCCCCCTTTAAGGTGTTTGCGGTTCTGTGTGTTGCGTGGGATGCTGCGTATAGCCGTTCAGTCGTGCAGCACAATATTGACCAGCGAACTGTTGATAACCATCCCGGCACCGCTGTAGTCGATGTAGCCGAGATCGCGAAACCTGTTGAGAAAGAAGCTGACACGGGATCTGGTGGTGCCAATCATTTCCGCCAGCGTCTCCTGGCTAATCTTGGCGATGACCGGAATGGGATCCGATTCCTGGCCGAAGTTAGCCATCAGCATAAGCAGCCGGGCAAGGCGCTTTTCGCTGGAATTGAACAGATGGTCAACCAAATCAGCTTGCATGCGGATGTTGCGGGAGAGCAGGTGCGCTAGGAATTGCTCGGCGAACTCCGGCTCGCGATGAAGCAGCTCCTGCATGGCCGTCTTTTCGATGCGAATAATCGTACTGGGTTGAAGGGCGTTCGCAGAGGAAATGCGATGCGACTCACTCGCCAGGGAAGCTTCACCGAAAAAGCTACCCTCCGGGAGGTATGCAATCACGGCTTCCTTGCCGCTCTTGGATACAACAGTGAGCTTGACCTTGCCACTTTGGATGTAGAAAACCGCATTGGCCGTGTCGCCCTGCGAATAGATGGAATCTCCGGTCAGGTATTCGCGCCGCGATTTGCCGGCCATAATCCTGTTCAGCGGAGTCTCAAGATCGAAAGCGGAATTCTTACTCTGCACGGCGCCAATCTCGTTCGCCAGAGCCCTCAACTTATGATGCGCGGACGGAGGCAAAGGAAAGGAGCGTCCCCGCGGAAACCTGGTTGCGGTACTCGACGAAGTAGCGAAGCTGGTAGCCATCGTAGGTGCCTTTCAAGTTACAGAGTGCAAGCAAAGGCATGAATTACTGTCATCCTTTGCGAAGTCAATGTAACCAAGATAAAGGGTAAGAAAGATAGTTAACATCGGCGAAAACTGTTATTGATGTAGGCTTTTCCGTGCGAACTTTGTAGGGTATTACTTACGCCGAAATACCGCTCGTGCCGACCGGAATAAGAGTTACATGATAAGTGGTACACGACCGCGGATCGTCTCGTCAGGCCTTTGATCACGCAAATATACGGGAACTATATACTTAACAACCCTCTGCCCGAACCTTGACGGTTTTGTCTTGTACGAAGCAGTTTTTTGGTCGGTTTTGCTGAAAAGTGGCCGTTGATGTATCGGATTCATCCTAAAACCGCGCATGGGGAATTAAGTATATAGTTCCCAAATATATACCTTTCCGCGCTTTCGGAAAGAACACGTACGCCGCAAGGGTGGAAGGGCCACATAGGTACAACAACAAGCAATCAGAGATCTAGTTTCTGTCTGGGTTCCGTACCGGCTTTACGCCGAGGTCGAGTATCTTCCTGATCGCCGGCGCCAGTTCTTCCGGAGCGCTGTCCTTGTTGATATAGGCGGCCGCACCGGCCCGCAGGCAGCGCAACGCATACTGGCTCTCGGGCTGAACACTCACCATGATTACAGGGAGCAGCGGGTAAGTTTGCTTTACATCCTTGAGCACTTCGAACCCACTGCGTCCTGGCATATTGATGTCGAGCAATAGTACGTCAGGTTGAGATCCAACCAACAGGGCCAGCACCGCTTCCCCGTCGGAGGCTTCGGAGAAGCTGGCGTCGGAAAATGCATCGACCAGAATCTCTCTCAGGCCGCGTCGTACGTTCGCGTGATCATCTGCTATCAGGATATTCATTGTCATGTCCACTTGCCAGCCGAAATTCGACCTGAAACTACAATACTGGATGTGAAAAGCAAGCGACATCAGCGAAAACCGTGAATTATGTAAGGTTTATTCCGCTCTCGCTGTAGGGTTATTCCTACACGGGCAAGCCTATTCGATCAGGCTATGCGTCATGGCATAGCGGGTCAGATCGGCGTTGCTCTTCATCTGCATCTTTTCCATGATACGCGCTCGATAGCTGCTGATCGTCTTTACACTGACATGAAGCCTGTCGCCAATTTCCGTCAAGGGGACGCCAGCGGCAATCATCCTCATGACCTCATGTTCCCGGTCCGAAAGCAGTTCATGCAAGGGCTTGTCGACGGACTCATCCAGATTGGCGATCAGTTTCTCTGCGAGGCTCGCGCTGACGTAGCGGCCGCCGCTCAATATCTTCTTCGCCGCCATCGCCAGTTCTTCTGGAGCGCTCTCTTTATTGATATAGGCAGCCGCGCCAGCCCGCAAACAGCGTACGGCATACTGATCCTCCGGCTGGCAACTCAGTATGATGACCGGCAACCGCGGATAGATGTGCTTTACATCTCGCAGCACGTCGATGCCACTGCGCCCAGGCATACTGATGTCCAGCACCAGCAGGGCGATGGGGGATTTCCCTAGTTGGCTCAGCACCTCATCCCCGTTGCCGGCTTCGGAAAAGTCCGTGCCGGGAAGAGCGTCTGCCAGGATTTCTCGCAGGCCACGGCGTACGACGGCATGGTCATCCGCGATCAGGATGCGCATATTTGCTCCCTCTTGTCGCGTGGAGTGTCCACGGGCACGCGCACCGTGACCGTCGTCCCTTTGCCGGGAGAACTGGCGATCTGCACGTCCCCTCCGCAAAACTGCGCGCGTTCTTTCATGCCCAGGAGTCCCAAAGACCCAAGGGTGTTCGACAGGCCGGATTCACTGAAGCCGATTCCGTCGTCTTCCACCACCAGGAGGATGTTCTCCTCTTCCTGGACCAGGGCAACACACACCGACTTTGCCTGCGCGTGCCGAATCACGTTGGTCATGCACTCCTGGAAGATGCGGAAAGTCGCTGTGGCCCGGTCACCATCCAAGTGTAAATCAACCGGTGGAACAGAGACCTGGCATTGAATGCCATTGCGAGAAGCAAACTCGCTAGCCTGCCATTCAATAGCCGCCGCCAGGCCAAGGTCATCCAAGACTCCTGGACGCAGCCCACTGCATATCGTGCGCACCGCTTTGACGCCATTATTGATTAACTGGATCGATTCCATCAGGCGAGCGAGCACCGCGTCTTCCGACGCCGGCAGATGGCGAGTCATCCACGTCATATCCATTTTGATCGCAGTCAGAATTTGCCCGATTTGATCGTGCAAGTCGCGTGCGACTCTCTTGCGATCATCTTCGCGCACCCACTGCAGGCGTTCAGCCAACGCCCGCAGTTGTTCTCTTTGCAGGACCAGAGACTCTTCCCCCAGCTTACGCTGCGTGATATCGCTATTGATCACTAGCACGCGGGGCGCCTGGTCGCGCTTTCCCCATTGCAATGCCCAGCGGCTGGACACCACAATGCGCCGGCCGTCCTGAGCGGTCATCATGAGGTCCCCCTCCCAGTGTCCCACGCGCAGGAGTTCCTCTCTTATCTCAACCAGCGGCTGCGGAAAATCGGTGCTCAGCAAGTCATGCGAGATGGTGTCGGCGGCCTGGCTTTTGGAGTATCCCAACATCGCCTCCGCGCCGCGGCTCCAGAAAAGGACCGTCCCTTTCATGTCCATTACAAAGACGGAGTCCTGAGTTAGTTCGAGCAGGGCAGCCTGCTCCGCGGTCTCAATCTGCTCCTGCCGTCTCTCAGACACGTCACGGAAAACCAGCACCACGCCAATGACTTTTTCCTTGCCGGCGAGGATGGGAGCGGCACTGTGCTCGACTGAAATCTCGCGTCCATCCCTGGTGATCAGCGCCACGTTGTTAGGCACTGTCAAAATCCGTCTCTCTTCGAGCACCTGGAGCACTTCATCATCCGCGCTCATCCCGGACTTTTCGTTGATGATCTTGAACACGTCCCCGACCGGCTGGTTTTGAGCCTCCTCCAGCTGCCATCCGGTCAGAGCGGCAGCGACCGGATTGAGAAAGGTGACGCGGGCCTTGCTGTCCGTGGCGATAACGGCCTCGCCAATGCTGCCCAAAGTCGCTGTCCATCGCTCCTCGCTTTGCAACAGCTTGGTACCCAGTTTTTCCACGTGATAGCGAGTGAACAGCGCGAGGAAAACTCCAAATCCCAAGCCCAGGACAAGGCAGCTTGAGACCATCAAGATCCATCGCTGGTGCGCGGCCTGAACACGCTCGGCACGCTGTTCTTCTTCCACACTTTGAAACTCCGCGACCTGCTCGCGAAGGGCATCCATTTTCAGCTTCCCTTGCTGGTTCTCATAGAGAGTGGGGTCGGCTTTTCCCGCACGGCGCAGGGCAATAATCCCGTTGGCGTACCTCTCCCACGCTGCATAGCCGGAATTAATGTCGTTCAGCCGCTGCCGCTGCCGCGGTAGATTGTCGGCAACCATCGGGTACAAGGCCTGAAATTCGGAGTCGAATCTCTTCGTACCCTCCAGATAGGGATGAAGGAAGGTCTCGTCGCCAGTGGCAATGTACCCGCGCGTGCCGGATTCCATATCGATCAGCAACATGAGCAGATGCCCGGATTGGTCGAGAATTCGATCTGTATGGTCAACCCATTGCAGGGACTTATTCAAGTCAATGGTTTCCCACAACAGCAATCCAGCCAGAGCTGCCGTGACCACTATGGGAACCACGATCATGCGGCGTAGCAACGATTTGAATTTCAGGTATTCCATCGTATCCAATCACTCGCTGCGCTCAAATTCCAAGTGCAACAAACGTCAAAGCTTAATTTCTAGCCCAAAGCATCGACAGTAGTAGTAGGGATTGTGGAAAAGTGGGAAGAGATTTCTGTTTTCCACTTTTTCCATGGTCTCGGTCACTATTCCATCCATAAAGACTCGCCAAGTGGTGAGGAGAGTGATTGTGGTTTTTTGCCATTTTTGGCAACGACAGTCAGCTTGGCGCGGCCACTCTGAAGATAGAAGATGGACTCGGCGGCTTCTCCCTGCGAAAAGGAGGTCTGCTTCCCGCGTAGGTTTGACGATTCCGAGCCCGACGCCAGCACTCGCCAAAAAGGCCCCTGCATCGAATGCGGGGTTCTCAAGTTCAGGCATCTAAAACCTTCTCCCAAAATCGTCCTGCCACTTGGCAAAAGCGGGACGCACTATTGCATCTAATAGTGTTGACAGCGGAGCCAGCCAATAGGAGAGGCTCATCAACGATTCTCAAGGCTTTGCCAAGCAGAGCACAACTAGCCCAGATCGAAGATCTGAACATGCAGCTGAGCGCAACTGTGAAACACAGCTCTTCAGTATTGCATAAAGAAGCGCGGAGAGCAGGTCAATATTGCTCACCTGATCGAACCAGTTCTATGCGTGATTTCAACCGGCGCATTCATATCCACATAGTGCAGCACATTACCGCGCTCGGGCAGCCACTAAACCGCCTCTATTCTGCAGGGCGCAAGGGCTAAGGCAGGGGTGCAGGCGGCCCTGGAGGCCAGCCCACAACCGGCGGTTAAGTATGAGCCTGACAACCATCGGCCATCGGCGCCTCCGGAGGCCCAGACCCGGCCGCGACATGCCGTAAGCGTGTGACGGCCTTTCCCTACCGTCCAATACTTTTTATCAGGTGATAACCGGGACCTATCACCTGCGGTCAACATAATTCCTTCGGCAAATCCGTCGCCACCTTCTGCATCCAGCATCTTTGCCTCAGCAAGTGATTGAAGCCTGATGGGGCATAGCTCCAGAGGCGTCTCTCATACATTACATCACCCCGATGTAAAAGTTCCTTATACGCAACAGAGATATTTATCTTGACTGCAGGTGGAGAGGGAAATAATATTATTGCGCACTCTAATAAGCTACCGTATCACGCGACAGGACGCGGCTATGTCGTGCGTGTGGAATGGTATGCCTGTTTAATTTCAAGAGGAGATTGCCGTGCATTGCATCGTTTTGACCGCTTCTTCCTGGCTGCATACCTATGATCAGAAAGTCGCAAATTTGTTTTGCAAGTGTTTACTCATTCTGGCGCTACTTGCATCCCTGCCCGCAGCGCTAGCCCAGACCGGGCAGCTTTCCGGCGTGGTAAAGGATCCCCACCAGGCCTTGATTGCCGGCGCAAAAGTCACGCTGACCAGCCAGCAACTTCAACTGGTGCGCAACACCGTCACCAATGAGCAGGGCGCCTACACCTTTTCTTCGCTTCCAAACGCCGTTTACAGCTTGAAAATTGAGGGTCAAGGTTTCAAGACGCAGACCGTACCAGGGGTCACCATTACTTCCTCGGCCAGCGTCACCCAGGATGTGCTCCTCGGCCTGGACGGCTCCAACTACTCGATTACAGTCAATGCATTGACGCTGGACACCGATGTGAAAACCCAGCAGCAGGCGGTGCTGCTGGATGTTCCAGTGGGCCTGCAAGGCGATAACATCGAATTTACCGCCAAGGACATCGAAGCATTGCATCCCAAGACGCTGCTGGATGTCCTCCAGCTGGTGCCAGGCATGTCACAGACCTACCAGGGACGGCAGCACTTTGACTTTCTGTCAATGCGCGGCGGCAGCTTCCAGGTGATTCTGGACGGCGTGTACGTGTCGCAGATCGACCGCGTGATGGAGTCGCTGCCGGTGCAGATGGTGGAGTCGATGACAATTGTGCGCGACTCAACGGCACTTTCGATTGGGCCGCTGGTCGCCTTTCAGTCTTTGGGCAGCGGGAGTTCCAATGTCGGCAACCAGGGATTCGTGATCATCAGGACAAAGCGTGCAGCCAAGCTCGATGCTGGCTTTGTTTCCAACGGCGGCAACTTCGGCACGGCCCTGGGACACGTTTACGCCGGATCGAAGACGGGCAACTGGGATTATCGCGGCGCTTATACCTACTACAACTCCGAGGGCAAGGATCGCTGGAATATGCAGCAAAGAAATGCCTCGGCGACCTTCCAC
>Ga0224559_1001164_pt1 | contig 14918 bp, 11 predicted proteins | sample 714S33034metaG_FD_180676 | JGI IMG/M metagenome (GOLD analysis project Ga0224559, IMG submission 180676) | Peat soil microbial communities from Stordalen Mire, Sweden - 717 S3 30-34 | ecosystem: Environmental > Terrestrial > Soil > Wetlands > Peat | place: Sweden: Norrbotten County, Stordalen... | reverse complement strand
AGCTCGAAGCGATTATCGTGATGTCGGCGGGCTACATCTTCCTTGGCTTCGGTGGGAGCCGGTGGACTTCGCCTTACTTTGAAAGGTACATTTCTCTTGCAGTCAGCACAGGTGTCCGTTTGATGCTGATTTACCTCATGCTGGGCGTATTCAAGACGATCTCGAATAACTGGATAGCGACGATGAACGGCTACACCGCCGATCAGCCCATCACACAGGTCTTCCCGACGTTAATGTCCATGCTGCTGTTTGCCTTCGCCTCCTGGATGATTCCGAAGATGGCGGCCTCGATTGCCTCCGGGACTCTCGGTTCCGGCGCGGCGGACCTGGTAGGCATGGGCGCGGAGATTGGCAAAGCGGCTGCGCTCGGCGCGGCCACGGTTGCCGTGGTCGCGGCAACCGGAGGCGCCGGGGCTGTTGCCGGCGGCGCGTTGGCGGCAACGGAAACAGCGGGTGCGATGGGAGGAGCGGAGGCCGCAACGGGTGCGGCCTCAGCCGCCGGTGGAATGGGTGAGGCCGCTGCGGAGACGGCAAGCGCGCCAGCGCCGCCGGTTCCTGCTGCGGAAGCGGCTGGCTCTCCCAGTTCGCCTCCTGCTCCGCCTCCGCCGTCTCCAGCGAACGGGCCGTCCGAAACTGCCGCGCCACCAGCGCCGCCGTCGTCGGCCAATAGCTTTCAGTCCTTGGCGCGGCACGCAACCAACATCCACGTCCCGCACGATGGCAGCGGTCACGCGCCATCGGCACAACTACGAATCGAGAGGGAGGAATAACCAGTGCCAGAAACAGCTATAACCCAATCACCTTATGTCCGCGCCCGTCAGGAGTGGGACGAACGGTTCGGCGACCAGATCAAGAACAAGAACAACTGGCGCCTCGTGGCGTTCATTGCGATGGGGACGACGTTCTTTTGCGTGGCCGGAATGGTTGCCATCGGCTATCGCTCGAATACGGTGCCCTATGTCGTTGCGCTTGACGATGTAGGCCGGGCAGTTCCAGTCATCCCAGCCAAGCAGGTTGCTGTCAAAGATGTGCGTTTGCAGGAAGCTGTTGTTGCTCGGTGGATCACAGACCTGCGGACGGTCGTCACGGACGCTGTGGCTCAACGGCGCCTGGTTGATGAGGTCTATGCACAGACCGGGAGAAACTCTCCGGCATCGGCCACTATCACTGAGTTCTACTCGAAAAGCTCGCCCTTCGATCTGCTGACGAAGCAGACGGTGGACGCCTCGGTCGAATCCATCGTCCAGCAATCTTCCAAAACCTACGAGGTGGCCTGGACGGAAGTGACCCGAGATCTGAGCGGCAGTCTTGTCGCCACACATCGGTATCGGGCCTTTGTCTCGGTGGTGACGCAAGAGGTCACGGACGCAAGACAGGCATTGGTCAACCCGCTCGGCCTCTACGTCACAAACCTGACCTGGGGCGAAGTGGTCACAACAGGCGGCGACGCTCAAACCGGAAATGCCCAAACAGTGAATGGAGGTAACAACAGATGAAGTGGCTCGCGGCAACAATCATGGCAGCCCAACTAGCGAGTGCGGCGGCGGGCGCGACGGCCGCCGCTCAGTCTGCTCCCGCTCTAACACCACAGCAAAAGCAAGAGCTGTCTACCTATGACTTCAAAAGCGCGGCAGCGGCTCTGGAGGCACAGGCGAATGAGCCCGCGCCGAAGCCGAGTCCGCTGACTCCCATTCCTACGTTGAAGGTTCCGCCGATTGTGAGCCGGGATATTCCTGCTCAGTCTTCACCGGCTGGCGCTCCGGCGGATAAGGGTTCGGAGGTTCCGCTGAACTGGAGGCCGCCCCACGCGGAGTTAAATGCCGCCGCGGTGAGCGCGGCGGAGGTTTCGCATCAATGGGAGACCGGGGTTGCCACGCCGACGCCCGGTGCCGACGGCCGGGTGGTCTACATCTTCGGCCAGGGGATGCCGGTGATGGTCTGCGCTCCGTTGCGCGTCTGCGCCATCGAATTGCAGGCCGGCGAGCACCTGGAAAGCCAGCCCCAGATCGGCGATTCCCGCCGCTGGGAGATCACCCCCGTTCTCTCCGGCTCCGGCCTTGAAGAGACGCCGTTGCTCATCGTGAAGCCGATTGAGCCTGGCCTTGAGACGGACCTGATCGTTTCCACTGACCGGCGAACCTACGTCTTCCGGCTCATCTCCGATTCCACGCGCTTTGTCTCGCGGCTGGCATTTCAGTATCCCGGCGAAGACGCCGTTAAGTGGGCGGCGTTCCAAGCCCGGCAGGATGCGGCGAAGCGCGATGCCGAGACCATCGCGGAGCAGGCGCGCGAAAAGGACAAGCGGGCTGGCGTCGTGCCGATGGCGGAGAACGCCCTGGAAAACCTCTACTTCGACTACAAGCTCGACGGAGACGCGGCTTACCGTCCCCAGCAGGTATTCGACGATGGCGCGCACACTTACCTGATTTACCCCAACGATGGCCGGTTCCGCGAGCTGCCAACGCTCCTGATTCAGGTGAACGGTAAGTCTGAACTGGTCAACTTCCGCGTCGATGGCTCACGTTATATCGTGGATCGGCTCTTCGACAAAGCAATCCTGGTCGTCGGCGTCGGCAAGAAGCAGACCCGCGTGACGATCACGCGGGCGACACCTTACTCCGGCAGCACCGGGAAGAGGAACTGAACATGACGATAACTGGAGAGAATTCTAAGCCGCTCGATCTTGAGAGCGCGGCATCCAAGCAAAGTGAGGATGAGATCCGGGATGCAGCGCAGACCGATAAGGTCGTCCGTGGCGTGAACGGCAGTCTCACTCCGAAGGCCCGCAAGCTCCGCCCGTTGGCAGGCATCATCCTCATCGCCCTGGTCGTGCTGGCTGCGGCCTATATGCGGCATGGGCTGGCAACCCGCAACAATAAGACCAAGAAGCAGACGGAGACGGCACAGACCGGCGTCGGCCCAGCCACGACGGTTGAAAAGGGGATGCTGTCGGATCAGGCGCGGAACGGGCTGGACATCGGCCAATCCCACGTCCCGGACTCTGTAGCCTCGCGCTCGTCCATCTCGACCGGCGAGCCCCCGGCTGGCAGGTCAACCCTGTCGGCGGGAACGGGGACCGGAAGCCAAACCAGCTCGATCCCGCCTCTTGAATACCGGCAGTCCCCGGCCTCGACCGCTGTCAACGGTTCGCTGTCGTTCGCCGAGCAGCGGAGGCTGGAGGAATACAACCGGGAACGCGAGGCAATGGAGGCGGCAACTTCCGTCAAAGGAAACCTCCCCAGCGAGGAAAAGGAAAAGCCGGAGACAGAGGCCAATCCGCTGCAAGCGATTCAATCCGCTCTCATCAATGCCCGCGCCGCACTGGGGGCAAATCCAACCCAAGGCGGCGTTCCCCAATCCGCCAGTTCTCAGCTTGCCGGGACGGGACAGCCGGAGCAGCGCACTGACTATGAGCGCCAGAACGATCAGGAGCAAAAGGCCGGCTTCGGCCAGCAGCACGGCAAGCAAGAATCCGAGTACCTCGCCAGCGAACGCAAACCCGCCCTGGGAAAGTACGAAATCAAGGCGGGCTGGCTCATCCCAGCGGTCCTCGAACAGCAACTCAACTCCGATTTGCCGGGGCTGATCCGGGCGCTTGTTCGTGAAAATGTGTATGATTCTTCTACTGGCAGGTACATTCTAGTACCTGCCGGGAGTACACTTGTGGGGATTTATAATTCTCACATAGGCTACGGTCAGAATGCGTTGCAGGCAGTCTGGCGGCGTGTTATATTCCCGGACGGAAGTAGCCTTTCGCTCGGCGGCTTTGAAGGGGACGACAGCACGGGCGCAGCAGGGTTTCGAGACCAGGTGGACAATCACTGGGGCCGAATCCTTTCCGGCGCTCTGCTCACGTCGCTTTTCTCTGTCGGAATTGAACTGAGTCAGGGATCGAACTCCTCGGTGCTGCAATCGCCGAGCGTCGGGCAACAGGTGGGCCAAGCGGTCGGCCAGCAAGTCGGCCAATTGGGAGTCGAGGTAACGCGGCGGAACCTGAACATCCAGCCAACGATTGTCGTGAGGCCGGGGTACAGGTTCTTTGTGAGGGTTGAGAAGGATATATTGTTCAATGGTCCTTACTCACCGATGACAGCAGAGAGTGAGTCTCGACAGAGACTTGGAAATAGTTTTGGAAGGGCATCCAGTGGCAGTGAAGAAGGCGGCAAAGAAAGCAGTGCGGAAAGTGAACCGCGAGGGGCAGCGGTGGACGGACAGCCGTCCGGGCATGACGCTGCGCCTCCCCATTGATCTGCGCGAAGCAGTCACAGAAGAGTCTCGCGTAAAGGGCGATCTGGCCAGGATCGTCCTTTTTGCTTTAAGCCATGTTGAGCGCGAAAAAGTAGACATCATGCAGACCCGCAAGGCCGGCATGGAGCTGTCCAACCCTCAGCTTCTCCATGTCGGGGCCGAAGCCCGACTCAAGCTCAAGGATTGGGCCGAAGCCGAAGGCGTCAGCGTCAATGCGATTGTCGTCAGCGTCCTCGAAGAGTTCTTCAAGCGCCTCAAGAAGAGCAAGGCCCTCCGAGAAGAACTCCGGTTGGAGATTCGCGCGCACCGGGGTTTTATGTCGAGCTGAAGCACTAATACGCACTCAATCGCTCACGAAGGTGCCTTTTGCAAGCCGTTTAAGCCCGTTGGGTGCGTGGGATCACATCTGGTGCGAAGCGGCAACTCGTCATTGGAAGGGACGGGCTATAAAGTCGGCAGCAACTGAGATTCTTGTGTAGGTAATTCTATGAACGATGGTGGACTTTCCGGGAGCGATCCAATCTAGCTCGGAAGGACGTGTTCGCGCTTCACATTGGACACCGGCGCGACGGAGGTACCAGCAGAGTTCCATCGAAGCCGATTTCGATGGCAATTCACGAAGAATGTGATTAGGTGATTCCTGAAATGGCAGACCCAGCAGATGCGAACGACATTGGTCCAATCGGAGAAGCACTCCAGCGCCTTGCTCGTGGAACGACCCATGACCTCGCATCACTCCTAAACGACGTCGAAGTCCATACAAAAATCAAGAACACACGTGTAACCTTCCACTGCCACTGTCTAAAGATTGACGGAAATGGACGACCTCGTGTCGCCGATTTGGTCGCCGCGATCGCGGACTACGTCCTAGATTACGCGGTGCCAAGAACTGCGATTCAAGAGGCCCTCGCAGCTTACAACAGCGCCAACCGTTCCACCGCGCCACTGATGCGGCTGCGCGAGGAGGCCAACAGTCTCTTCACAGATCTGACGAACTCAGGGGAAGGGGGTGAGCTTCTTCTCTTTGTCCTTGCGGAGACTGTCCTTCGTCTTCCCCAATTACTGTGCAAGATGGACCTGAAGACTAACTCACGCATGCACATTCACGGCGCTGATGGATTGCACGCAGGGGTAGATCCTGAGAAAGGCCACCTCCTTCTGTATTGGGGCGAGTCGAAGCTCCACAAAGGGGCAGTGGAGGCAATCCGCGAGTGCTTTGCATCAATAGCGCCGATGTTGAAGTCTTCAGGCGAAACCGGTCAAGCTAGACGGGATATGCAGCTCCTTTCGCGACACGCTGACCTCGCAGACGATGCTTTGACGGAGGCATTGAAAACCTACCTAAACCCGAGGCACGTACATTTTAACAAGTTGGAATTTTGCGGGCTTTGCCTCGCCGGATTTGACTCTGGTGCGTACCCCGTGCCGCCCGAGATATCGAAGCAGGATGAGGTGGTCCAGATCATATTCGAGGGTCTTCCAACCTGGAAAGAGGCGATCGAGAGGAGGGTCGGCGCCGAAGAGCTTACCGACTTCGCTTTTCACGTAATATGCGTTCCTTTTCCGTCGGTTGAGGATTTCCGGTTAAGGCTATTACACCATTTGGGGCTGAGCTAATGGCACTCAGGGACATCGGGCCATGGCTGATGGAGAACCCTGCCTTTGCTGAGCAGTTGGAGGCATTGACGGCTTCAGGCGTAGCGGAAGATCTTGGACCCTGTCTGGTCAAGGAGGGTTGGCTCGTACACCTTTCGCCGGACTGGAGCTACATGCTCCTATGCGCCAGTTTCCTGGCAACTTCACCCGTCGGCCTCTGCCAAGCCGCGGCGTTACGGATTGCGCACCAGTGCCTAACAGACGAGGCTACGTCTGTGGAGCGTAAAGACTCAGCTGCGCTCATTCTCGATACTCTGGCGAACCATCCGGCGCTAGACCTGGCTGTATCACGAAACCTGCTTGCTCGGGGACTTAGGGATCGTCTCCCGCTCCCCGCGCGAATAGAGTGGACCCGACGTGGCCTGCAGGACTGCATCACGTCCGGGGAGAAGACGCTGCGCGTGAACCACTTCCAAAAGGAGTTCTGGAGGGCCGCGAGCGCCTGCGAGTGGCTAAGCGTATCCGCCCCGACCTCCGCTGGTAAGTCCTTCATTGTGATTCGTTGGATTTGTTCCGCAATGTTAACTCAGGCATTAGGGATAATAGCCTACATTGTCCCAACCCGCGCCCTCATCAGCCAGGTGGAAAGGGAAATCCGGAGGGCCCTAGACCGCGAAGGAATGACCAGCGCGGAAGTCATTTCGACGCCAGGGCGCGACTATATCAAGCAAGGCGTATGGAACGTGCTGGTCTTCACGCAAGAGAGGCTTCACATACTGCTGACCTCGAACCCCAAAATGAAAATCGATCTTTTGGTCGTCGACGAAGCCCATAAAATAGGGGACAGCAACCGGGGTGTACTCCTCCAGCAGGTGATCGAGGACCTCGTTCTAAGCAATCCACAGATCAAGGTCATCCTCTCAAGTCCGATGAGTAGCAACCCCGAGGATCTCATTGCCGACGCACCGGCCGGCACAAGTACAATGTCGTTGACCAGCGACGAGGTCACCGTAAGCCAAAACCTAATCTGGGCAACCCAACTCCCAAGAACGCCGATTAAGTGGAAGGCCCAACTGTTGCTAAACGGTAGGGCCGTAGATTTGGGGAAATTCGACATAGGGGCTCAACCCGTTCCTCCGTCAAAGCGCCTCCCGTTTGTCGCCGCTGCAATCGGAGGCGGAGCACCTGGAAACGTGATCTATGTCAATGGGGCTGGAGCGGCAGAAACGGCAGCGACCCAACTTTACGACCTCCTCGACGACATAAACACCTCAGCCGAACTAGACGACCTTATAGCCCTGAGCCATGAGATAGTTCACCCGCAGTTCTTGCTGCAAAAGGTCTTGCGCAGAGGCATAGCGTTCCACTACGGAAACCTGCCGCAAATCCTCCGTGTGGAAATCGAACGGTTATTTACGTCAGGCAAAATCAGATATTTGATCTGTACTTCCACCCTCGTCGAGGGAGTTAATATGTCTTGCCGAAACATATTCATTCGAGGTCCAAAACGCGGCAAAGCGCACCCGATGACACAAGAGGATTTCTGGAATCTCGCAGGCCGCGCAGGCAGATGGGGCAAAGAATTCCAGGGAAATATCGTCTGCGTGGATGCCTCAGACCCAGAGGTCTGGGGAAGTGGGGGCGCACCGAAGGACAAAGCAAAATATATAATTCGCCGCGCTACGGACTCAAGTATGCAGAAGCTCGACGCGCTCACGCAATACATTGAAGCCGGTGCCCCCTCTGAAACCAGGAAATCCGAGACACGATTTGAAGCGACTTTCTCGTACCTATGCAACCTTCAGGCCACCTACGGCACGATTGGATCGGGACCGTGGGCGAGACGCTACCCCGCCCCAGAATTGCACAGAATAGAATCAGCCATACGGGAAGCACGCTCTCGAATTGAAACGCCAGCCGCCGTTATCCAACGCAATCCCGGCATCAGCCCGTTTGCGATGGACGCCCTGCTGACAGGACTAAGGGGCAGCACCGGACCTGACGAAGGACTCTTGCCGTCAGACCCCGGAAGCAACGACGCTGTAGAAAGCTACGCAAAGATTTTTGGCAGATGCGCACAATCGATTGCGCCCTCGCTAAGCACCAACGAAAAGAGACAGCTGAGCCTGGCGATATTGGTCACGCATTGGATGCGCGGCTACCCGCTTTCCCGGCTGATCATAGAGCGCATTAACGTATTCCTGAGGAGGGGGGAGCCCTACCAGGTCGCAAACGTGATTCGCACCGTAATGGAGGACGTCGAACAGGCCGCAAGGTTCGAGGCGCCCAGAGTCATGGCCTGCTACAGGGATCTTGTACAGGTCGTCCTGACAGAACGCGGCAGACTAGACCTCGTACGAGCATACCCAGACCTTTCCCTGTTTCTGGAATTTGGCGTCGCCCAGCAGACCCAGATCTCGCTCATCACATCCGGCCTGTCCAGAACTTCCACAATTGCAATCTCCGAGATCATCAGCAGCGACTCCCTCTCCAAACAGGGTGTGCTTGACTGGCTCGTCGCGAACGAGCGGGTCTGGCGCGAATCCTCCCTGCCGATATTGGTCAAACGAGAGGTCGAGGCACTGCTCCCGAGGAGAGAACACCAATAATCTGTACCGACAAACTCTTTAGCACCCAGTCGGCCCGTCGTGTGAGCGCATCTAACAGATTCCAGAACGCTTTCCGACGTCTCGGGGCCGATGCAGATTCACCATTGGCACCCTTCGCTACGCCGTATTGTAATTCGCCTCGTAGATCTCTGCCCCAAACCGGTCATCCCATAGAAGATAATTGTCTTGAACAAAGGTTCTTGCAACTTTGCGAGGGCATGGTTTCCCTCGTATGCAATTCTGGCCGACGGCCCAATCGTTTCAGATCGCACTCACCCTATAGCGATCAAAAGCTCCCCAAGGGTCTGCGTGTGGGGCTTCAACGATAGAAGATCCAACGAACTGATGCCAACAATTGAGACACTCGAAGAAAGAAGAAGATTATGAAGTTCCCGCAAGATTCGCAAACACCGAGTGCTGCCGTGCCGGTCAGCGCCAGCGGGGCTTTGGTGGCCGCAAGTAGGCGGCCGTTCGTGCCGCGTCTTCCATCCACTTGGCCTGCCGTTGATCCGACCCCCGACGCCTCCTTTGCCGACATTCTTGAACGTCTGTTTTTCGAGGGGATGCTGGCGGAATTGAATAATGTCTGCGACGACATTCGCGCAAGCAATGCCATGGGCCTGCAAGGCAGAGGACACGTTGTGGGCGTGGCGATGATGTCGATCTTAGATTCTGTGTCCCAGTTCGCCTATCCGACTGAACCTCAGTCGGTCAGGATCCCTCACTATGTCCGCGATTATTTCGTCGCAGAATACCATCCGATCGCGCAAGATTTGAGCGACCGCTTTCGCAACGGATTGATTCACGAATGGTTTATGCGGGAAGTTGCATTTCTACCGGGCAATGAACCGCTGGTTATGCAATCAAACGGTTCCCCAATAGTTGGGCTTCTGACTTTCCGTAATGCGCTCTCAGAGAGCATCAATCGGTTTCTTGTTGGCCTACGTGCCGAAGCAGCACTACGGAGCGTGGCAGCCGTTCGTTACTCGTTTCTTCAACAGCACGTTCGTGACTGAATGATGATTTGATTACCTGCCTCTCTGTGGCAAGGAAACCGCCATCACCTTGCCTTCGGCAAGGTGTTCAAGCCCGTCGGGTGGGCCAAACCAAGTCTGACGCGAAGCGGCAGCACATCACAGGGCGGGAGGACGGGCGAAAAAGAACGGGGCCTGCGCTGGCAGACCCCGTTTGGAAGGCTTGGAAGATGAGGGTTACGCAGCTTTGGCCTTCTTGACTGCCGTGGGCCGCGCCGCTTTTGGCTGGGCCTTCGCGGCCGTCTTCTTGGCGGTTTGCGCCTTTTCTTTGGCGGCGAACTCCGCTTTGACCTTCTGAGCGATGGCGTCTGTGTCCACTTTGTAGTGCTGCGCGGCCTCTTTGAGCGCCTTGCCGGTTTCCGATTGCGTCCGGGCTGAGTGGAGGATGGCGATCTCGACAAGAAGTCTTCCGAGTTCGCCTTCCTCGGCCTTGTGAATGTAGGCGCCCATCAGCTTCGCGATGCTGTCGGCGGCTTGCGCCTTCTTGATGCCGCGGCTCCGGGCGAGAACCTCGATGCGCCGTTCCTCCAACTGGGGCAGCAAACGCTCGACAATGAAAACGAGGTCGCGCTTGGTGAGGCGTACCGGCACGGCGGCGACGACGGCGGAAAGGACGCGCAAGCCTACGGCGTTCGCAAGCGCCTCCTCGCGGCGCTGCTTCTCCTGCTCGGCCTTGATGCGCCCATCTGCGGCTGGCCGCTGCTTCTTCGGATGGTGGACGGGGCATTCGGCGTCGGCACAGATTTTGCGAAGCTCGCCTTTCTCCGTGCCTTCGATGACGATGGCCTCGGTCACGGATTTGCAGGTCTGGTACTCCGGCCAATCCCGGTGCTTCTTCGCGTTGGGGTCTTGCGGCTTGATCTCGATGTACTTGTTGCGGGGCAGGGCCGCGCTGCCGCCATCGGTGGCGGTTGTGGCCGGTCCAAAGGCCGATGAGATTTGTACCAGCTTGGGCTTTGTCGCGATGGTCTGCGCAACAAACCCGTCCAGCTTGGACTGGTAGCAAGCCGGGTCGGTGCAAGCGTCTTCTGCGATGTCGGCGAAAAGCAGCGCGTTGCCGCCGGTGCGCTTGGGGCAATCGACACAAGCTCCGGCGGCGGAGTTGACGGTGGGGTCGGTCTTTGAGAACGGCGCGTCTTTCAGAATGAGCAGGATGTTCTGCTCAATCCACTGGTGGAGATGGCGGACAGGTAACAGGATACGCTTGGCCTTGCCCTGGCCGCCGTTCCAATCCTCGCGGAAGCAAGCGGAGAGAGCCTGTTCCTGCTCGGCTGGCTGTAGCTTTGCCAGTAACAGCGCGTGGCCCACGCCGATTTCGTCTTTGGCGAATGCTTCGGTGACGGTGGCGGTAAGCTCGGTCAGCTTGACGCGCTGGGCGCAATAGGCGGGGGATTTGCCGGTCTTGGCGGCGATCTGCTCAATGGAGTATTTCGGCTCCTCAAGATTGAGCAGGGCGCGGAATCCCTGCGCCTCTTCCAACGGGTGAACGTCGCGGCGCTGGAGGTTTTCGATCAGTTGCGCCTCCAATGCCTCGGCGTCGGTAAGGTTGACGATGCGGACGGGCACAGTCTCCGCCTCGGCAAGCTGGGCGGCGCGGTAGCGTCTGGCCCCTGCGACAATCTCGAAGCTGCGCTCGGTCAGTGGCCGCACAAGCAAGGGCGAGAGAATGCCCTGGCTGCGGATGCTTGCGGCCAGTTCCTTGAGGGCCGCATCCTCGAAGATGCGGCGCGGGTTGGTCTTCGACTCGGTGAGGGTGGACAGTGGCAGGTCGCGGTATTCGGTAGCGGTGTTTGCAATCGTCATAAATGCTCTCTCCTTGTGAGCAGATTTTGGTTAGTCGAACGGTAAGGTCTGAGCGGACAGGGCCGTTTACCCTGTCCGCAAGGCTGGCAGAGGGGAAGCAAGCGGCTAAGCCGCTGCCTCCGTGGTGGCTGTCTCCTCGGCTGCGATTTGGTCGTCTGTGGTCTGTGCCGATGTGTCGCCGGATTGGTTCTGCGACTCTTCCGTGGAAGGCTCCTGCAAGACGGCAAGAATCACGGCGGATGTCTGCTGGATGACTTCAAGGCTTTCCGCCAGCAACGCGGCGTTGCCATGGTAAAGCTGGATGTAGTCGGCTGAGGCGCTGCCGCCTTCAATGCCGATGGCCTTTCCCACTACAAAGGCGATGGCCTCGGCTTCGGTCTCCCTGACTACTTTGGTGGTTGCCGTGCGCCGGTCGGCCTTGTGCAACATCTCGTGCGCCAATTCGTGAATCAGCGTAGTGAACTCCTCGGCCTCCGATTGGCCGGGCAGGAGAACGATCTTGCCGCCGTAGCTGACGCCCATTGCCGGGGCAATGGAATCCTTGTATTCGAGAACGATGTTTTGCGCCGTAAGAAAGGAAAGCAGCCGGTCGCGGTTGCCTCCCACGTGGCCGGTAATCTTCTGCGAAAGCTCCGGCAGGTCCGCGCCTTCAGTCTGCGAAACATCGAAGACGTAGACGGCGCGAAATCCAACCAAAACCGGGGCCTTCTTCGCGGCTCCGTCCTGCTCGGCTTCCTCCTGCTTGTTGCGGCGAACGCCGATCATGGGCGCGAGAATCTGGATGCCCTTCTCGCCCTTCTTCACGCGGCGTCCAAGCTGGTTCCATGTGTACATTCCGGCAACGTTCGTTGCGGTCGGCTTCTGCCGCGCAATGGCCAGAATGTTTCCGAAGCTGTAGTTGTGAAAGTGGGCCATCGCATCCAGATACGCGGTGAGCGCGTCGCTCTTGCCCGCTTCAAGCTGGGCAATGAGGGCTTTTATGTTCTCGGCGATTACGTCCTTTGCCGTCTGGCGCTGCTGCTGTTTGGGTTGATAGGTGGACGACTGAACGGGGTTGTTGACGGTGGCTGCTGTGCTGCTCATGGGTGCTTCCTCCTGTGGAGTTTGAATTTGCCGTTTTTAAGCCCTGGGAGGGCTAAAAAAAGACATTCATTTCATGACTGGCGAAACGGGCGCAGAGAGGCGCTGTCAACTCCCGAAGCCCGAAGGGGCGCGGAAGCGAGCACGGCGGCTTCTATGCCGCGCGGAGCTGCACAAGCGGAGTTGACAGAAGGAGCCGAACGAAGCCTAGAGTTCGCCCGGAAATGAATGTCGAGACGGGAGGACCAGCCGCAGGCTGCACCTTATAAAGGAAGGGTCGGAGTTGCGGGCAGGAACAGGCCCGCATGGATGGGGAGCGTAGAACGCCAGGTTCATCGGCGGTCGCAGTGAGGGAAGGGCGGAGCATCCTTCCCCATAACGGGGAAGAAGAATTGGCGAATGAATGTGGAGTTAAGCGTAAAGAAGCGTAAGGCGTTCAACGTGAAGAACAAATGGTCCGATCTCTGCGAAACAGTTTGAAAGAAGTCGCGTCTATTGGAATGTACACTGCATTACGAAAGGTGAACGATGGCAGCTCTTAGCGCAGTCGAGATGAGAACCTCGCGGCACTCCATAGAAAAAAGCAGAGAAGCCGATTCTGTTGTTGCCGAAAACAGCCTGCTAAAACGCTATGGGCCTTTGATGAACCTGGTTGATCTGGCTTCTATGCTCGATCGATCTCCCGACGGACTTCGCGTAACGCTGCGTTCGACTGGTGAGTGGGTGGAAAAGATCAATGCTGCTCGTCTGCAACTTGGCCGTCGCGTCTACTTCCGCACAGCCGAAATCGCCGAAGCACTCGGTATCCGGTAGCGCGCTGCGTGGGGTCTGAACTCACATCCGTCCGGTCGATTCTTGGCCTCAATTCCGATCCTGCCATCGACGATCTTCCGTTCGGCGGAAGTTCATCCCGGTCTATGGCAGCATTCCCACGCGCCCGATCTTCACGCCGCGTGATCCTGAACCAGGATCAACGAATACGGCTCGATGGTGTCGCGCTGCCGCTCACACAAAACGATCTCTGCGAAAGCGCCTATGACGCCGGTGCAATAGGCTTCATCGCCAAGTTCCTCGTTCAAACCACTTTGCCACACCGCCGTCAACCCGGTTCACACTACACGCGCACTGACGGCCGCTTCACGCTCCGCATCACCGATGTCGGCGGCGCGGGGCTGCCCTTCGGCAGCTATCCGCGGCTTATTCTCATCTGGATGACATCGGAGGCCATCCGCACGGCGAGCCGCGAGCTGGAACTCGGCGCGTCGCTTTCGCGATTCATGGCGGAGCTTGGACTCCACGCCACAGGCGGCCACTGGGGCACAATTCCGCGTTTCCGCGACCAGATGCAGCGGCTTGTCGGAGCGGCCATCTCTGCGAGTTGGGATTTGGACGCGGAGGGGCATCATCTCGCAGCCGGCGAGAATCTGCTTGTTGCCGACCGCTTTCAGCTTTGGTGGACCCCGCAGATTCTCCCCACTGCGCCGCCGCCGACATCATCCATCACGCTTTCGGCGAACTTCTTCGAGCAACTCGTGGCCGCGCCCGTTCCCCTCGATCTTCGAGCAGTCCGCGTTCTCAAGCAATCGCCGCTGGCGCTCGATCTCTACTCCTGGGCGACACGGCGCGTCAGCTATCTGGAGCGGCCTACGCTGATCTCCTGGGGGGCGCTGCGCCGGAGCTTCGGGGCCGGATATGCCGATACACCGCAAGGCCGTGTCAAGTTCCGTGCCAGGGTGCTGGACGCCCTTGGGCGCGTTTGCCGGGTCTATTCCGCGCTGCGCCTTGAGATCGAGGACGGCGGTGTGCTGCTCCTTCCTTCTGCGCCGCACGTTCCCAGGCTCACCCGCTAAGCGCCGCAGGCACCTTTCCCCCGCGAGGGGGCGGAGGTTCTTGCCGGTCAGCCGTCCGCTGGCCGCGCCGATTTCCACAATGGGCGCGGCGACTACAGGCTATCCATATAGGGTTCTCATACAGGTATATAGGGGATAGCGCATCCGTTTCAGAATCAGTAGGATGCGGACGAATGGTAGACAATTTATGCGTAAATGTAGACCAAATATGCGTGGAAATCCTGCATTTGTAGACCAAATATGCGTGAACAGGTAGACCAAATATGCGTGGAAAAACGCCTAGATGCACACTCTCCTGTGGATTGGCGCGACGGGTATGGCTACGATAGATCGAGGGTTGAATGCTGGCCTCTACCGTGACAGCACTAAGCCTTCTGATTTACAACAACTTAAAGCAATCGAGTCTTGCCAAGAAGACCGCTAGAAGCCGCGAGCGGTACCTTCGCGTCGGAGACGATTTTCGCAAGCTCGTATGGTGCCGACCGCGCCCGACGGGCGCAGACTGTGCATTAGGAGGGGTCGTGATCAGCCGATTTAGGATTCTGCGTAACGTCGGGCAATTCGATTCCGTAACCGCGACTGCACACGCGTTTCAGCGACTGACCCTTGTGTATGCCGAGAACGGACGGGGCAAAACTACCCTGTCTGCACTTTTCCGCTCGCTTGCCATGAATCGCCCGGACCTGATTCAGGAACGG
>Ga0224559_1001162_pt1 | contig 14920 bp, 20 predicted proteins | sample 714S33034metaG_FD_180676 | JGI IMG/M metagenome (GOLD analysis project Ga0224559, IMG submission 180676) | Peat soil microbial communities from Stordalen Mire, Sweden - 717 S3 30-34 | ecosystem: Environmental > Terrestrial > Soil > Wetlands > Peat | place: Sweden: Norrbotten County, Stordalen... | reverse complement strand
CCACCCAAGGCGTGGACCCCGTGTTCCTGGGGCGGCACACCCTTGACTCGGCGTTCGCGATCCCCATGTTCGCGCCCGACTCCCAGGCGTTAGCAGACCCCGCGCTCGACCCTACGAAAATTATCATAGGCCGGGACGGCGGGCCGGAGATCAAAGTCTCTCCGGCCGGGATAGAGCTTGGAGCGGCGGGCGCGGCCCCGCCCGCCGATTACGTGGCCTTGGCATCTAAAGTTGAAACGGAATTGAACGCCATACAGACGAACATTACCGCCATTCTAACGGCGTTGGCTGCGGCTGTCTCTCTGCCTGCGGGCGGCAAATTGACTTTTGCACCCTCTTTGCCTTCGCCCTATTCCCCCGGTCCCGTAGCTTCTTCCACCGTAAAATGCGCGTAGGCTAAAACTCACCATGTCCTGCTTTCTGATGACATCCTCTGGCGATCTGGATTTCTCGACGGGCAATCTTTCGATAGTCCGCGGCGTGGCCCAGGTTACGGCTCAGAAACTTACAGCACTATACTCTATCGCACAAGGGGAGTGGTTCATCGACGGACGCCTAGGGGTCCCGTACGTGACGCAAGTTTTGATCAAGAACCCGAGCCTTAGCAGCATCAGCACAATGCTCATAAACATCGCTCAGAAGTGCCCGGGCGTGGCAGCCGTGAGCAGCATCAAGATGAACTACACGCCGAACGCGCGCACGCTCGGGGCCACGCTCACGATAATCACGAATGATGGCGCCGTTCTCTCTGGGGGCCTTGGCCAACCTTTTATTGTCACGAGGCAAGCGACATGAGCATCAACAATCTAACGGCTTCTGGCTTTGTAGCCTCTACGGTGACGGAAGAGGTTACCTACCTCAACGGCCGGGTACAGACCCTCATCGATCCGAACCTGGATGTCGACCCGGATCAACCCCTAGGGCAAATCATTGGCATCTTCGCCGCGGAGTTTGCAGCCGCGACCGAACTCTTGGCCACGGTTTACAATTCGATGAACCCTGCCGCGGCCGAGGGCGCCTTGCTGGCGAACCTGGCTTCCCTCACGGGGACCTATCCGCAGGTCGCTACGTATTCCACGGTCCCTTGCAACCTCACGCTAAGCGCGGGCACCACGGTAGGGGCCGGTTCTACTATCTCGGTCCCCGGACAACCCACGTCTAATGTTTGGAGATTGCTCACCTCCGTAACGGCGCCTAGCGGCGGGGGTGTCGTCCCCGGGTCCTTCCAAGCCACGGTGACGGGGCCTCAGAACGTGACCTCGGGCACGAGCATGGTCATTTCGCCTACGATTACGGGTTGGTCCGCTTGCGTAACTACGGCGAATGCCACGCAAGGTCAAAACGCGGATACAGACACCACGCTTCGGACTCGGCGAATCGAAGAGCTCGGGGGCGAACAGTTCGGCACTACCGCCGCAATCCAAGCCGCTGTTCTGGCCGCGGTGACGCCTTACGCCGGGGGATCGCCATCAGGCGCTTGGTGCTACGAGAACACATCGTACGCCTCGGACGCGAGCGGCGTGCCCCCGCATAGCATCCATGTGGTCTACTGGGCCGGGGCGTCAAACATAACGCCGTCGACAACCCTGGCAAACATCATAGCCCAAGCGATATGGTCGCACAAGGGTGCAGGCGTCGCCACCTACGGAGCTTTGTCGGGCGTGGCCACGGATGCCTTAGGCAATAACTATACCATATACTTCGACGTGGGGACGGCGGTGCCTGTCTACGTGTCGCTGAACACAACGCCCAACCCCGTCACCACGGCGCAGCGCGCGGCTATTGTGACCGAGCTGACGACCTTCACGGAGCAGACGTGGACCTTCGGGACGACCGTGAAGGTTATTCCTCTGCTGGCCAGCGTGCTAAATGGCGTCGCGGGTCTTGTCGACATTCCCACCTACGGCATCGGTCTCGCGCCTGCACCGGTGACTACGGGTAACATCGTCATGGGCCCCACGCAGATAGCAATCCTCAGTGGTATCCTAGTGAACGGAACATGATCCCCGCTCAGAACTTTGACATCGCCACGGGCGGCCCGGCGCTGCTGACGTCGGTCTACGCGAACAAGCCCGGGATATCGGCGCTTGTGACGGCCTTCTCGAATCGCTTTCAGGTCTTGGAATCGCAAATGGGGTCCATCCTGAACGGCATCAACCTGGCCAATCATCCCATGCCCGGGGGTCCTTGGGACGTGCTCGACAAGTACGGTCTAATCGTAGGGGAACCCCGGCAAGGTCGGAGCGACGCGGCTTATCTGCCCGCCCTGCGACTCCGCGTTTTGGTGAACAATTCCCACGGTTTGGTGTCGGACATAATCGCCGTTGCTAGCGCTATCTTGACCCCCGGCGGGTACACCTTCGTATACTCCGAGGCTCCGGACCAGACCTTCTTGATCACGGCCCTCGGAATACCGGACGAGGACATCGCGGCGCTTTTCCAGTACCTCCCTTTGGCTCGGGACGGCGGCGCCGACGCCCACATAATAGTTTCCAGCCCCGGAGACGACGTGCTGATCTGGGGTAACACTTGGGACGCTGCGACGACGCTCGCATCCGAAGAGGTAAAATGACGGCCTACATACGCGCATTGTGGTTACGCCTAAGCGCGGCCCCCTTCAAATGGGGTTGCCTATGGGGAAACAACATCTTTTTTGAAGGAGACGAGTAATGCTTTCCGTGACTTTCCCGTGGTCTTCTGCGGTCAACTATCCTTCCGGCCCGGATGTCGGTACGGCAACGAAAGTGGTCCCCACCGCTAATCAGTTCATCCGAGGCACGCCGGCTACGGCGCAGACCTTCGACTATCTTCTGAACGAGCGCGACACCTTTGCGCAGAACAGCAGCCCCTTGACTTGGCAAAGCCCGCTCCCTACCACGGGTTACTACAGCGGGGCCTGGTACGACTCCCTGCAAGGTGTTTGGCTCCTAGGCACTAACCCGACCGGCGGCGGAGCCACGGCCTTCCAGGCTCTTTGGAACCCCGGCACGGCATCCAATAACAGCGCGCCCATTACGGGTTCGCCCTACGGCACGACGCAGCCTATGACTCTGAGTTACAATTCGGAGCACCCGGGGGCATACGCCGTCATCAGCACGGGCTCGCCCGGCTCGGCGGGCACGGCAGAGGTCTTCTACTTCGGGCCTGCGGGTACCGGTCTGACCCACGCTTACACTGTCACCCTTGTAACGTCTGTCACGTGCGCGGAGCTGGTATATGTGCCGAGTTGGCCAATGCTGTACGCTATGGGCAGTTCCAGCGGTTGGTCTGTTCTGTCCGGTCTGGCATCGCCCTCTATCGTAGCTTCTAGCTCCGTGGCCAGCACACAAGTCATGGCGCGGAGTAGCGGCACCACGGCCATATTCGCTAGCAGCGTTGATCCGTCGTACGTCACGACCACGGACGGGCACACCTTCGTAACCCGAGCCTTCCCGTCCGCTATGAACATAGGGCCGGGTACAGCGCAATACCAGCTAGCAGGAATAACCTGGCACTCGTCCATACTTGGCTCCGTGTGGGTGGCTAATGTCGCCAAGGTGAATACCAGTGCGATAAGCACCTGGATTTCTCTGGACGCTATCACGTGGACGCAACAGAGTGCCCTCGTCGTGGTGTCCACGCATATCGGTGCGGTCATAGACCTGGCTTCGGCCGGGCATCACCTAGCGGCGGTGTGCGCTTTCGTGCCCTCCTACCCGCAGACCTGGAACACGACGCTATCCCGTATCCTTACGTCTGAGGACTTGGGCGTCACTTGGCACATGTCCCCGGGTGCTGTACTCGGCGACTTGAACCCCAGGATCTACTCGGGCAACGGGCAATTCTATGTCACCGGGGGCGGCAGTGCCGTGTTCTCCGATAAAGTGATCGAAGTCTAAATCGCGCCGCTGCGTATGCGGCCCCAGGGTTGCCGCAAAGACCACTGGCCAAGCCCAATAGCGTCGAGCATGTTGTGTTCGACGCTCTTGGTCATCTTCGGCAGCTTGTCTCGCGTGTCGGCCGATAGCGTGGCCTTGATGCGCGCGGCCATGATATCGCCGTCGATAGTGCCCTTCCACTCCCGCGGCTCCACTAGGCGAACGGTGTGGTCGGAGTATCGCTCCTGATACCGCCCCACGCACCTGGCTAGGTGTAATATGCTTGTGACCGTACCCTGCGAATAGATCCGGGCCGGACTCTCGATAACTACCAGGTAAATCCCCGGGACGCTTACGGGTTCGTCCGGCGTTACGACCCCGGCCTTGACCAAGACGCCGTGGGTGAAAATAGCGTACCCTGTATGCAGACCGGGGTCTAGAGCGAGTATGTTTCCCATACGCGCATTATGGGACCCCGTGGATGTTACGTCAAGGTCTTAGTCGCTAGGCGCTTCCACGTCTCGCGCTCCGCGGCCGTGAGCCGGGAGAAGTCCGCTAAACCCGTAGAGTCCTTCGGAGACCCGTCGACGCCTGCGCTAGGCTGCGGGGGAGGGGAATACTTGAGGACTAAATCTAGCAGGGCTATAATCTGCTTAGGGTCTAAAGGTCCTACAGCGTTCTCGTAGTCGGGATGCCGGCTAAGGCGAAGCCATTTCTCCACCTGCCCCGCGGCAAGCTCCAAGGCAGACGTCTGGAACTTGTTCAAAGCCACCGCTCGGCGGGCGCGCTCAAGAGCGGCTTGCCCTCGCGCTTCCTCCGTCTCCGCAAGAGCCGCAACTTCCGGCCGTTCCCTAGGCGGCACCCATTTCGCAATATGCTCTTTGGCCATGCTCTATTTTAGCTAAAATGTCCCATGACTACCGGGATTGATAGCGTGGACGAGAGCATGAAACTACGGCAAGACGCCGCGAACGCAGAGGTATCGGCTGCTGAGAAGGCCCTGGCCGCTAAAGCACAATATCATAAAGCTATTTCGCAAATTAGAGAAGACAACCTCCTAGACGGCCTTGTCGGAAATGGTCCCTCAGGGAGCGGCGGCGGGTGGGTGAACCCCGTCACTGGCCACGGTGTCTTCGGCCGCGACAAGGTGATGTTCGGGCGCTACGACGAAGCCTTCCGTATCGATGACACGCAACTCACGGCGCTCTTCAACGGCAATGACATCGCCAAGAAGATTGTCAAAGGCTTCCCGGACGAGATGTTCCGACGGGGCTGGACGCTGGTCATCCCGCAGGACGCCAGTGGGGGCGCGGGGAGCGCGGGAAGTGCGGGGCGCTTGGCTACGGACCAGCCCTCCGATGGCGAGGACGGCCCCGCAGCCCCGGGCAGCCCCCTGGTAGACCCTCTGGGCGCGCCCCCGGATAACGCTTCGGGCAAAGGCGACTACGCTAACCTGAACGGCGCCTCAAGCCGCCAGTTCGGCGAAGCAGCCCCCGGGGCGTCGGCGTCCTACGTCTCCGGCTCGGCGGACACCGTGCAATCGAAGGTTCGGCCTGGCGACCCTATGGGCGAACGACTGGCCGACCCTGTTACGTTCCCGCGGGATAATCGCAAGGCTGTAAACGCAGGGCAGGATCAAGGGACGCGCGCCGAGCTGGCCATGGCTGTCGAGACCTACGCGAACAAGCTTCAGCTACGCGGTAAGGCTAAGGAAGCGTCTGTCTTCGGCGGTCTCTATGGTGGGGGGCTGCTCATCGTAGGCGCCGACGATGGCCAAGACATGGCCATGCCTCTAGACGAAACCCGGATCCGAACCGTGCGTTATCTGTCATGGGTTGACCGTCGATTTGTCTTCGCTTCTACCTGGTACGCGGATATCGGCCCCCAGTTCGGCGAAGTGGAGACGTGGGAAATCATAAACCCGTTCGGAGGCCAAGCGAACACGCGCATTCACGAGTCCCGCGTGGTGCGCTTCGACGGCGCCCCCGTGGACTTCCTAATGCGCCGACGCCTGCTAGGGTGGACCCTCTCCGTGCTCCAAGCGCCTTACGACGTTATGCGCCAGTTCGATATGTCGTTCCAATCGATCGCCAACCTGATGAGCGATCTGAGCCAGGCCGTCATGTCCGTGAATGGGTTGGCGCAGATGATCTCTAACGACCCCCAGACGCTCCAAACGCGCATGGCCATGGTCGATATGTCGCGGTCCTCCGGGAAGATGATGTTCATCGACGCGGAGAACGAGAAGTTCCAGCGCACACCGACGCCGCTAAATGGCGTGGCGGAGACGCTGCACGCCATCATGCTGCGCATGTCGGCGGCATCCGAGTACCCCGTAGCCTTCCTGTTCGGCCGAGAGCCTTCGGGGTTGAACGCCACGGGCGACGCGGACTTCCGCCGATTCTACGACGTAATCTCGGGGAAGATTCAAGCGGACCTAGAACCTAAGCTGCGCCGTCTGTATACGCTCATTCTTCTAGCCAAGGACGGCCCGACGCAAGGCTCGATCCCGAGCATGGGCATCCAGTTCGTTTGGCCAAAGCTGTACGAGCCGTCGGAGACCGAGCAAGCGCTGATTCGCTGGAACATGGCCCAGGCTGACTCTGCTTACGTCACGGCAAGTATCCTGCTCCCAGAAGAAGTAGCGGCGTCACGGTTCCGCAATGGCGAACTTCACCTCGAGACAGAGATCGATATGCGCCTCCGTAACGAAAAGAAAGCAACCGCCGAACTCCCCCCGAATCAGGCCGACAAGTACAAGGACGCCAAGCAAGCGGCCGAAGACGCCAAGAACGCACCCCAACCCGTAGCCGCGGCTAAGCCCGCGCCGCAAGGCCGGAAAGACGCCGTAAGCATATCAGATATCGTCATGACCGGTTTCGCCAAGTGGCCAGGCGCTCAAGACTCGAACCTGGCCGCGCGAAAAAGTGACGACATTACGCTCCGAGAAGACGGCGGGTCGTACATCGTAGAAGAGGGTCACGCGGCCGTGCTGGCCCATCGATGGTCGGGCGAGAAAAAAGTGACGGCCTTCATTCGGACTCCATAGCCGCTTTGACGCGGTCCCATGCCCGGGCGGACTTACCCGGGCATGGCCTTTCGCCTGCAAGAATGCGGGCCTGGATTTTCGCTTCACGCAATCTGCGTTCCGTGGAACGATCGCGGGCGCGTTTGGACTCGCCGCTATCCTCCTCAAGTCCTTGCGCCACGTCTCCCCAGTGCGCACGCTCCGCAAACTCCTCAAGTACGCCTTTATGTATGTCCGAACTCGTGAATGCCATAGGCATAAGCTAGCGCGGTTACACTTCGTGCGCAAGCCACTTCCGGACTTGCACCATGGCAGGTGCCAGCCACGACTCGTTTTGCTGTAAGTATAAAAGCGCTTGTGTAGTGGCATCCACCCTATCGTCATACGCGGAGCGGGGGAAAGTTAGAAGCTCCGTGATGTACCCTGCGACCCAAGGGTGCTTATCAGGGTCCGGCAAATGAACGTTACCCGCCTGGAACAGCCCCGAGCAAGCCGAGGCGCGGGAGAACTTGCCGCCGCGAGGGTCAACGGCTACGAGACCGGACAGCTTCGATTGCAGGACTTGCAGAACGGCCGCGCCGTTGGCTTTCTCCTCAATGAGCTTGGCCGTAGCTTGTGGCCATCGCTTGGCTTGATCCCGGATACGATCCAGCGCCGTCGAGAACGACATGCGATCCCAGGCTTGGTCGAGTAGATAGAAGTCCGCGCCCTTGCGGCCCCACACTTGGCCGCAAGCATAATCGGAGGACTCGCCGTCCTTGTAGGCCAGATCCCACGAGAGTATCACTTGATCGAACGCTTTAGGCGCTTCCGAATAGAACTTCAGCCACTCCCTTTGGAAGATCGCGCCTCCTTCGGGCACGGGCTGCTGATCCAACTGCGCAGCGGCGTTCATCGAGCCCAGGTTCCGGCGCAGCTTGTCTATCAGGTTTTGCGGCAACCTGTGGGGGTCTAAGAGCTCGCCCTCTTGAGTCCGTGGGTCGTAACCGTAAGGCGTACGGCAGCGTCTCTTCGGGTCGAAATTAGCCGGGAGCATCAAGTGCGTGGCGCCCCTGTCGAGAAACATCTGGGCCAAATCGGAGCAGTGTAGGCGCTGCATGATGCAGATCAGCCCCGTCTTTTGCGGAGGCTTCCTCCAGCGCGTCGACATCGTTCGCGCGTACCAATCGCGAATGTTTTGCAGGCCAACGGCTGACGCATCCTCGGGCTTGTTCGGGTCGTCAAGTATCTGGATGTTCGCGTGCAAGCCCGTGGCCTTACCCCCTGGCGTTGTGCCCAGTCGGAAACCCCCCTTATCGTTCACCACGTAATCGACGGCTGCCACCGTGGGCAGAGAGAAGCGGTCTCCCCAACGCGCCTGATACCATTTCGATCGCATCAAGTCTACGGTCTTATTCGAGTCCCGGCGGAAAATTAGCTCCGCATACGTGGCCATTATGAGGGCTAGCGCGGGGTCCCGTATCCAAAGCCATGCGGGGAAAAGGACGCACGTTATGCAGGACTTCGACGAATTAGGGGGGATATTTACTACGAGCTCGTCAATTTCCCCTCGAAAGACGGCCTCGTAATGTTCCGCCATGAGCGGAATGTGCCAGTTATCCTGGAACGGGGAGTCCGCGTATACCTGCGACCACGCCATCTTGATGAAGTCGTAGAAGGAATCCTTTAGCCCTATCTCCCGATCGCAGGCTATGATCTCCTCAGAATCCTCAAGCATTACAGCGCCTTCCGGGCTTTGGCCAACGCCCCAGGCATCCGTCTAAGCAAGGCTTTTTGCTCGCGGGCAGACAGCGACGCTATGTACTCGCGGAGAGATTCCACGTCGTCGTCGCGGTAGCCCTGGTCTTCGACCTCTGTCAGAGTGTTAGCGCACTCCGACGGTACGAAGGTGGGCTGGGCGCAGAGTGCGTTCTGCCAGGCCCGCTCGCTTATACCGAGCTCGTCTTTCGTAGCCTCCTCCCCCGTCTTAGCCAGCACGGCGCTCTGTCGCTCTTGAACGCGCTTGCTAAGGTGCGCGTTCTTACGAATAGTGATAGGTGTGGCATACTGTACAACGCGCTGCATTTCGCGTAGGACGCGCCACCAACAATGCGTCGAGAAAGCGCCTTTGGCCGGATCGTAGTCTTCGATGCTCCGCCAGACGCCTATGCGGGCCGCTTGCAACAAGTCGTCCCGCATAGCGCTGGTGTAGTAGCTAGTGTTTTTTCGGAACCTGTAGACTAGGCTTTTGGCCAAGGGCTCATAAGCTTGCAAGAGCTTGTCCCGGGCAGCCAACTTACTAGCGCCTTCATAGGAGAAAAAACACGACCACAATTCTTCAGACTTTGCCACTCTACCTATAGGCTAGGGTTACGGCTCCGGGAGTACTCCGAAGCCATACCTGACGGCGCACGCCAAGCACTACCCGCCGTGGCGTAGGCCCGCGTCGAGCCTGAGATCCGCGCCGCGCCGCAGACGTCAGCCCAACCTAAGACCTCCGCCGAGTCGAAGACCCACGCCGATCCTGAGACCCGCGCCGATCCGTAGATGCGTGCCGTGTCGAAGACACACGCCGATCCGAAGATGCGCGCCGAGCCGTAGACCTCAGCCAGGCCGAAGACCCGCGCCTTGCCGAAGACCCAAGCCGCTCCGGAGACCGTCGCCTTGCCGAAGACCCGCGCCTTGCCGAAGACCGCAGCCGATCCGAAGACACACGCCTCTTCATAGACCCGCGCCTTGCCGAAGACCCGCGCATTCGGACCGACGTAGGCCGTATCGACCACCGTAGCAGTGTCGGCCACCCACCCGCCGCCGTTCACATGTTGGTGCGCGGGAACGGGGCCTTTGCCGTCCCCGAAATCGTACGTCGTCGTCGTCGTCGTCGTGTTCATGTTCGCGTTCCTCCGGACAGGTTTTCGTCGCAGACCCGCACCGAGCCGCAAACCGTCGACGTTCCGCAAACCGTCGACGTTCCGCAGACCCACGCCGAGTCGTATACCCACGCCGTGTCGAAGACCCGCGCCGATCCGTAGATGCGTGCCGAGCCGAAGACACACGCTCGGCCGAAGACCCGCGCCTCGCCGAAGACACACGCTCGGCCGAAGACCCGCGCCTCGCCGAAGACCCAAGCCGCTCCGGAGACCGTCGCCCTGCCGAAGACCCAAGCCGCTCCGAAGACCGTCGCCTCGCCGTAGACCCAAGCCGAGCCGAAGACCTGCGCCGAGCCGAAGACCGCAGCCGATTCGCAGACCCGCGCCGATCCGAAGACCCGCGCCTTGCCGAAGACCAAGGCGTCCGGGCCGACGAAGGCCGTATCGTTGACATCAGCCGTGTTGGCCACCCACCCGCCCCCGTTCGGGTGCTTATGTGCAAGGACCGGACCTTTGCCGTCCCCGAAATCGTGCGTGTCGTACGCGCCGTGCGTTATGTTGTTCATGTTACCCCAGATACCTCGGCAGTAACGATCCGCCGCGAACGATTGGAACGTTGACGTGCATAAAGCGGCCCGAAGCGGCCACAAACTGCAAACCGTAACCGTGCGCCCACGTGGTCGGCACGGTATGCTTGTATAGGGGCTGAAGCTTGCATAGGCATCCTGGGCACCAAGCCCCGTGACCCGAGGACGTAACCGTGCGCTCTACAACGGCCTGGGAGCGGTGCGTGTGGCCATACACTACGGAAGCTCCAAAAGCCCGAAGATGCTCCGAGGCAGCATGCTTCGCGTGGGATACACCGTGAACAAAAAAGCACTGGCCAAGCCGAATAGCCCCCGGAATCGAAAGGCCCTGATAAAGCACGGACCTTCGATAGTAGCGGATTCCTCGAGACTTTAGACGCAGCGCAGCCCAAGGACCGTAAGCGTCGAGCAGCGTGTCGGCGTCGTCCTTGTTCAAGAAAGCGCGGGCAGCCCACCTTTCTACGTGCTGCTCATGATTGCCCTCGAGATAGTGGATCTTGGCCGAGGGGGCTACGGCTTGAAGCGCGTCCAAGAATGAGTTAGCGGCTTCCACGTCAGCAGAATAGGACTCCGCAAGCTCGTTAGTGTAGGTCCTCTGATGCGTCGAGAAAACACCGCCGCAATCCAGCAAATCCCCGAGCAATACTATTTCCGACGGCGCCAGTCTTTTCACGTCCTGTAAACAGGCAGTGGTCGCGGGGCCGTCACCGTGATTACCATGAATGTCCGGAATGATAACCCTTGTTTTTTCGCTCATGTTCGTGGTCCTTCGGAAGGCGTTGTCTTTTTCGCTCGGGTCTTTTTCTTAGGGCCGGGGGCTCTACCAGAAAATTCTGGCCAGTCCGAAAAAGGGTTTTCGTACTGCGCATCCGGGACGAGTCCGGGGTCTTCTAGCTTATCTTGCGTGCTCATAGTCAGTTCAATTGCCTCATGTGTAGGATATGAGTGCCCTCGAAAACAGCGTGTGCTTCTATCTTGAAGCGCCTTCCGGCCGGAAGCAAGATTTCTTTTTCGATACTGCCCAGAGGGCCTGCAAAATTCCGGACGTTCACACCCCGGGCATTGGCTATGTGAATGACGGTATTCCGCCCCCCGAACTCTTCGGCTACCTGGCTACCTTCGGAAGTGGAGAAAAAGTTACGCGCGCGAAAAGTCGTACCCGGTTGCAGGCCGGCCAGCGTCGCCTCCGGTAGGTGCATACCCCGCGTGACAGCCGTTCGCGTTTGAGGCGCCTCGAGAAGAGTCTTTTGCAATAGGCGAACGCGCTTCGCTACGTGCCTAGTGTAGGACAAGTCCCCCTTCACGCCTTTACCTCGTAGGAGATACGAGTTCATGCCGCTGGACGAGTTGCCCGTATAGTCGGATACCAGTTCTGCGTTCGCCAAGCCCATGGCCAAAATAGCGGCCTCCGTAGCCTCGGCCGTGGGGTTGTTCCCTGCAAGCCCCTCGGGACCTGTAGCGTGCCCCCCGATGCCTGCGCCCTTGCTCACGACGTGGCCTTTCTGGTCCCGTGCCACGAGGGCACCCATACGGCGCCGGGTAGGTCGCGGCAAATGTCCTGTATAGGCTTACCGCCGCCCACAACGAGAAACAACAGCCCCGGGCGGTCCCTTACAAGCGCGTGCTCGGCGAGCAAGTCTTCGGGACGGGAGGCGTAGCCCCTAGTAGAGAACGCGCGCCAGCCCGCAGGCACGCCGATCAGATTGTCTTGGAAGCGCAGTTCCGGCACGTTCAAGTCCACGAATATCCGCAAACCCGCGCGCTGCCATAAACGTGCAACGTACCTCTTAGCGCCGATCTTGGCCAACGCCTCGAAGCGCGGCGTAGTGTCGTAAATCGAGATGTTGGGTTCCGTGGTCTGGGCCGCGCCGGAGTTGGCCACGGGGGTTGTGTTGGCGAGCAAGGCTCGGAAGCGAGCGTCGTCGACATAGAAGTGCCAAGTGCCTCCCGGGATGCGCATTGTACGTGCCACGGAACCCCAGGCGACAACCGGCTCCGTAATCGCTTCCGCTTGAAGACCTATCAGCAGGTCGGGAATATCGAACTCGTTAGATGAAGGCAGAATGTGAGCCATTAGTACACCCTTCTCTGAAGGTGCGAAAAACGTGCCATGTACCGTATGTGTTCCAAAGCAGTTCGGTAGTTGTATCGAGCGCCATCGTAAGCGCGGTTCCATGGCCTGTCGATCAAGACTCGCATACCGGGCCACTCGGCTATGTTGTGCACGGCATCGTCTATTAGCACGTCCGTGACCGCGGCGCAAAGCAGCGCCTTATCCGTGCATTGCACGATATCCTTAGGCGAGAAGCCTCGGGCCGCTAGCCACTCCGCCCGGCAGTAGACCCAATCGGATGCCCCGCGCATGGGTGATGTCAAGCACACCACACGGCCTATACCTCTTAGACCCTCCAAAAAGGCATCGGCGCCTCCACACGTAGAAAGCTCTCCGGCAAAACCCGGAGAAGCTAGCCGCCGATAGCACAACTCTTGCTCTTCGCGCGAAAGACCGGGGCACTTCCGAAAATCGAAATTCGTGATGTCCTCTTCGGTCGCGTAAGGCTGCGCCTTACGGACCTCGTTCACCGCCTTTAGCAGGTGCCCAACCGTGTTCGATAGAACGCCGTCGCAATCTATGAAAATCATGTGCGTGTTCCTTCTGAGAGTACTTCGTCGTGTACCCGCGCCGTGTCGAAGACCCACGCCGATCCGGAGACCCACGCCGAGTCGTATACCCACGCCGATCCGGAGACCGACGCCTGGCCGAAGATGCGCGCCGAGCCGTAGACCTCAGCCAGGCCGAAGACCCGCGCCTCTTCATAGACCCAAGCCGCTCCGGAGACCGTCGCCTCGCCGTAGACCCAAGCCGCTCCGGAGACCGTCGCCTTGCCGAAGACCGCAGCCGAACCGAAGACCGCAGCCGAACTGAAGACCTCAGCCGAACCGAAGACCTGCGCCGAGTCGCAGACCCGCGCCGATCCGAAGACACACGCCTTGCCGAAGACACACGCCCTGCCGAAGACCCAAGCGTCTTCGAAGACCCGCGCATTCGGACCGACGTAGGCCGTATCTGCCACCGTAGCAGTGTCGGCCACCCACCCGCCGCCGTTAGGGTGTCGGTGCGCGGGGACCAGACCGTACCCGAAATCGTGCGTCGTCGTTGTCGTCGTCGTGTTCATGTTCGCGTTCCTCCGGACAGGTTTTCGTCGCAGACCCGCACCGAGCCGCAAACCGTCGACGTTCCGCAAACCGTCGACGTTCCGCAGACCCGCGCCGTGTCGAAGACCCGCGCCGATCCGTAGATGCGTGCCGAGCCGAAGACCGACGCCTTGCCGGAAACCGTCGCTTCGCCGAAGACACACGCTCGGCCGAAGACCCGCGCCTCGCCGAAGACCCAAGCCGCTCCGGAGACCGTCGCCCTGCCGAAGACCCACACGTCTCCGAAGACCCGCGCCTTGCCGAAGACCCAAGCGTCTCCGAAGACCCGCGCCTTGCCGAAGACACACGCCTTGCCGAAGACACACGCCTCTTCATAGACCCGCGCATTCGGACCGACGTAGGCCGTATCGACCACCGTAGCAGTGTCGGCCACCCACCCGCCGCCGTTCACATGTCGGTGCGCGGGAACGGGGCCTTTGCAGTCCCCGAAATCGTACATCGTCGTCGTCGTCGTCGTCGTGTTCATGTTCGCGTTCCTCCGGAAAGCATCTCATTGGAGACCCGCACCGAGCCGCAAACCGTCGACGTTCCGCAAACCGTCGACGTTCCGCAAACCGTCGACGTTCCGCAGACCCGCGCCGTGTCGAAGACCCACGCCGATCCGGAGATGCGTGCCGCGCCGTAGGTGCGTGCCGAGCCGTAGGTGCGTGCCGAGCCGAAGACCCGCGCCGAGCCGTAGACCTCAGCCAGGCCGAAGACCCGCGCCTCGCCGAAGACCCAAGCCGCTCCGGAGACCGTCGCCCTGCCGTAGACCCAAGCCGCTCCGGAGACCGTCGCCTTGCCGAAGACCGCAGCCGAGCCGAAGACCTGCGCCTCTTCATAGACCCGCGCATTCGGACCGACGTAGGCCGTATCGACCACCGTAGCAGTGTCGGCCACCCACCCGCCGCCGTTCGGGTGCTTATGTGCAGGGACCGGGCCTTTGCCGTCCCCGAAATCGTACGTCGTCGTCGTCGTCGTTGTCGTGTTCATGTTCGCGTTCCTCCGGACAGGTTTTCGTCGCAGACCCGCGCCGAGCCGCAAACCGTCGACGTTCCGCAAACCGTCGACGTTCCGCAGACCCACGCCGAGTCGTATACCCACGCCGATCCGGAGATGCGTGCCGCGCCGTAGGTGCGTGCCGAGCCGTAGACCTCAGCCAGGCCGAAGACCCGCGCCTCGCCGTAGACCCAAGCCGCTCCGGAGACCCAAGCCGCTCCGGAGACCGTCGCCTTGCCGAAGACCGCAGCCGAGCCGAAGACCTGCGCCGAGCCGAAGACCGCAGCCGATTCGCAGACCCGCGCATTCGGACCGACGTAGGCCTTGCCGAAGACCAAGGCGTCCGGACCGACGTAGGCCGTATCGGCCACCGTAGCCGTGTTCGCCGCCCACCCGCCGCCGTTC
>Ga0224559_1001160_pt1 | contig 14930 bp, 15 predicted proteins | sample 714S33034metaG_FD_180676 | JGI IMG/M metagenome (GOLD analysis project Ga0224559, IMG submission 180676) | Peat soil microbial communities from Stordalen Mire, Sweden - 717 S3 30-34 | ecosystem: Environmental > Terrestrial > Soil > Wetlands > Peat | place: Sweden: Norrbotten County, Stordalen... | reverse complement strand
TTGGCGTTGTTGCCGATGAAGACGCCGTCGCAGACGGTGGGATGGCGCTTGCCGTGCTGCTTGCCGGTGCCGCCCAGCGTCACGCCCTGGTACATGGTCACGTCGTTGCCGACAATGGAGGTCTCGCCGATCACCACGCCGGTCGCGTGGTCGATGAAGAGCCGCCGGCCCAACTGCGCGCCCGGATGTATATCGACGCCGGTAAAGAAGCGTGTGACCTGCGAGAGCAGCCGCGCGGAGAGCCGCAGATTCGCGCCCCACAACCAATGCGCGACGCGGTGAATCCACACTGCCCAGAGTCCTGGGTAGCAGAGCAGAACCTCTAGCCGCGTGCGGGCAGCGGGGTCGCGCTCCAGAATGGAGTTGATGTCTTCGCGGATGCGGTCGAACAAGGGCATGGAATGAATGAGTCCAGTCGGGAGGCATCCCAGGTCTCAAAATCGAGACCTGGGGCACCCAGATTCTAAATCAAATAAGCTGGGTGCGGGTGTCCCAGGTTCCGCTTTTGGGACATGGGACACCATGAACCAAACACCGCTAATGCTTAGACGGCAATCGCTTCCGTCGGCAGAGCCAGAGCCTTCTGACGCAGCGGCTCAAAGAGCACGCTGGACAGGTAGCGTTCGCCGAAGTCGGGCAGGATGGCGACGATGACCTTGCCGGCATTCTCCGGCCGCGCGGCCACCTTCAGCGCCGCCGCCACCGCCGCGCCTGAGCTGATGCCCACGAACAAGCCTTCCTTCAAGGGAAGTTCGCGCGCGGCGTTGATCGCTTCGTCGTTCGAGATCTGGATCACCTCATCCACCAGGCTGGTGTCCAGCACTCCGGGAATGAACCCCGGTCCGATGCCCTGAATCTTGTGCGGTCCCGGCTTTCCGCCGCTCAGCACCGGGCTGTCGGTCGGCTCCACGGCGATGGCCTTGAAGCCGGGCTTGCGCTCCTTGATGTACTTGGCCACGCCGGTGATGGTGCCGCCGGTTCCCGTGCCGGAGATGAGAATGTCCACCTTGCCGTCGGTGTCGTTCCAAATCTCCGGGCCAGTTGTGGCGTAGTGAATCGCCGGATTGGCGGGGTTGGTGAACTGCTGGAGGATGTAGCCGTTCGGCGTCTTGGCCAGAATCTCCTCGGCCTTGGCCACGGCGCCCTTCATACCGTTGGGGCCGGGGGTCAGCACGATCTCCGCGCCAAAGGCCAGCAGCACCGTGCGGCGCTCCAGACTGAACGTCTCCGGCAGGGTGAGGATCAGCCGGTAGCCCTTGACGGCGGCCACAAAGGCCAGCGCGATGCCGGTGTTGCCGCTGGTGGGTTCAATCAGCACGGTCTCGCCCGGCTTGATCTTGCCGGCCTTCTCGGCGGCCTCGATCAGCGCCAGACCGAGGCGGTCCTTCACGCTCGAAACAGGGTTCTGGCTCTCCAGCTTGGCCAAGACGGTTGCAGATAGCCCAGCCGTTACTTTATTGAGCCGGACTAAAGGGGTTTTGCCAATGATTTCCGTTACGTTCGCAGCAATGTGCGCCATGATAATCTCCTCTTTCCGGGATGCGCTCCCAGACGATTCTGTTTTGTAGGGTGATGGTCGAGCTGTCAGGCGGGAAAAACTGCGCGCGAAGAAGGCGCACACCCGCATCGTGTCTGGCACCAGGGCGGTGTTAGCGACATCGACGCATGAATCAAGCATAGTACCAGAGTGCCGCTTGGTGCAAGCGCCAGCCCCGGCGATTATCCTGAAATGTGACTACCTCGCCCAACATTCCTCCCATGACTCCGCTTCGGAAGCATTTCTTCCGGTCATTTTTTAGATGGCTCCTTATTGCCGTGGCGCTTCTTTGGTTGCTGGCCGCGCTGACGCTGGTGGCCGCGCGATGGATTGACCCGCCAACAACCGCGGTGCATATCGAGCGCCGCGTGCAGGCCTTTATGCACAATAAGCCGTATCAAGAGCGCTACACATTCATCCCGCTCAGCCAAATCTCGCCCCATCTGCAACATGCGGTCGTTGCCGCGGAGGACGCGCGCTTCTACCAGCATCATGGCTTCGATTGGCAGGAACTGCAAAAGGCCGCCGAAGAAGATATGGAAGGCGAGCGCACGCGAGGCGGTTTCCCTTACGCAGCAACTGATAAAAAACCTCTTCTTCGGAACGGGCCGCTCTTTCTTGCGCAAAGGCGCGGAGGCCACCTTGGTGCCGGTGGCGGAGTTCGTCCTCGGCAAGCAGCGCATTCTGGAGCTTTATCTCAACGTGGTCGAATGGGGCCCCGGCATTTACGGCGCGGATGCGGCCTGCAAAGCCCGCGACAAAACCACGGCCCGGAACGTCAGCCGGGATCAGTCGGCAAGGCTGGCCGCCATTCTGCCCGCGCCCCTGAAGCGGCGGCCTGAGCGCATGAACAATTACAGCCAAATCATCCTCAAGCGCATGAGCCAGATGGGCTGGTAATTTTGTTGGCCCAATTTGATTCGGCCATTCACCATTCCCTCAAGGCCCCCACCCTTTTCGCAAAAAGAATGCGAAAAGGATGGGGTACGGCGCATCTTGGATCAGGCCAGTTCAGCGGGCGTTCCCCATGCGGACAAGACCAGTTCGTTCAAAGGTTTGCGGGTGCGCGGGGCGATTTCCAGGCTGAGCAACTGCGGCTGGCTCAGGGCGGACGGTTCGCCCTGGTAGCCGAGCGCAATCACCGCGCCGAGCAGGTAGTCATCGGGAATCTGAAAGACTTGGCGGGCGGCATCGTGGTCAAAACCGGCCATCGAATGCGTCCTCAGGCCCAGCGCGGCGGCTTGCAGGGTGAGCGCTCCGGCGGCCGCGCCCAGATCATAGAGCGCGTAGGCGTTCGCGCTGCCATTGTGGCTGAAGGTGCTACTTGCCGCGCCCAGAATCAGGACCGGCGCGGCGGCCGCCCACTCCTTATTGAAGCCGATCAAGGTCGAAAAGATCTTCTTGTAGGTCTCCGAGCCGCGCGCGCCCACCAGAAAGCGCCAGGGCTGCTCGTTGTAGGCCGAGGCGGACCAGCGGGCGGCCTCAAAGATTTTGGTCAGGTCGGCGGGGCTGACCTCGCGGTCGGCGAAGGAGCGCGAACTCCAGCGGCTGACGACGGCCGACAATACACCCTCGATTGTCGGCGCTTGCTTCAAGTGATTGACTTCAATGGCGGATAAGGTCATGGACTTTTTCTCCTCAATTTAGTTGTATTCATCCGTTCGATTCGCCGGAAGTGGCGGAGGATTCCTCCTTCCACGGAAAATCTGTTGAAACAAATACTTTGCCTGGAAAAAGGCGTGCTGGAAGGGGAAATCTATTGCCGGAAAAGGAACGAGCAACTCGCTGCAAAGAAACAAGCGTGGACCCGGAGGTCCACGCTACAGCCGGCCGGGAGGCCGGCGCTACAGTTTCGCACTGTTGCAGTTTCGCGCTGTTGCAGTTTCGCGCTGTTATAGTTTCGCGCTGTTATAGTTTCGCGCTTTTACCGGTAAACCTGCGGAATGAAGTTCTGCTCCTGGATCGGCGGGCGGACGTACTTGGACTTGTCCAGCTTGGGCAGTTCCAGCGGCTCCGGCGTCAGGTCGCGGTATTCGAACTGCGAGAGCAGATGGCGGATCACGTTCAGCCGCGCGCACTTTTTGTTCTCGGCGTTCACCACAAACCAGGGCGACATTTTGAGGTCGGTGACGGCGAACATCTCGTCCTTGGCGCGCGAGTACTCGTCCCAGTGCTTGCGCGATTCCAGGTCCATGGGGCTGAGCTTCCAGCGCTTGGTGGGCGTCTTCATGCGATCCTGGAAGCGCCGCTCCTGCTCCTCGTCGCTCACCGAGAACCAGTACTTGATGAGGTGAATACCGGAGCGGATCAGCATGCGCTCGAACTCCGGGCAGCTCTGCATGAACTCCTGGTACTGCGACTCGGTGCAGAAGCCCATCACGCGCTCGACGCCGGCGCGGTTGTACCAACTGCGGTCGAAGAGCACCATTTCGCCAGCCGCGGGCAGATTCGGCACATAGCGCTGGAAGTACCATTGCGTTTTCTCTCGCTCGGTGGGCGTGCCCAGCGCCACCACGCGGCAGACGCGGGGGTTGAGCGATTCGGTGATGCGCTTGATGGCCCCGCCCTTGCCCGCCGCGTCGCGCCCTTCAAAGAGCACCACCACGCGCAGCTTCTCGTTGCGCACCCATTCCTGCAACTTGATCAGCTCCACCTGCAGGCGGCGCAGCTCTTTTTCGTAGTCGCAGTCCTTGCCCAGGCGCAGCGCCTCGACGCCCTCCGGCATGGGAGCCGGCAGATCGCCGCCATTCTTGCTCGCAACCGGCTCTGTTTCCTTGGGGCTATCAGCCGGATGATGCTTCTTGTGCTTGTCCTTCATCTCACGCCCTCCCGTAAACTTCAAACAGCGATCTTATCGGCAGCAATCGCCGTAGAAAGAATCATATACCCAAAAAACACTTACCAACCTGGGCGTGCGGGAAGTTTTTTGTCAGGACGCGGTTCTGCCGACGCGTCCGCATGATTTTCTTTTTGATCAGGCTTCATTTATCGGCACTATATCGGTATAATAACAGCAGCTTAACGGCACGTTATCGGCATTACGTCGCCGTTTCATGAGGTGCCCGTGACCGGCAAAACGCAGAACAACTTCGCTCCGGTCTTCAACCTCACGCCAGCCATTGCCCGCGCGCTGATGCGGATCGAGGCTGCGCGACAGGCGGTTGACTTGCAGCCGGTCACGCCCCGCGTGCTGGCTCGCCTGCGGGAGACCGCCCGGCTCTTTACCACGCACTATTCGACCATGATTGAAGGCAACCGCCTGACCCAGGAGCAGGTCGCGCAGGTCATCGGCGCCAGCCAGCATTTCCCAGGACGGGAGCGCGACCAGGATGAAGTGAAGGGCTATTATGCGGCGCTGGATGAAGTGGAAGGTCTGGCGGCGCTTGGCGAGCAGCCGACCGAAGCGGCGGTGCGTAGGCTCCATGCGCTGGTCATGGGAGGCGGCCGGAAGCGCGTCAAGCCCACGCTCTACCGCGACGGGCAAAACGTCATCCGCGACAGCCGCTCGAACGAGATCGTCTATCTGCCGCCAGAGGCCAAGGACGTTCCCCGGTTGATGGCGCAACTGATCGCCTGGCTGAGTGCGGAGGTTGATCCAGACGAAGAGTTGCCCGCGCCGGTCATGGCGGCCATCGCGCACTATCAGTACGCCACGATTCACCCCTATTACGACGGAAATGGACGTACCGCGCGGCTGCTAACCACGCTGATTCTCCACCTGGGCGGCTACGGCCTGAAGGGCTTGTACGCACTGGAGGAGTACTATGCCCGCAACCTTGGCGCGTACTACGAGGCGCTGACCATTGGCTCGTCGCATAACTACTATCTGGGCCGGGCCGAAGCCGACATCACCAGGTGGATTGCCTACTTCATTGAAGGAATGGCGGATTCCTTCGAGAGAGTGCGGGAACAGACCAGCCGCGAGGCCAGAACTGGCGCAGCGGACCTCTCCGCGCCTCTGCGCAACCTGGATGCTCGCCAGCGCAGGGCGCTCACGCTCTTTGAAAGCTCGCGGGAGCTGACGGCGCGGGAGATCGGAGGCCTCTTCGGCTATCAGCCGCGCACCGCCTCTCAGCTTTGCCAGCGCTGGGTTGAGTCAGGCTTTCTGGAGGTTGCCGACGCCGCCAAAAAATCCCGCCGCTACCGGCTTGCCGCGCCCTGGGAGGCGATGGTGACCAAGCAATGAGCTTTTCCGCATAGTCAACTGCGCCGGCAAATCCTCGCCTGAAATGACGAATTCGATCCAAAGGTGCAAAAATGCTCTGGGAGAGCAGAATGCCGATTCTGCTTGACGAATCATCCCAGAAGTGGGATAAATAGTGACAAGAGAACTTGTTCCGGGTGAAAAGCCGCTTTACTGGATTGGCTCCGCGCTCAAGGATATGGCGCGGTTTCCGTCCGATGTGCAACGCACTGTTGGATTTGCCCTCAGCGCTGCTCAATACGGCGGCAAACATCCTTCCGCCAAGCCGTGGAAGGGCGAAGGACCGGGGATTCTGGAGGTCGTCAAAGACTACGATGGGGACACCTACCGGGCGGTCTACACCGTTCGCTTTGCAGACGCTGTTTATGTGTTGCACGCGTTTCAAAAAAAGTCGCCTCATGGTGTTGCTACCCGGCAATCCGACATCGCGCTAATCAAAGAGCGTTTGAAGTTGGCACGGCAAGATTACGAGGAGAAACATGGCTAAGACCGCAGAGCAAATCATCCAGAGCAGCGGCAACGTTTTTGCCGACCTTGGCCTTCCAGATGCCGTTGAACTCGACACCAAAGTCCGGCTTTGCGCCGCTCTCAATCGCATAGTTGAGCGGCATCGGCTCACGCAGGCGGAGGTTGCCGCCGCGCTGGGCATCAACCAGCCGAAGGTCTCCGCCCTGCTCCATTACAAGCTGGAGGGCTTCTCCGTCGAGCGCCTGATGCACTTTCTCGTGGCGCTCGGGCAGGACGTGGAGATTCTCGTCAAAGCCAAGCCCAGCTCTCGTTCCGCCTGCCTCGCCGTCAAAGCCGCCTGAATCCGCTAGCAGGATGGCCCAGGTCTGCGGGTGCCCTAGGTCTCGCTTTTGAGACCTGGGATTTCAACTCCTTGGCATTCCAGTCTCGCCACATCACAATTTCCGTTCTATACTCGTTTCATGCGGAACGAATTCACAGCGGTCATTGAGCGCGATGGCGATTGGTTTGTAGCCTGGAGTCCAGAGATTCCTGGCGCGAACGGGCAGGGGCATAGCTTGGCCGAGTGCCGCGAGAGCCTGGCCGCCGCCATTCAACTGATACTGGAAGACCGCCGCGAGGATGGGTTGCGCGGAGTTCCAGCGGAGGCTCTGCGCGAGATGGTAACTGTTCAATGAAGCGAGAGTCCTTGCTGCGCTTTCTGCGTCTGCATGGGTGCTACCTCAAGCGCGAAGGCGGCTCGCACTCCTTATGGTGCAATCCTGAGACCGGACAGACAGAAGCCATTCCGCGCCACAGCGAAGTCGCCGATCTTCTGGCGCGCAAAATCTGCCGTGGATTGCCGCTTCCAGAGATCGGGAGAAATTAAATCAGCTCAGTCTGACTGAGCAAAGAATTTTGCCGCTTCCGAAACGGTGATCATGAGAGTCTGCGGATTGGAGGACGAAGAGATGAAGCCAAATCTCTCGTAGAATTTTTTTGCTTCCGTGGAGATGGCGCTGACCAAAATGGCGCGAATTCCAATGATCTGCGCCGTCTGCAGACTGCGCAAAATGGCGTCTCGGAGCAAATCCGCCCCAATTCCTCGGCCCTGGAAGCGGGAATCGACGGCCAACCGTCCAATCAGAACCACGGGGATCGGATCGGGCATATTGCGCTTGATCCGGGCAAGAACTTCGGTATGTGCCACCGCGCCCGCGGCCAGCGCGTAATAGCCAACTACGCAACCATCGGCGCGGACGACATAACTTCGAGAAGCGCCGCCCATCTCGTTTTGAAGCGCACGGTTTCTCAGCCAGTGATCGAGAGATGTTTCGCCGCTAGTGAACTGCGTCAGGTCATGATCGGCGTTCAGACGTTCCGGCGAGGAAATTCGGCCGCAGAATCCGTCTACCGTTCCCATATGGGCTTCCTATTGAGTAGCCTCGCCAATTTTGGATTGTCCGCGGGTGGGTTATCAAGCAGGTCCGTGAAACGCTTGAACTCCTCATCTCCCAGACTGAAAAAACACTGGTCCAGCAATACTGATTGCGCCTCGCGGCAGACTACGTCCAACATAAAATCAGAGCGATTTCTGCCAAGCACTCCAGCCGCGCTATCGATCAAAGCCTTCTGGTTGCGACTGACACGCAGATTGATATTCTCGGCACGCAACTTCCTTGGCTCGGCTATCGCAGTACTCATATTCCACCTCTATGTGCGCACAATCAGTATACAGCAACGTGCGCACAATGTAAAACTTCCTTTGAGAGATAGTTCTGTGGCCTGACGCCAAAAATCCACACCTGAGTACGAAACCGGCTAATGCGCCAACTCCCGCCTCGTAGCGGGCGGCTTGCCGCTCTCCATAATCTTGGCGACGATCATCTTGCCGCCGGAGAAGATGCACCAAAGATTCTGCGCAGCAGGCTGGGCTTTCTCTCGCAGTGCGGTGGGATCGGATGGCTACTGTTCTGATGGTGCTCCCGGCAGGCGGAGCAGTCGCCGTGCCGGGGACAATTTTGCTTCGGACAAGTGCAGGTCGAGGCCGGTTGACTCATTTTGGCAATACTCCCATCGAAGTGGCTGGCGTGGATTCAACGCTCTTGCCAGTCTCCTCGATTTTGCCGAAGATCATTTTGCCGCTGGCGGTTTGCAGGACGCTGGTGACGACGATCTCGACGGATTTGCCGATGACCTTGCGGGCGTGATCGACCACCACCATGGTGCCGTCGTCCAGGTAGCCGACGCCCTGGTTGAACTCCTTGCCCTCCTTGAGGATCAACACTTGCATCTTCTCACCGGGCAGGACCACCGGGCGCAGGGCGTTGGCCAGGTCGTTGATGTTCAGCACCTCGACGTGATGCAGGTGGGCCACCTTGTTCAGGTTGAAGTCGTTGGTGACCACCTTGGCCTCCCACTTTTTGGCCAGCTCGAGCAGCTTCAGGTCCACCTCGCGGATGGAGGGGAAGTCGTCGGAGACAATCTGCACCTGGAGGGCGACGTTGGCCTGCATACGCGCCAGCATATCCAGGCCGCGGCGGCCGCGTTGGCGCTTTGAGCCGTCGGTGGAGTCGGCCACGGATTGCAGCTCGCGCAGCACGAACTCCGGCACCACCATCATGCCGTCCATGAAGCCGGCCTCGGCGATGTCGGCGATGCGGCCGTCGATGATGACGCTGGTGTCCAGCACTTTGACGTTGCGGCGGGTAGTTTTTTCGCCGGCGAAGACCGTACCCAGCGCCGCCGGGTTCAGCAAGTCGCCCTTGCTGGCGCCCACCAGTAGACCTATATAGGTCATCAGCAGCAGATCAAAAAGCTGGATGACTGCGGAAGTTGGCCCCGGCGGCAGGGCGTAACGCAGCACCAGGCAGAAGAGCGCCGCGCCAAAGATGCCCAGCACGCTGCCTACCACGGCGCCGATCAGCCGCCTCAGGCTAAGCGCGCGGACGCGCAACTCAAAAATAATGACCGCGCCGGCCGACCCGGCGCCTACCGCGGCACTCACCCACTCTGTCAAGCCAAATGGATGAAAGAAAAAACAGACTCCGGCTAGAAGAGCCACAAAAAGAATGCGAAGCACAATCAGGTCCATAACACGCCTACTCCCCACCGTTTGGCGAAAAATTTCCGCGCAGGGGTACAGTTGGCGAGTATGACGATTCACCCGCATGGTCGTCAAGTGGAAAGACAGTGGACAGTGATCAGTGGTCAGGGATCAGTAAAAACTCTATGACTGATCACTGTTCACTGATCACTGCTTTTACGACGCTCTTGCCAGTTCCATCAGCGGCATCACGCGCACCGAGCCTTTGCGTGGGCCGCGCTTGCGGGCGCTCATCACTTTGATGCGCTCCAACAGCTCCTGGGGAGAACAATTCTTTTTGGCCAGCAGGGCATCGGCCGAGTGCATTTCGCCGGCCATGCGCTGCGGATCGCCGAGCAGAATCATCGGCACATGGGAGGCGATCTGCTTCAGCCGCTCGACGAGCTGGCTGCCGTTCATCTGCGGCATTGCGTAATCCGCCAAAACCAGGTCCACAGGAGTTTCGGCAAAGACGCCGATAGCCTCCTGCCCATTGCTGGCCGAGATGACCCGGTAACCATTGGTGGCCAGCATGAACTTGAGTACGGAAAGCTCTTGTTCGTTGTCGTCTACACAGAGAATGATCTTCTTGGGGCGCATGATATGGGGAGGAACTCCTTGCTGCAATTTGTGTTTCGCCGGACAACACTCCTCCCAGGCCCGCTCTGAAGGCAGGCTGGCGGAATGCAATTTCGGAGGCCGGAGCGGAAGCGAGCCAGCTATTCCTGCGCATCCCACTGTGGTCAGCTGCGCGGCGTATGCGCTCGCCCAAAAGGCGCGGCGCATCCGCAATGCGGCGAACGGCATTGGATGCCCAAGCTGCTGTCTTCACTCCCGATCCATAGACGAATGAAACCAGGGAAAAATTCCGGCGCGAAGCCGGTTAAATTCCTTCAATGAATCCATAGCCTAGGGCGAATCGAAGCCAAAGGGAAGGGGGAATTTCGAGCGAAAGTGAGCAGAAAAATACAGAAGTAATTGGCGGAAAATCGCTAGGTTAAAGAACAACTGCTACTTGCAACATTAAAGACCTGTTGAAAGCGTGTGAATTACGGCAGGAAAAGCCGTCCAGTTGACCCAAGAACGGTGCTGCCAGCCACCCGCACATCGACCACCCTGGCCAAATCCACCTCTTCGTCTCCAAATTCTTTTTCATTAGTTCCGTTCTGAAGTTGGACAGGACCGTTTCGGATTGGCACATTACCATTGTCGCTCTGCGCCGAAAGATAAAGCTCGCTCTGCCGGCCGCAGCTGGATTCTCTCGGATGCGTTCCTGCCTGGCCAAGCTGGCTATAGCTACTGCAACGCGTGGGCCACGGCGCCAAAGAAACTGTCGTCATCTACGCCGGTGACACCTTCAGCTTTGGAACGCGCGCAAAGCGCCACGATCACCAGCTTCTCTTTCGGATTGATATAGATGAACTGGCCAAAGATGCCCTGAGCCTCAAAGGCTCCCTGATGAATGGGATCGCCCTTGGGCAGCGGCCACCACAGGTAGCCATAGTCGACGGACTTGCCGCCAACGACGTGCGCGGAGCCGGCCTCACGGAACCAGCCCTCGGGTACAAGGCGCTTGCCGTCCACCACGCCATCCTGCTGCACAAAGAGGCCGAAGCGCGCGTAGTCGCGCAGCGTGGCGCCAAGGCCCGCGCCGGCCAATCCCATTCCGCCCGGCGACTCCAGCCACCAGGTGGCGTCGCTCTCCATGCCCAGTTGCGACCAAAGCGATTCTGACAGAAATGCGGCCAGCGGCTTGTGCGTGGCGCCTTCAATGACCGGCCCGATCAGGTAGGTCTCTCCCGTGCTGTAATTGAAAACCGTGCCGGGCGCAGCGGCGCGCGGCAAGCTGCGCATATAGTTCACCACGCCACCCGGCTTTTGCGCTATCAAGGCGGCGCTCATCTGGCTGACATCCGATTTAGGATCCCAGTAACTCTCATCCCAGCGCGCGCCAGAGGCCATTTGCAGCAGGTTGCGCACGGTGACGCCCTCGTAGGCGCTGCCATGCAACGCAGGTACGTATGCAGTGACAGGGTCGTCTACGCTGTGCAACATCCCCTGCTGCAACGCGATGCCGACCAGCGTGGAAGAGATGGACTTTGCAACCGAGAACGATGCCCAGTGCGTCTCCGGCTTGACTCCCAGTTCGTAGTCCTCAAAGACGATCTTGCCGTCCTTCAAGATCAGCAGGCCAACCGCCCGGTTGCAGGCCAGATAGTCGTACAGGTCAAACCATCTTCCATTGATTTGAAAATGCACGTTGTCCATCTGCTTTTCTGCCCGCGGCAAGATGCGAACCGGCCCCTTGCGCGCCACGGTGGCAGATTGGTACACCGTGTCAGTGTGCGAGAAGATCTGCACCTCCTCGCCCGGGCGCATGGCGCCACCCAATACCTTTTCCATAATGCTGCTCTGCGCCAGAGCAGTGGCGACGGTAACTACACCCAACAGAAGCAGCACGGTTAAGCGCCGCAACAAAATGGAGCGGATTTTCAAGATCATGACTTTACCCCCAGAATACGCATTCCTCAGTGGAGTTTTTCTGAGAATAACGCATCTTCCTATGGTCGTGCGTCGGGTCTGTTGAAAGCGTGCAAGTCGCAGCTGATTCTCGCCGAAAGAAAGAACTTTCTCTACCGCCCAATCTCGGCCCTGGCTCAGGTGAAGGCGCTCGCCTGGAACGTCAAGCAGTCCTACCGATGGAACCAATCGTCGCGCCAATCCGTACACCAGAGCATCATGAAAGAAGACTATAGCTGGGCGTGGATCGAGGCGCAAGTGGTTGAGACCGCCGAAGTGTGGAAGTCCTGCGCGCGCGGCTCGCTGCCCGAGCTTCCGCGCTACACGCCGAAGGAACAGCGCAGCCGCGAGAAGGCCTACGACCAAGGGCTGAAAGAAGCCGAGCGCGCGGCCCGCGCCTCCCAGCGCAGTCCGGCTGAGCGGCGGTTGGCGCGGCAGCGGATCACGGCGCTCTTTCCTCGCTTTGCCGCGAGCGCGCTGGGCCTCGGCGCGGAGCCGGTATTGCTGCTCACCGATAGCTTTCTGCCGGTGGGTGCGGAGCTGGCGCAGTGGACCCGCGAGTTCGATCCAGAGATGAGCATGGAGGACACAATCCAGGCCGCCCGCAACGCCTGGATCGCCTGCGGAATGCAAGCGCTGGTGGGGCTGCCGATGAAGCTGACTCCGTCCGTCCTGGCTTATAGCCTGCTCTATCCCTACAGCGACAACTTCCTCGATCAGCCGGAGATTTCCGGGAGCGAAAAAACCGAATTCAGCGAGCGCTTCCGCCAGCGTCTGCGCGGCCAGCAGCTCGCCGCCCGCAGCCGCCGCGAGGCCTCCGTCTGGACGATGGTGCGCCTGATAGAGGACGAGTTTCCGCGCGAGCGTTACCCGCAGGTCTTCGCAAGCCTTCTGGCAATTCATCAGGCGCAGGAGGAGAGCCTTGCGCAACTTCTTACTCGGCCTGGAAGTTCAATCCCACCCATTGCGCAAAGAACGCGCAATGGATGGGGCACAGATTGTTGCCTTGATGTCGAAGAGGTGCTGCGCATCAGTTGCGCCAAGGGCGGCAGCTCGGTGCTGGCCGATGCCTGCCTGGTTCGGCCTGAGCTGACGCCGCGGGAGAGCCGCTTCAGCTTCGAGTGGGGCGTGCTGCTGCAACTGGGCGACGATTTGCAAGATGTGGCCGATGACCTCCGGCGCGGCTCGCGGACGCTCTTCACGCTTGCCGTCCGGGAGGGGCGGCCGCTGGACGGCCTGGTCCGGCAACTGCTGCACTTCAGCGAGCGCGTGACCCAGCAGATGGAAGAACTGGAGCACGGCTCGGCGGCGCTGAAGGAGCTGATGAGCGCCAGTTGGCGGCTGCTGATTCTGATGGCCGCGGCTGACGCCCAGCCCTTCTTTTCGCGGGAGTTTCTCCGTGAACTGGAGCCATGCTCCGGCTTCCGCTTCGGATTTCTGCGCAAGCGCAAAGAGAAGCTGGCCGGACGGCAGGCTGTTTTCGCGCCGCTCTTTGATGCCTTCCAGGAAGACGATGAGCGCAAGCAGGCAGCGTCCCTGCCGATCGCCCTCCGCGAGCCGTGGACGGCGATGAACGCAAGACAAACGGTAGATTCCGGGGATAAATTTGCCGAAGCCATGCGCTTCAACGGCACCGAGGCTGGCCTTTGTACCGGCCAACTGCAAACTGTTCCCTAAGGCAGTGTACATAAATAACTGCTTCAAGTTTGCGGTTTTGTAACAGGGCACGACTTTAGTCGTGCCGCAAAATAGCCCAAACGGATTCCGGCTTTAGCCGCTGCAAAATTGCAAATAGCAGAAAGCAAAGAGAAGCAGGGGCTAAACAGGCTGCGGAAAAAGGCAAGAAACGGGGCAAAATCCCCGAAAAGCATCCCGCAGGGGCTAAAGCCCAACGTTTATTATCAGGCACTTGCGGCACGACTAAAGTCGTGCCCTGTTACAAAACCTGGCCTGAATTGAGTTTTTCCGCAGCCTGTAAAGCCCAACATGATATCGTTGCTCTTTCGGCACGACTAAAGTCGTGCCCTGTTACAAAACCTGGCCTGAATTGAGTTTTTCCGCAGCCTGTAAAGCCCAACATGATATCGTTGCTCTTTCGGCACGACTAAAGTCGTACCCTGTTACAAAACCCGGCCTGAATTGAGTTTTTCCGCAGCCTGTAAAGCCCAACATGATATCGTTGCTCTTTCGGCACGACTGAAGTCGTACCCTGTTACAAAACCTGGCCTGAATTGAGTTTTTCCGCAGCCTGTAAAGCCCAACATGATATCGTTGCTCTTTCGGCACGACTGAAGTCGTGCCCTGTTACAGTGCATATACGATTGAAGTGGTTATTGATGTACAGCGCCTAATCCCTAATCCCTGATCGTTAACCCCTATACAGCGAGGGCCGCGCCTGCGCGAGTGAGGCGTGGCCCTCGCTTTTGATTCTATGTAGGTTTAATACACTTTAAGGTTATTACAATGTAGGATATATACACGCGAACCGCTCTTAGATCGTAATCATCGGCCGCGGCTGGCGCGTGTTGGCCCGGTCCAGGAAGAGCCTCATGCGCAGCGCCTCGGCCCGCTGGATGGCCACCAGACGCATCTGCCGGCGGATATGGTCGCCGTTCTCCAGAAAAGCCACCTGCGCTTCGTCGAACTCGGCGTCTTTTTCCAGGCGGGTAATCCGCTCTTCGACGCTGTGGCGAAAGCGGGGGCTGATCTCAAAATCTTCTCCGATTGCACAATTAGTCATCATGGCAGTCTCCTTCAAAAAAGTTCAAGATGGTAGAAGGACTCCGGCTCGGAAAAAATTCTTAAAAAAGCTAAAGTCTTCTCAACCTGTGCCGATATTAGCGATATGGCATAAACAAAGCTAGATTACGCGTACCCATTCAAAGGTAATTCGACTGTCCTGTAACGAGACAAAACCAGCCTATTTATTCCCGATTTTCCACAGACCAGACAAGAAAATGTGGGCCACCCGCCCGAGAATATGACGCAAAATCAGCTTGGAATCCGCAATCATAGTGTGCTAAAAAAACAGGCAGGGATCGCCTGAGCCAACTTGCCGCCGACTGGAGAGAATTTCATGCTTACATCCACACGAGCTTTGTTTCCACGGATTCTGTTTTTCGCCGGACTCCTTGTGG
>Ga0224559_1001159_pt1 | contig 14936 bp, 15 predicted proteins | sample 714S33034metaG_FD_180676 | JGI IMG/M metagenome (GOLD analysis project Ga0224559, IMG submission 180676) | Peat soil microbial communities from Stordalen Mire, Sweden - 717 S3 30-34 | ecosystem: Environmental > Terrestrial > Soil > Wetlands > Peat | place: Sweden: Norrbotten County, Stordalen... | reverse complement strand
CGATCGCAGCCACTTTTTCGTGATCGGGCGAGAGGTGGCAGACGGGATCGGCGGCGCAGGCGTCGCCGGTGAGGGCGAAAGCCTGGCAGCGGCAACCGCCGTAATCGATGTCCTTGCGGTCACAGGAGCGGCAGGGCTCTTTCATCCATTCCGTGCCGCGAAAAGCATTGAATCCCGGCGAACGGAACCAGATGTCCTCCAGCGAATGATCGCGCACATTCCAGAAGTCGAGGCCCGGAATGCTCTCCGCAGCGTGGCAGGGCAGGCCTTTGCCGGACGGCGTGACATTGAGGGTCCGCTTGGCCCAGCCGCCCATGCAGGCTTTGGGGTAACGCGCGTGGTAGTCGGGGACGACATGGTCGATGACGATGACGCCCGCATAAGTTTCGCGCAGCGCCTCGACCTCGGCGATTGCGGCCGCCGCCTGCGCCTCGGTCGGCATCAGGGCAGCGCGATTGACGATGCCCCAGCCGTAATATTGCGTGTGCGCGATTTCGACGCGCCTTGCGCCAAGCGCGACAGAAAGCCGCACCATCTCGCCGGCGCGGGCGACATTCGCGCGATGGATGACGGCGTTGACGGTCAGCGGCAGGCCGGCCTCGATGACCCATTTCGCCGCCGCCATCTTGCGTTGGAACGCGCCCGGATAGCCGACGATGCGGTCGCACGAGGCTGCTTCCGAATCCTGGACTGAAAGCTGGACATGATCGAGGCCGGCGTCGGCCAACTCCTTCACGCGCTCTTCAGTCAGCCCGACTCCGGAGGTGATCAGATTGGTGTAGAGGCCGATTGACGCGCAATGCGCGACGATGTCCTGAAGGTCGCGTCGCGCGGCGGGCTCGCCGCCGGAAAGATGCGCATGCAGCACGCCCAAAGCGGCCGCCTCGGAGAAAACCCTGTTCCAGGTTTCCGTGTCGATTTCGCTCGTGCGGGATTCGAGGTCGAGCGGATTGGAGCAATAGGGACAGCCGAGCGGGCAGCGATGGGTGAGTTCGGCAAGAAGCCCGACGGGGTTCGGCGTTTTGACAGGGGCGTTCATAGGTCCACCATCCGTTTGGCGGCGAGTCCATTGAGTAGCGCGCGGACATCCTCGTCGATTCTGGCGCGATCGGCCGCATAGGTCGCCGCCAGATCATCGACGATGGCGTCAATCGTCGCGGCGCCGTCGCAGCGCTGAAGGATCGCGACCGCGATGGCGTCAAGCTTGACGACTCGCTCCGGCGCCAGCAGCAGCCATTCGCCGCGCGTCTCGTCAAGTTTAAGCCTGACCCCGCGCGGCAGGCGCGGGATCGCGCCGCTCGCCTGCGCCGTCTCGCTCACGCCGCCTCTCCGCGCGTGGCTGCGGCCGTCCCAGTCGCCCAACCGCTTGGCGCCCAACCGCCTGGCGCCCATGCGCCGGGCGGAACGGAACGATCGACATAAGCGCTCCACAGGGCGTCGAGCTGCGACCACAGCACCGCGCATTTGAACTCGAGCGCCTTGATGACGAGATCCTGCTCGGTGCGCGTCTTCGCGTGGGCGATGGCGTAGCCGAGGGCGAAATCGGCGTCGCGTTTGGCCTGCGGCGGGCGCTGCGAGAAATAGGCGAGGGTGTCTTTGCTGACGAAATCATAATGGGCCAGCATCCCGGCGACCCGCTCGCCGATGATGTTCGGCGAGAACAGCTCGGTAAGCGACGAGGCGACGGCTTCCGTCGGGCTGCGGGTGCGGCAGAACTCGACATAGGCGTCAACGGCGAAACGCGTGCCGGGCAGAATTCCTTCGGTCGAGACGACATAGGCGCGCGAAAAGCCGAGGCTGTCGGTCAGCTTGAGCCAGCGCTCGATCCCGCCGTCGCCTTCACGAAGGCCGTCATGATCCTCAATGCGCTTGCGCCATTGGCGGCGGTCCTCCGGATCAATGAGCCGCGTCAGCACCGTGGCGTCCTTGATCGGAATCATCGATTGATAATAGTAGCGGTTGAGCGCCCAGGCCTGCACTTCTTCGTAAGAGCAGCCGCCACTGTGCAGGCGGCGATGGAACCGATGCAGATTATGATAACGCTCCGCGCCGCCATGGCGCAGGCGCGCCTCAAGCTCCCCGGCGCTGAGAAGCGCCGCATCAGAACTCATAATACGACCTCCATGCCGTCATACGCGACGTCCCACCCTGCTTTCTCGACGCTTGCACGCTCTTTTGAATCCTGGATGAGGACGGGATTCGTATTGTTTATATGTACGTAAATCTTGCGGCCGATGCCGCTGTCGGCGAATTTCGCCACCGAGCCGGTCTCGCCGCTCATCGCGACATGGCCCATGCGATGGGCGGTCTTCGGCGAAAGGCCGAGCGCGACCATTTCATCGTCGGTGTAGGTCGTGCCGTCGAAAAACAGGAGATCCGCGCCGCGCAGCCGTTTCGACACGCGCTCATTGATGTCGGAGCAGCCGGGCACGTAAAAGAATTTTTTGACGCCGTCGGTGATTTCGAGGCCGACGGTCGATTCGCCTTCCGCGCCGACATCGACGACGTCGCCCTCAAGATAGAGCGCGACTTTGCCGGGAACGGGAAAGGCCGTGACCTTGAGGCCGATGCCCGTATCGACGGTCGATTCGAGATCGACTTCGCGGGTCTTGACGAGGTCCTTGTTCAATACGCCGAAAACGCTCGCGCCCGCGACCTGGGCTAGCGTGGAGCGGCTGCCGAACAGCGTGAAAGCCTGCTGCTCCCGCAGGGTCAAAAGCCCGACGAGATGATCGATATCGGCATTGGTGACGAAGACCGCCGAAACCGGCGACTGCCGGCTTCCGCCGCGCGGATGCAGGATTGGCTGGTCGATAATCTGCTGGCGCAGGTCCGGCGAAGCGTTGAGCAGAAGCCAACGCTCCCCGTCGGCGCTGACCGCCAAGCTTGACTGGCTACGCGCTCTGACGCGAGAATCCCCGCTCCATGCGAGCTGGCAGACCGGGCAGTTGCAGTTCCATTGCGGAAAGCCACCGCCCGCCGCCGAGCCGAGAACGAGAATGCGCAAGGCGCGAGCCGATCAAAGTTTGTGGAAGCGAAGCTTCAGATCTCAGCCGAAGCGTAGCTGGTGACTTCCATGCCGACGCAAACTTCGGTGGTGACGGGGGTTGTCCAAGCCATGTTTTTTCTCCTTGAGAACGCCAGCGTCGAGCGCGGCTGATTTTCCTACCTCGAACAGGGTCTCAGCCTTGCTCGTAGCCAGCATATACCATCGCCGAATTCGCTCGGCTACGCCTTTTTTGATGACTTTTCCGAGAGCGATACTCTAACGATCTGATTTTCATGCGCTAACGCTCCCTTGGCGGGGAGCGATGTTTGATTCGATGAATATCATAGGCTGCGTCTATAGATCACGGTGTCGTGATTGTCACAATCAATCGTCTCCTGCGGCCAATCCCAGCCCGTAACTCCGGCTGGGGCCGAGCCTCGCGATGGTCCGGCTAGAGCCAGGCGCGCTTGCCGGCCGCGGCGGCCTCATAGGCGGCGATATGCTCGCCCTTTTCGAGGGTGAGGCCGATATCGTCGAGGCCGTTGAGGAGGCAATGCTTGCGGAACGCGTCGATCTCGAACTTCACCACGCCGCCGTCGGGTCCACGAATCTCCTGCGCCGCGAGATCGACCGAGAGTGTGGCGTTGGAGCCGCGCTCGGCATCGTCCATGAGCTTTGCGAGATCCTCGGCCGGAACAACGATCGGCAGGATGCCGTTCTTGAAACAATTATTGTAGAAAATATCCGCGAAGCTCGTCGAAATGACGCAGCGGATGCCGAAATCGAGCAGGGCCCAGGGCGCGTGCTCGCGCGATGAGCCGCAGCCGAAATTATCTCCGGCGAGGAGGATTTTGGCGTTGCGATAGGCCGGCTTGTTCAGGACGAAATCGGGGTTCTCCGAACCGTCGGCGTGATAGCGCATTTCGGCGAAAAGGCCGCCGCCGAGGCCGGTGCGCTTGATCGTCTTCAGATATTGCTTGGGGATGATCATGTCGGTGTCGACATTGGTGATCTTCAGCGGCGCGGCGACGCCGGTGAGCGAGGTGAATTTTTCCATTTTGGTCCTGCTTGTCATTGCGGCGCCTGCGCCGGAGGGCGCCGGCCGCGCGCGGCTTCAACGCCGCGAATTAAGCCGAGGGTACGACCGGATCGAATTGGTCTATTGGACGGAAGCTCATATCAAAGCGGTCCGCGGCAGGCAAACATCGCCGCCAATATCACCTCGCCGCCCTTTCGATCGCCTCCATGTCGGCGTCGGAAAGGCCGAAATGATGTCCGATCTCATGCACCAGAACATGGGTGACGATGGCGCCCAGCGTATCGTCCTGATCCGCCCAGAAATCGAGGATCGGGCGACGATAGAGCCAGACCATATTGGGAAACTGTCCGGATTGCGGGGTGGCCGCGCCCTGCGCAAGGCCATGGCCGCGGAACAGTCCAAGCAGATCGAACTCGCTTTCGCAGTCCATCTCCCGCAGCGTTTCATCGTCGGGGAAATCCTCGACGCGGATGATCAGGCCCTCGCAGAGACGGCGAAAATTCGCCGGCAGTTCGGAATAGGCGTCGCGCGCCAACAGGTCGAAGTCATCGATCGAGGGCGCGGCGATCTGGCTCCAGTCGAGCGGGGTTGAGGGCATGGGACGCCTTTTCATTCGGCCAAGTCATTCGGCCAAGTCATTCGGCCAAGTCATTCGGCAAGGGGGCGGCGGCGGCGCAGCCGCACATAGAGCGCGCCGGCGCCGCCATGGGGACGGGACGCTTCCTCGAAGCCGACGACGATGGAATGATAGTCGGCCCCGCGCAACCATTGCGGCACGCTCCGGCGCAGCACGCCGGCCGTCTCGTCTTCGGAAAGGCCGCCAACGCCCGCGCCGCGGCCCTTGCCGGTGACGACAAGCACGAGCTTCGCGCCTTCCCGCTGGGCCTGCGCGAGAAACTGGCGCAGCGAGATGCAGGCTTCGTGGCGGGTGAGGCCATGCAGGTCGATGACGGCGTCCGGTCCGATACGTCCGCGCGCCAGCTTTTGCCGGAGCTTGCGCTCCAGCGGCTCCAGCGGCGGAATTTTGCGCGCGAGCGCGGGCTGGCTCTGAGAAGGCTTCGCGCCGTTGGGCTTTTCGGGCGTCTTCGCAGAGCTGGGCGGCGCGGGCGGCGGGACTTCATGTCCATTCAGTGGGGCGGGCGCTTGCGGCAGGACGCGAGAGGGGCGGGGCGACACCGTCTTCGCGACCGCGAGCCAAAGCTCGATCTCCTCTGCGCTCAACCGGCGCAGCCGGCCCTTGCTGAACGACGAGGCGCTTTCCTTCACCGGAGCGAACCTTCTTCGACGGGAAGAAAAACAACGAATTCGCCAGCATGCCGAATATCGCCTGCGCGTGCGCCGGCGGCGTCTCCAGAGCCGAAGAATATGTCCGCCCGTGCGGGGCCGATGATAGCAGAGCCGGTGTCCTGCGCAATCATCAGGCGCCGAAACGGCGTCGGCGCGGAGAATCGCCAAGGCATTTCAGCGTCGATCCAGACCGGCGTTCCATAGGCGTGAATGCTGCGGTCGACCGCGAGCGAGCGAAGCGGCGTCAGGCTCAATCCCGCGCCGCCGACCGGTCCTTCCCGCGCGTCGAGCGCCGGCTCAATACGGAAAAAGACGTAGGACTCATTGCGCTGCATCAGAGCGGCGCCGGCTTCGCCCTGAGCCTGGCCAGCAGCGCGTACCGCCGCCTTGAGCGCGGCGAGCGACATTTCCTCCGCCTTGATGGCGCCCGTCTCGATCAGAATGCGCCCGATGGAGGAATAGGGCAGCCCGTTGCGGCCGGCATAGATGAGGCGCAGCATGCGCCCGTCCGCCAGCCGAACGCGCCCGGAGCCCTGCACTTGAATCATAAAGACTTCGATGGGATCGCGGAGCCAGAGGAGCGGATGGGCGCGCCCTTCGAGCGCCCCCGCCTCGATCGCGGCCCGCGCAGGCGCGCCGCAGGCGGCGAGGTCAGCGGGGGGCGAGAGAATCGGCGCCGTAAATCCATCTGTCCGCGTTGGCGAGCCCTCGACGACAGGTTCATAATAGCCGGTGAAGAACCCGGCCGGCCCCGCGCCCTCGGCCCGGTTCGCGCGAAAGGGCCGGAAATGGTCCTCGAAGAACCGACGCGCTTCATCGCCGCCGGGCGCCTGAAGGGCGAGCGCGCGGCGGCAGATCGCGGTCAGCGTGGAAGAGGGCGCGACCCCCGCCCGCAGCGGCGCGCGGCCCTGCGCGATGGCGGCGCAGCATCGCTGGAAAACGGCGAAGGCTTCAGCGTGGTCGTCCGCCGCAAACCCTGGCAGGTCGGAAAAGGCGAGGGGCGCAAAGCTGGCGTTCCCGGCGGCGGGCTCAGGCGCAGGCATGGCGCTGGCCGATCAGACGCCGGTCAGACGCCGCCGCCGGTCGAAACCAGCTTCCAGTTCGGGTCGCGGGAATTGACGTCGCGGGCGAAACTCCACGTGTCGTTGACCTCGACGACCTTGTCGGCGCTGCCTTCGGTCACGGCGCCGCTCGAATCGCGCGTCGCCGTGATCATCTGGGCGGAAAAGCGCAGCGTGATCTCGGCGAAGCGGCCGCGCATTCCCGCGTCGGCGACGGCGGCGTTGTCGATGGCGACGAAGCTCGTCTCTACTTTTTCGCCGCGCTTCTCGCGCTCGGCGAGCGCCGCCGCGAAACTGTCATAGACGTCCTTGGCGAGCAAATTCTGCAGGACCGGCCGGTCGCCGTCGGCGAAGCTGACCACGATCATCTCATAGGCGGCTTTGGCGCCGTCGAGGAAAGGCTGGATGGCGAAGGTCGGATCCGCTGCGGCGATGGCGTCGAGACCGGCCGCGATTTTGGAGCCGGGCTCCGCATAGGGTTTCCATCGGTCGGCCGCGGCCGGCGCCGCGCTCGGCGCGACATTCGCGTTGGCGGCGCCTGGCAAGGGAATGATCTTGGCCTCTGGCGCGCCGCTGCGGACGTTTCCCGCGCCGTTCAGGAACGGGTTTCGCGGCGGCTTCTCCTCGCCTGTGCGCGTGCCGAGGATGCTGCGCAGCTTCCAAACCACAAAAGCGGCGAGAAACGCGAAAATGATCGTCGTCAGATCGAAAGAACCCTGCATCGCCCTGCTTGACGCCTCAGCTGTCGCCGCGGCCAGTTGCGCCGCCGCACCTTACTTATCATATATTCTCATTTGGGAAGCGCAGCTCGCGAAGTCCAGCTTGCAGTCGCGTTTGAGATCCCACCCGCGCCCCTCGTACAACGGTTTTTGCATGCGCCTCGCTGCTCCGCTCCCGCTTCTCGTGCTCATTTGGCTCGCCGCCGAATTCGCGGCATTCGGTCTCGTCGCGGGCGCCGTGGGCTTTGGCGGCGCGCTTCTCCTTTGCCTTCTCACTAGCGTTATCGGCGTCGCAATGCTCCGCCGGCTTGGCCTCTCGACCGCGTGGCGGCTGCGCCGCGCGATGGCGGCGCGCCAGCAAGATGAGGCGGGACTTTCCCGCGATGGGCTGGTCGATGGCGGGCTTGTCGCGGTCGGATCGATCCTTTTGATTTTACCGGGCTTCGTATCCGATCTTTGCGGCCTCGCCCTGGCCGCGCCCTCGGTCCGGAGCTGGCTTGGCGACAAATTTCAGAGCGTCCGGGCGAGCGGCGGGCCAGGGCGCAGTTCAGGCCCGACATTGGTCGAACTCGATCCCGGGGAATGGTCGCGCACGGACCATCCCGGCCAGGCGCCCGCCAGCCTCGGGCCGACCAAATCGCCGTTCTGAACCGTCGCCATCCGATCCTGTCGATCAGGCGTCCGGCTTCGCCTCGCCTTCGTCGAAGTCCGGCGCAGCAGGGCGGCGCCTGTCGAACAGCGAGCGCGTCAATGTCAACAATGGCGCGGCGATGCGGCCAAGATCTTCCGCCCGGGCGACGAAACGCTCGCCGCGCGTCAGTTCTCGGTCGAGAGCCGCCATCGTTTCGGCGAGGTCGGCGTCCTTGTCTCGAAACCACACTGGCAGAATGCGGCCGAAAGCAAGGGCGAGGCCCTGTAGCTTGACCGCACCGACCGGACCTTCCGAGTCGATTCCAGCCGCCTCGAGCATGAAGCGCATGGAATTCACGCTTAACCGATTGATCGCCGCGGCGGCGATCGGATCGCGGCGCGTCCAGTCGTAAATCCCCTCGACGCCGAGCTTATACGGCGTCAGGGCGTCGAGGCGGCGCATCAGAACGTCGAACAGGCGATCCTTGGCCGGCTCCCCGACGAGATCGTCGCCGGCGGCATCTAGAACGGTCCTGTCGATCTGGCGAAAGAAGACCGACAGAATTGCGCCTTTCGACGGAAAATACTCTCGAAAGGTCGATAGCGAAAGATTGGCCCTGGTGGCGACGTCGGAGATCGTGATGTCGTCCCATTCGCGCTCGCCGGCGAGTTCAAGCAGCGCCTCGACGATTGCCTTGCGCGGATCCTTCGGCGGCGTCTTCAGGTCTTCGCTGCCCTTGGCCTTGGCGTGGGTTTTTTCGTCGGTCTCGTCCTGATCGCTCATCGCCGCCTCCGGGCTCGAACCGCCATCCTCACGAAGATCGTGGCCGGATCGGAGCCGAGTTTATAAAGCATCATCCTGCCGGGCGCACTCTAGCGTTTGTCGACGCGGGTTCCAAGGGCGCAGGTTGCGAAGGCGACCTTTGCGGGCAACTGGAGGAGCGCTCAAGGCGTTTGCGCCGCATACGTCCTATAGAGCCTATCTATCAGCCGACGAAACTCTCCCATTGATATTCCGGGGCCGTCACTGCACTTTCGCTCTACAATAAACCAGTTGTTGGGCGGAACTTATATGCTTGAGGCGACCCCGTGGAACGACGCACGCGCCGTGGCGATCGTCAACGAACATGCCGGTCTTGAAGGTCCCATGCTGCCGATCCTTCATGCCTTGCAGCATGAATTCGGCCATGTCGGCGAGGCCGCCGCGCCGCTGATCGCGAACGCGCTTAATCTGACCCGCGCCGAAGTGCATGGCGTCATCACATTCTATCACGATTTCCGGCGCGAACCCGCCGGCCGCCACGTCCTGAAGCTCTGCCGCGGCGAAGCCTGTCAGAGCACGGGCAGCGAAGCGCTGGCGCAGGACTTGCTCGCCAGGCTCGGCATCGATTGGCATGGCTTGACGCCCGATGGCGAACTGACTGTCGAACCGGTTTATTGCCTCGGCCTTTGCGCTTGTTCGCCCGCCGCCTTGCTTGACGATGAAGTGATCGGCCGGCTCGACGCCGAAAGTCTGGCTGAAGCTCTGGACGCGGTGCGCGCATGACCCGTATTTTCATCTCCAAGGATGCCGCGGCGCTGGCCCTCGGCGCCGATAAGGTCGCGGTGAAAATCGCCGCCGAGGCGGAGGCGCGCGGCGTAGCGATAGAGATCATCCGCACCGGCTCGCGCGGCATGGTCTTTCTTGAGCCGCTGGTTGAGGTCGAGACGCCAGCGGGCCGCATCGGTTACGGATCCGTCAAGGCTTCCGATGTCGCTTCCCTCTTCGAAGCCGGCTTCACCGCCGGCGGCGCTCACGCGCGTGGCATTGGCAAGACCGAAGATCATCCCTTTTTCGCCCGACAGACCCGCCTCACCTTCGCCCGCTGCGGAATTATCGATCCGGTTTCGCTGGACGATTACGCCTCCCTCGCGGGCTGGCGCGGCCTCAGGCGCGCCATCGAGATCGGACCCGCGGCGACCATCGCCGAGGTGGCGAAATCGGGCCTGCGCGGGCGCGGCGGCGCGGGCTTTCCGACCGGCATCAAATGGAAGACCGTCGCCGACGCGCCGGCCGATCGCCGCTATATCGTCTGCAACGCCGACGAGGGCGATAGTGGCACCTTCGCCGATCGCATGATCATGGAGGGCGATCCCTTCGCCCTGATCGAGGGGATGGCCATCGCGGCGGTCGCGGTCGGCGCCAGCAAGGGTTACGTCTATCTGCGTTCGGAATATCCGCACGCCGCGCGAACCTTCCAGCAGGCGCTCGAAATCGCGCGCGGGGCGCGCTATCTCGGCTCCGACATTCTCGGCTCGGGGCACGCCTTCGACATCGAGCTGCGCATTGGCGCAGGCGCTTATGTCTGCGGCGAGGAGACCTCGCTGCTCGAAAGCCTCGAAGGCAAGCGCGGCGTCGTCCGCGCAAAGCCGCCGCTGCCCGCCCATAAGGGACTGTTCGAGCGGCCGACAGTCGTCAATAATGTTCTCTCGCTTGTCGCTATCCCGACCATCCTCGACCGCGGCGGCGAGTTCTACGCCGGCTTCGGCATGGGGCGCTCGCGCGGGACGATGCCGCTGCAGATCGCCGGCAATATCCGCTTCGGCGGTCTGTTCGAGACCGCCTTTGGCCTCACCCTTGGCGAGATCGTCGAGGACATCGGCGGCGGGACCGCCTCCGGCCGGCCAGTCCGCGCCGTGCAATGCGGCGGACCGCTCGGCGCTTATTTTCCGCCCGCCTTTTTCGACACGCCCTTCGACTATGAAGCCTTCGCCGCCCGCGACGGGCTGATCGGCCATGGCGGACTCGTCGTCTTCGACGATACCGTCGAAATGGCGAAGATGGCGCGTTTCGCGATGGAGTTCTGCGCCATCGAGAGTTGCGGGAAATGCACCCCCTGCCGGATCGGCTCGACCCGCGGCGTCGAGGTTATGGAGCGCATTATCGGCGGCGTGAAGGTCGACGAGAATATCGCTCTGATCGAGGATCTTTGCCAGACCATGAAATTCGGTTCGCTCTGCGCGCTTGGCGGCCTTGCGCCTTATCCCGTGCTCAGCGCGCTTCGCCATTTCCCGGAAGATTTTTCGCCGCGCCATGCGCTGGCGGCCGAGTAAGGACGATTGTCATGACTCTTATCAAAGAAGTCGATTACGGCACGCCCGCGGCGAAATCGGAAAAAAGCGTCACGCTGACCATCGACGGCGTATCGGTCAGCGTGCCCGAGGGCACCTCGATCATGCGCGCGGCGATGGAGATGGGCACCGAAATCCCCAAGCTCTGCGCCACGGATTCGCTGCAATCCTTCGGTTCGTGCCGCCTCTGCCTCGTCGAGATCGAGGGGCGCAACGGCACGCCGGCCTCATGCACGACGCCGGTTGCGCCGGGCATTGTCGTCAAGACCCAGACGCCGCGCCTCAAGGCGCTGCGCAAGGGCGTGATGGAGCTTTACATCTCCGACCATCCGCTCGATTGCCTGACCTGCGCGGCCAATGGCGATTGCGAATTGCAGACGCAGGCCGGGGCGGTGGGCTTGCGCGAAGTGCGCTACGGCTATGAGGGCGCCAATCATTTCGACGAAGTCAAAGACCAATCGAACCCCTATTTCACTTATGATCCCGCCAAATGCATCGTCTGCAACCGCTGCGTCCGCGCCTGCGAGGAAGTGCAGGGCACGTTCGCGCTGACGATCGACGGGCGCGGCTTCGAGAGCCGGGTCGCCGCCGGGCAGGATGAGCCTTTCCTCGAATCCGAGTGCGTGTCCTGCGGCGCCTGCGTGCAGGCCTGTCCGACCGCGACGCTCACCGAAAAATCGGTCATTTCCATCGGCCTGCCCGAACATTCGGCGGTGACGACCTGCGCTTATTGCGGCGTGGGCTGCACCTTCAAGGCGGAGATGCGCGGCGAGGAACTCGTTCGCATGGTCCCCTATAAAGACGGCAAGGCGAATCACGGCCATTCCTGCGTCAAGGGCCGCTTCGCCTGGGGCTACGCGACGCACCGCGACCGCATCCTGAAGCCGATGATCCGCGCCTCGGTCAGCGAACCTTGGCGCGAGGTCTCCTGGGAGGAGGCGATCGGCTATGCGGCGTCCGAGTTCAAGCGCATCCAGGCCGCTTACGGCAAACGCTCGATTGGCGGCATCACCTCGTCGCGCTGCACCAATGAAGAGACCTATCTGGTGCAGAAGCTGATCCGCGGCGGCTTTGGCAACAATAATGTCGACACCTGCGCGCGGGTCTGCCACTCGCCGACAGGCTATGGGTTGAAGACGGCCTTCGGCACCTCGGCCGGGACGCAGGATTTCGATTCGATCGACAATATGGACGTGATGCTGCTCATCGGCGTCAATCCGACCGACGGGCATCCGGTGGTCGCTTCCCACATGAAGAAGCGGCTGCGCGGCGGCGCGAAACTTATCGTCATCGATCCGCGCCGGATCGACCTTGTGCGCACGCCCCATGTCGAGGCTGACTATCACCTCGCGCTGAAGCCGGGCTCCAATGTCGCCGTAGTGACGGCGCTCGCTCATGTGATCGTCACGGAGGGCCTCGTCAATGAGGCTTTCGTGCGCGAGCGCTGCGACTGGTCGGAGTTTCAGGACTGGGCCGCTTTCGTGTCCGAGCCGCGCAACAGCCCGGAGGAGGTCGAGAAAATCTCCGGCGTTCCCGCCGAACTCATTCGCGGCGCGGCGCGCCTTTACGCGACCGGCGGCAATGCGGCGATCTTCTACGGGCTCGGCGTCACCGAGCATAGTCAGGGCTCGACGACGGTGCTGGCCATCGCCAACCTCGCCATGGCGACCGGAAATCTCGGCCGCCCCGGCGTTGGCGTCAATCCGCTGCGCGGCCAGAACAATGTTCAGGGGGCCTGCGACATGGGCTCCTTCCCGCATGAATTCGCGGGCTACCGCCATGTGTCGGACGATGCGACGCGCGATGTTTACGAGAGCCTGTGGGGCGTCGAGCTGGATAATGATCCGGGGCTCCGCATCCCGAACATGCTCGACGCCGCTGTCGAGGGCGAATTCCGCGGCATCTATATTCAGGGCGAGGATATTCTCCAGTCAGATCCCGATACGCATCATGTCGCCGCCGGGCTCGCGGCGATGGAATGCGTCGTCGTGCAGGATCTTTTCCTCAACGAGACAGCAAATTACGCCCATGTCTTCCTGCCGGGCTCGACCTTCCTTGAAAAGGACGGCACCTTCACCAACGCGGAGCGCCGCATCCAGCGCGTGCGCAAGGTGATGAGCCCGAAAAACGGCTATGGCGATTGGGAGATCACGCTGCTTCTCGCCAAGGCCATGGGCTTCAACATGGATTACGCGCATCCGAGCGAAATCATGGACGAGGTGGCGCGGACGACGCCAAGCTTCGCCGGCGTGTCCTACGCAAGGCTTGATGAGCTCGGCTCGATCCAGTGGCCCTGCAACGCGGCCGCCCCCGAAGGAACGCCGGTGATGCACATCGGCCATTTCGCCGCTGGAAAGGGCAAATTCGTCATCACTGAATATGTCGCCACCGACGAACGGACGGGGCCGCGCTTCCCGCTGCTGCTGACGACGGGACGCATCCTCAGCCAGTACAATGTCGGCGCGCAGACGCGGCGCACCGACAATGTCGCCTGGCACCCCGAAGACCGGCTCGAAATCCATCCGCACGACGCCGAACTGCGGGGAATCAACGATGGCGAATGGGTGAAGCTGCACAGCCGCGCCGGCGAGACGACCCTGCGCGCGCTGATCACCGACCGCGTCGCGCCAAGCGTCGTCTATACGACGTTCCACCATCCGGTGACGCAGGCCAATGTGGTGACGACCGAATTCTCCGACTGGGCGACCAATTGTCCGGAATTTAAGGTGACGGCGGTGCAGGTCTCGCGCTCGAACGGCCCGAGCGAATGGCAGGAGAGCTATAACCGGCAGGCCGAGCAGAGCCGACGCATTCTCACCAATGTCGAAGCCGCCGAATGAGCGAAGTCGCCGCCGATCCCATCTTTGTCGCGGCGCCCCCGCCCGCGGTTAAGGTCAATTGCCTAGCGCAGAGGGGGCGCGATCTTGTCGCGTCCGTCCGCATAGCGCCGGAGGAGACGGCGATCGCATTCACTTTCAACGGCATAACTCATGCTGTGATGATGGCGACGCCGGCCGATTTTGAAGATTTCGCGACCGGATTCGCCCTGACGGAAGGGTTGATCGAGAAGCCGGCGGACATTTTGAGCCTTGACGTCATTCCGACGGAACTTGGGGTCGAGGTCAGGACCTGGCTGCCGGAGGATCGCGCGAAGACCTACGCCGCCCGGCGGCGCAGCATGGCGGGGCCGACCGGCTGCGGGCTTTGCGGCATCGAGAGTCTCGAAGAGGCGATGCGCGACGCGCCCCCGGTATCTCACGCTGGCGCCTTTGAGCGCGCCGACATCGTCAAGGCGGTGGCTTCCATCGGGGTGGCGCAGGAGCTGAACGCCCAGACTCATGCGGTTCACGCGGCGGCGTTTTGGACGCAAGCGCAGGGGCTCGCTGCGCTTCGCGAGGATGTCGGGCGCCACAATGCGCTGGACAAGCTCGCTGGCGCGCTCTGCCGCGGCGGACTTCGCGCGAGCGATGGGGTCGTACTCCTGACCAGCCGCGTGTCGATCGAGCTGATTCAGAAGGCCGCGCGAATGGGCGCGCCTGTCATCGTCGCGATTTCGGCGCCGACGGCGGCCGCGATCCGTCTCGCCGAAGCTTGCGGAATCACCGTCGTCGCCGTCGCGCGCGGCGCGGATTTCGAGATTTTCACCCATCCGGAACGGATCGTCGATCGGGTTATCGCCAATGTCGCCTGACAAAAAACTCATCTACATGGCCAATCAGATCGGCAAATTCTTCGAATCGCAAAGACATTCAGATCCGGCAGCGGGCATCGCCGATCATCTCGCCCATTTCTGGGATCCGCGCATGCGGTCGAAGATCATCCTGCATCTGGAGCAGGGAGGCGCGGGGCTCGACCCGGATGTAAAGGCCGCGGTCCAGCTGCTTGCGCTCGCCGAGGCATCGAAGGCTGGACGAACCGCCGCGGCTGGGTGACGCAGCCAGAGCCGAGGGAAAGCGCGCCGTGAACGGCGCCTTTGTCTCCGTTTCAGATCTTCGGGTAGAATATTAATTTCATATTTTTCAAAGAATTAGAGCGATGTTTCGCTGGCGCCGTCGCGTCCGCGGAAGAGCCGCCGCCTGTCTCGTTCGATGCATCCCAGT
>Ga0224559_1001157_pt1 | contig 14941 bp, 18 predicted proteins | sample 714S33034metaG_FD_180676 | JGI IMG/M metagenome (GOLD analysis project Ga0224559, IMG submission 180676) | Peat soil microbial communities from Stordalen Mire, Sweden - 717 S3 30-34 | ecosystem: Environmental > Terrestrial > Soil > Wetlands > Peat | place: Sweden: Norrbotten County, Stordalen... | reverse complement strand
AATACTTCTATACCATTATTAATATATAAATTTATTGCAATCAACATTTAAACGATCATTAACGAACAAAAATAAACCAAAATTATTAACTTTCAAAAAACATAAGGTTTATAGAAATTCTCTATAAGTTTCCAATATCCTGGAAACTGGAGTACTGATTATAATAGTAGCTTACAAAACTTAGGTAATGAAGGAGATGTGTTAGTTACATTAGGAAAAGATAATTCTGGAATGGCCGTTGCAAAAGCAGATACGGGATCATCTAATATATCAGCATCAACATTAGCATCAGGATTTAAAACAATAATACAATCAAAATATCAGTACATTTCAAATAAAACAGTAACTGTCGACGGTATTAATGCCACACAACTTGTAATAAAAGACAGCTCCAATGGGGACTACGGTTCACTCACATTCCTAAATAAAAATAATTCAATCTATATTATAATGATTTCAACACCAGACAATAACCTAAAAACAATTAACATGATACTAAACAGTTTTAAATTCCAATAAATTCAACAATCTACATTTTTTTTTATAATTGGAGAAAACTCGTATATTTGGTTATTGAGAATGTTTTAGTAAAGAATTCAAGATTGTTCATAATATTAAATAAAATTAATATCCTGATATTATTAGTAATCTAAATATTGTGTATAAAAATTTGGGAGGAGCGGTTGAGTATTTATGGAAAAAATAGCTCTTTTATATTTAATATGAAATATGGGGAAAAATAGTTTGATGTTGGCAATGGTCTTTATTGGACTTGTACTTATTTTTGCATATGCATTGAAAGTCTGCAGTTACAGTTTCACAACAACATAAAAATAGAGTAAAACCTAAAACCCCTTTCTACTTTTTTTTAAATATTTTAGCAACTCATCAAAAAAAATAAGGAATTGATGTTCAAATGAAAAATAAAAAAAAGTAAATATTTATTTTATCAATTTTTCGATGCTTTCATGTGGTTTATTAGTGTATAAACCGCCATGATAGGTTATAATATTTTTCACATCAAATTTAAGAAGTTTTTTAAGGGAATCCATTGCAATTTCATAATCATAATCTTCTAAAATCTCTTTTCTAGGCCCCATTAACTTTCCATCCATCATATTCATTGCATCACCAACAATAAGGGTTTTACTCATTTTATGGTAAAGACAGAGATGTCCTGGTGTGTGTCCTGGTGTATGGATAACTGTTATCCCACCACAAAAGGGCAACTCTTGGTTATCTGAAATTGTGGTATCCACATCTACTGGTGTGAAGTTTTTAAACATTTGTTTGACCATTTCTTGTCTATCTTCAGGCATGGAATTTAGGAAATTTGAGTTCAACCGTACCAGAGGCTTTTCACCTTGGATGTAGGGTTTATCCTCTTCATGTGCCATTACCTCAATCTTCTTTTTTGATGCTTCTAAAATTTCAGGAAGACCTCCAAAATGATCAAGGTCCTGATGTGTTATTATTATTTTATTTATATCTTCAAAATGAATTCCTTCATCAATACATGCATCTCTAATGGTATCGTATTGTCCATTGTAACCTGCATCTACAAGTATCATGTTTTCATCGTCCCACATAACAGTGGGATATATAAACATTCCCGGTACATTGGACGATACTCCAAGCATTATAATTCCATTTTCTATTTTCATTTAAACGCCCTCCAAAATTATTGATATTTTACAATCTAAAAATATACGAGTTTGAAATTCTGTTTATTCCGTGAATTATTAAGTTTATAAAGGTATATAATTTAATCTAATTGTAGGTAGATGATAAAGTTATGATGGGAATTAAAATGTTTATAAATTTATTTAAATAGAATATTATTAAAAAAATATGGGTGATCTGATGGTAGCTGATACAACAACAATATTAGACTTAGTTTTTGGAGTTATAATCTTATTTTTAGGATTATGGGTATATAAAATTAAACAATATGCTTTGGCATTATATTTAGCCCTTGCATTCGGTATATTTGCGGTTTCATATCTGGAAATTCTCTTAGGAGTTTCATCTTCGGATATTTCTGTAATATTTTTAAGAGTACTGGCATCTCTGGTTATAATATATGCCTTAATTCGAGAAGCATTGGTCAAATAATGAAAATCTTGATTCTATGAAAGTATAAAGGTAACCAATACATATGTATAGGTTTTTTTTGTGGGACCATATTAAGGTTGAAATGCAAATTATCCAATTGAAAATATCTAAATCAAAAAAAAATAAGGATTTGGTTAAATTTTATTTTTTTCAGGTTTAGATCTTCTGACAGCTGGGACAATTATAGCTATATGCAGTAAAAGTACCGCAAGTATGGATAATAATGTAATTATTAAAGGGACATTTACTAAACTGTAAAATAACCATAATGTATAGATAGCTACAGGAATTCCCAACACAAGACTCACAAAAAGACCAGGATTATACTTACGTTTTACAACTGCTCCAATTAAATGAGTCAAACTATTAAAAACTGCAAAATAGGGTATCCATAAACCAAAAAATAGATTTATATAGGATAAAGAAGCGAATATTGGCATCAAAACCCAGATAATTGGTACATTTATCCAGAAAATATTAGTATCATTTAAGGGATATTCTCCAACTTCAACATTGAAAATTTCTTTATTAACAAATTTTTTGAAACCACCAGGCCATGAATGTTCTTCAAACTGATGTAATAGATAAATTGGAATCTGAATCCATATTAGAAACAGAAGAATATTATTAGTCTTAACAACTAATAAAATAATAACTGCGACAATTATCGATAAGATAATACAAAGTTTAGCCCAATTTTTATAGAACCAACTAATCATAATTCGACCTCCAAATAAACAAATATAATATCTTTATGTTATATAAAATTATATTTAGGCTATTCCAGCCAATTTTAATTAAAATGTAGAAGAAAATATAATTTTTACAGTTAAAATAAATTAATCTTAAATATATTGATGTAAATATTGACAGTAAATAAAGTTTGGACAGTATAGGAGCGATTCAGATGGAAGAATATGAGATGAAAATTTTAAAATTAGTAAATAAAACTAAAGTACCAATATCTGAAAAAGACTTAGCCGAAAAATTAAAAATTAAATGCCCTATTCTAAGATCCTATATTATAGACCTAAGACATAAAAGACATATTAAATATGGTGGATCAAGCGCTAATGGGCACTTTATAGAGCTTACCCGCGAAGGAAAAGAATTAATAGAAAAAATTTAAAATCAAGAATATTTAGATTTTTTATTTTTTTTATTTTAATAGAATTTGAATTTTGTTAATGAATTGATTATGATATATTCAACTTGTTCTATGAATCATTCATTTTATCTTAATTACTTTAATATTACCCTATCTAATCAATCCGATTGTTATAATTCTTAATATTATTAAACTCTAACTAGTTTATAGTATCTATTAAAGCAAATCGGATATAATGAAATAAAGATCTATTAATCATAAGTCTTATTTACAGATATCTTTCAATAGCTGCAGAAACACCAAATCTTATCATCAATCACCATAACAATTCAAATATAATACAACCAACGAAAATACCCGTCCAAATTGGGCTATTAGAAGGTTTTATATTTAAAATAATAGTTATTCCAATAACTAGGAGAAATGCACAGACAGCCCAGATCCAAAAGTGAATAAGTCTATTAAAATGGTTAATATCCAAAACCAAAAAATTATAATTATATATAAGATTAAATTAAGCCAAAAAAAGATATATTTAAAATAAAATTTTGTTTAGAGGGTTTAATCCCCTAAACTTAGATGAAGTATATTTTTAGGAATTAATTAAGCTGTTGTGTTGTTTGTGGTTGTTTTGTTGGTTGTTACTGGGCACACCGGATGAATTGGTTTTTTTGTGTTCACTTTTTTAAGTAAGTATGCAATATTTGCTACTTCCCACTGTAATTCTTTGGTTTGTATACTGAATTTGTAGATATGTTTGTTTGCTGGTGCTGTTGGATTTTTGAGGTAGTTGGTTATTTCTGTGTTGAGTTTATTAGCTTGTTTTTGATCATGATTTAATGCAACAAGTAATATTTTGTCTTTGGTGTTTTTGTTGTACTTTGCTTTTAATGTGTCAATCTTAGCTAAAAGATTAGTTAATTCTTTCTGTGTTGTGTTTAATTTTGTAATCTGCGTTGGAGTTAATACAACTGTTTTATTTGTTGTAGTTGTTGGTGTCGCTGCAAATATTGGGGCTGCACTTGCCAATATGGTAAGTACACAAAATGTCGCTATTAATTCTTTCTTCATAACTATTTCGCCTCCGATCCTTAAATGTATCCCATATTATGGGAACTTAGGATACTAAGTGATAACCTCACGATCACTTATAAAGGTTTTGGTTTAAAATCTAAAAAAACAGCCCATTAGAGCTCTATTTTTAATTTAAAGTCCTCTTAAAAGATATTGTTTGTACTTTTATTAACTGAGCTATATCCGCTGATATTTCCCCTAAATTAAACCTATATAATCAAGATTTGGAAAAAAACATATTATCCAATTTTATCCTCTGAACTTATTATGATACAAAATTACCAAACAATAACATTAACTCTTTAAAATAATCCATTAATGGATTTAACCTACAATTTAATAGGATAATGGATAATTTAGGCACAATAATCTGTTTTTCATCACAAATGAAAATAGTTTTCATTATGAAAAATTTCTATAGGCCTATTTGTTCATCTAAACCACTATAATATCAAATTCATATATTATACATCTATTAAAGTTTTAAAATGTAAATATCATAACAATTATTGCCCTATTTTAAAAAAAAGTCCAACAAACTATTCTTTTCTATTTAATTTTTTAATCAAAAACTAAAATATTAAAAATTTCCTAAATAAAATCTTCTAAAAAATATAATAAACTTATTAGAAAGATGCACTCTTAAATTTAATATAGAATACTAGATTCATTTAATGATTATTCTAAATATAATGGGGGTTTATATTATAGGAGAAAGTTTAAAAGTTCCAAAAACTGTTTTAGAGGATGTTTGGTTAAATACATTGTCAAAACTTAGAGATAATCCTAATTTTAACTCTGAACTAGTTGAAACAATTGAATCCATGACAAAGGTGGACCTGATAAATTCTGATGATATCATTGATCTTTTAAAAAGTTAGGTGGCCATATTATGAAACTTCTTGAGCTTGAGATTCATAATTTCAGAGGAATTAGAAACCTTTCAATTAAGCCGCAGGGAGAAAATTTCCTGATATATGGCCCTAATGGCTCTGGTAAAAGTGCTGTTGTGGATGCAATTGATTTCCTTTTAACAGGACAGATATCACGAATGAAAGGTAAAGGAACCAAAGATATCAATTTAAAAAAACACGGCCCCCATGTTGATTACTCGGCCAAAGATGCGTTGATCAAAGCAACTATTAAGATTCATGGTTTGGAAGAATCAGTAGAAATAAGAAGGTCTCTTGATAATCCCACTAAATTAATATGTAAAGAGTCGATTAAAGACAAAATACAACCTGTTTTAGAGCTTGCAAGTCGAGGTCAGCATGTACTAACTAGACGTGAGATACTCAACTACGTTACAGCTGATTCAAGTACAAGGGGTAAACAGATACAAACACTTCTCAAAATCACCGACGTGGAAAAAACCCGTAACATACTTGTAAAAGTAAAAAATAGCCTGAAAAATAATTATCAAGGAGCTAAAAGTTCTTTAAATATCATATCCGCAACAATCAATTCTAATATTGGAATAGAAAACTTTGATGAAGGAAAAATACTCAACTTTGTAAATATCAACAGGGATGTTTTAGATGGAACCCCCATTAAAGAACTTAAATCAAATACATTGAAAGAAGAAATAAAATATCAAACTTTACCCTCAGACATCAAAATAAACATCCAATTATTAAAAAATGACTTGGATAAACTGCAGAACATAAAATCAGATGAAAATATAAAAAATATAGATAATATAATCCATAAATTACAAGACCTAAAGGTTAAAATATCTTCTGATCATAAATTAGAAGATGCATTAGACCATCTTAAACTAACAAGATTGGGATTAGGATTATTGAATGCTGATGATAACTGTCCGCTTTGTGATACATCATGGGAAACCAGAAATCTTAAAGAACACCTAGAAAATAAAATAAACCTTCTGAAAGATGCAGCAGAAAACTTGGATAGGATCACTGATTTATCAGAAAATTTAATCCTAAAAATTAATCATGCGATTGGAACATTGAATGAAATAATAAAATCAACTGAAATATTAGAATTAATGGAAGAACAAAAGATATTAGAAGTTTGGATTAACGATTTAAAAATATTTTTATCCACACTTGAGGAGGATAATTATCCGGATCCTAAATTTGAGCATAATATAGTTGAAATATTGTTTGCACCGGTTAATTTACAAGTTGTTTTGGATAATATTTATTCTTCTGCTTGTGAAAATTTTAAAGAACCCTCAGAAGAACAAACAGCATGGGATAATTTAACCAGACTCGAGGAAAACCTTAAAAATTATGAAAAGTCCATTAATGACTGTAAGAAATCATTTGAATCGTATGAAAAGGGTGAAATTCTTTTAAATACTTTTTTAGAGTCTAAAAATTCGATTTTGAATAATTTGTTCGCTGAGATCAAGGATCGTTTTGTTGAGCTTTATAAGCAAATTCATGGAATTGATGAAAGAGAATTTGATGCACTTCTAATTTCAGAAGGTGCAGGAGTTGATTTTAAGGTCGATTTCCATGGTAGAGGAGTAAATTCTCCCAATGCACTTCACAGTGAAGGACATCAAGATACTATGGGTATTTGTCTGTATCTTGCACTAGCAGAAAGGCTTATTCAGGGATTTATTGATCTCATAATCTTGGATGATGTGATGATGAGTGTTGATGCACCTCACAGAAGGGAGATCTGTAACTTACTCGCCAACTTTTTCAAGGGAAGACAGTTCTTTATTACAACACACGACCAGACATGGGCAAGACAACTGCAATCTGAAGGTGTTATCCAGTCCAGAAACAGAATTGAATTTTCCAACTGGACCATTGAAGACGGTCCTTCATTAAATATATTGGGTGATATATGGGACATAATAGAAGAGGATCTTACTAGGAATGATATTCCTGCAGCTGCAGCTAAACTTAGAAGAGGATCTGAAGAATATTTCAGCCAAGTTTGTGCATCTCTACACGCTCCTGTGAGATTTAAATTTAATGGGCAGTATGAGTTGGGAGATTTGTTAAACGGAGCAATGTCTGAATATAGAAGCCAATTGAAACATGCAAAAAGCGCTGCCAGATCCTGGGAAAATTTTGAGGAACTGGAAAGACTGAAGAAAATTGAAGACCATTCCAAGGGTGTATTTGAAAGAATAAACTTAGAAAGATGGGCTGTAAATCCTGCAGTACATTTCAATCAAGATAATGATTTCACTCTCCAAGACTTCAAACCAGTTGTTGACACCTTTCGTGAACTATTTTCAATTTTCCAATGTAATAAGTGCGGTACATTTTTACATTTAGTAATTAACGGCCCTAAAGTTGAAGCAGTTAAATGTGACTGTGGAAACGTAACTTGGAATTTAAAGGATAAATAAAGATAATCTGTATTGTACTTAATAATTTTTATCGCAATATAATACTATTCATGAATAATTTCCTAAATTAATTAAAATAATAATAATAATAATAATAATAAGCAAATTTTTTGGATGTTTAACCATCAACTGAATAGGATCTAATATCTACTCCCTTTGCTAAAAGAGGTTCTATTGTAACTTCAAACTGCAGGAATTGATCAGTTTTCATATGATTGTTTAATGACTCAATATCTTTCCATTGTTCTAGCATTACAAAAGCATTTTCATCTTCAATATTTGCTAATAAATTGTAGTTAATACATCCTTCCTCTTTTCTAGTGGCTGAAATTAAATCTTTTGCCTCCAGAATAAAGGCATCTTTCTTCCCATTTTTCACATGCATCATAGCCGTAACAATAATCATAATATTCCTCCTAAATTAATTTGATTTATCACTTGTTTGTAAGTTAATTACTAAATAATATATACCTTGATATAAATTACAATTCTAGATATACCTATAATATAGGGTTTTAAATAATAAATTCATCAAATCGCTGATTATTGTTAAATAATTATTAAAAAAATTTGAATTAGTTTTCAAATACATTAAGAATAGAATTAGAACATTAAGCCTCTTAGATCATCAGTCCATGTAATTTTAAACAGTATTATAAATTTTAATTTTCTTTGGAAAAATGACTTAAATTCTAAGTAGCTGGAAGATCATAATATATGAGTAAAGTAGATATAAATGGGGTGAAATTTTCATGACAGACATTCCAGATGTTTTAGAAGTGGCAAAAAGTGGTTATGAGTTACTTTTGGAAAATAAAAAAGTTAGAGTTATGGAAATAAAATTGAAGCCAGGAGAAAAGTCACCAATGCACAACCATCCAAATGACCATGTTATTTATGTTGTTAAGGATGCTAAATTCAAATTAGGTTTTCCAAATGGAAAAAGTGATGTATTTGACCTTAAAACTGGTCAAGTTTTGTGGATAGAAGCAGGATCACACCAAACAGAAAATATTGGCTCTACATATGGACATTGCATTGTAGTAGAAACTAAATAATCAAAATGGTGGTATTGAAATTATGATATATGCATTGGCAATACAAAAGATTAAGGATTATGATAAATGGAAAGAAGTATTTGATGAACATGGTAAAGTAAGAATGATTAAAGGTTCTAAGGGAGCTGTAATCTATCGTAATACAAACGATCCCAAACAACTGGTTATAATTACAAAATGGGAAGATATGGAAAGTGCTAAAAATTTCTCATTATCAGAAGATCTGAAGGCTACCATGGAAAAAGCAGGTGTAATTGGACTACCCGAACTTCATTACCTAGAAGAGATTGCAAAAACAGAATACTAAAAAAAATAAAAGATAAAATAAAAAAAGGTCTAATAACAGTTATATATGATATTTTAAATGCTTTAGAAATTATATTTTAACTTAAGAAAGATTATTATTTAAAAGGTGAAAAAAAATGGTTACAAAAACAGAATTGAAACAAAAGGTTATTGGAATTGGTTTTGAAGATGATTTGATTGTCAGGTCACAGAGAGGTAAAGCATACAGTGTTAAACTAAAAAAAGGCATTGAAATAGATTCTGATAGTTTAATGAAAAAAGAATCTAACGAAACTGTCTGGGCAACTATTGATACAGAGTCAGAAACCTGGGTTATTACCGATGTTGAAATAGAAAAAGATAATTAAATATTTATTGAAATTAAATAAATATTTACATACATATTTTTTTATATATCCGATTATAAATCCTATAAAATACTATTAATGCTTTAGATTTAGACTATACTTGTTTAAAGTATTTTTTATTAAAAATATTAATTATATCCATCTACCCTGTATTGGCTTTTTGTTTGTGGAGATTAAATAGAGTTTAACTCCCGTTACTAAAATCCAGACCCATAATATAATGATAAATGCCCTTTGGATTACTCCAGGATAAATATTATAAAAAATAAATATTATAAGTAAAATTTGTAAAATAATAAATAACCCACCAGTTACCAGTGAATATCTACTATAACTACCCCAAATTAAGCTGTCTTCATATTTTAAACCCTGGCCTATTAACAGTACGGCCCCTATATATGCCATAATTGTCACGGCAAATCCTATGACAGTTACAAGATTATATGGAACTATTACGAGATAATTTTCGGGTAATAATCCCATTAACGGGAATAATCCACCTAAAAATACACCTAAACCAAAAATTAACACTGACCACACACCAAGTTTCAGCAGTCCATTTCGTGGTGATGGTAATCCAATATGAAGGCCGAAAGCCAATCCAACTGATAAAAGACCTAAAACAACAAAGACAAGATTTTGTATCATTGAATAAAAACCAAAAGTAACAGGACTAATATAATCACTACCCCCATTATATCCCGGGCTTATGATTGCTGCTATTATCAACCATACAGCAAATAATAGCATGGGGATAATGCCACAAGTAGAACAAAACAGTAGTTTATTTTGTTTCTGAAAAGGAATATCCGTGTTGTTATCCATATAATCACGATTTATAATTCTAATTAAATTTTATTATCTTTTACATCAATTATAAAACTTAATTTACTTTTAATTACCGATATCTTACATAAACTTGATAAAATTAACCGATGTATTCCGTTATTATAGAAAGCTTTATGGTTGATTTAGTTTAGATATAATTTTATATCATAATAATTGTCATTTTATTTTTATTATAGTAGGCAATTCATAAAATATTTATTGATGGGGGAATTAAATTTTGTTCTTACGTACACTTGGAGAAGATATTGCTAATTTTACCAAAAATAGCAGCCAAAATTTTGTTGATGAACTTAATATGTTGCAAATATGGGATCAACCTTTAGTTGGTGTGGCTGGAGCATCAGATCCACTATGGGAAAAAATGAAAGACCCCCATGTAGTTGGCCCAGATCATTTAACACCAAAAGAATGGTTACCCGATGCAAAGTCGGTTATTTCATATTTTTTACCCTTTACTGAACATATACGTAATTCTAATAGGTTGTATGGTAAACCTTCAACTGAATGGTTATATGGACGATATGAAGGGGAAATGTTTAATAATTCTTTGAGGCGTTTAATTATTGGATTAATAGAAGCAGATGGTGGCACGGCCATGGCTCCGGCTTTAGATAAACGTTTTGTAATTACTGATCTTCAAAGTAATTGGTCTGAAAGACATGTTGCTTTCATTGCGGGTCTTGGTACATTCGGTCTGAGTCGTTCATTGATAACTCCTTTGGGAACAGCAGGCAGGTTTGGCAGTGTTATTGTGGATTGGGAATTAGAAACTAAACCTCGGCCATATAAGGAATTTGATGATTACTGTTCCAAATGTGGTAAATGTATTGGAAGATGTCCCTGTGGGGCAATCACTGAAAGTGGTAAAGATAATGAATCTTGTTCACAGTACTTATTTAATATATTAGAGTTAAATAAACCAAGATATGCTTGTGGTAAATGTCAGACAGCAGTTCCTTGTGAATATAAAATGCCATAAACAAGGGGGGCAACTTATAATGGGAGGGTATAATATTATTCCCCAAATATTTCTTGAATATGAAATAAGAAAAACTTAAAAAAAGTATATCATTAGTTCATTTTTTTTGTTTCTTTATCCATTCCCGCATGTAAGAACATGTTAATTGTAAATTTATCGAAACCCTTCTCATTTAATAATCCCACTACTTGACGATTGTGCTCTTCATATTTATCCTTTAATTGTTTTGCTTTTACAGGATCATCACTAATTAGATACATTGAAGTTATTGCAGGAAGGGATTCTTGTTTACCATCCTCATAGATACGCATATGTGAATCATCTGTCATTCTATGAGCTGCATAATAATCCAAATATTCTAAATCAGTTTCGTCCTTTCCAAAACAGTATTGAATAAGCCAGCCTCCATGCTGTATATACCCTCCCTGTCTATTTTTTATGTTTTCTTCAGGTAGAACAATCTTCCAGTGAGCAAAATGTTTAGCAAAAGTATCTTCCATCAAATTCATATATATACCCCTCCCATCTATTTATATAATCTGTGAAACTAATTTTAAAGATTTATAAAAAAATTTATAAATTTAAAAACTTATACATCAAATAAGAAAATAATTACAAATGAAGTTTCTATAATAATCCCTAAAATTAATCAATTGAAACTATAATTTATTATTTCCGATTAATTTTTGTTTATATGAATGATTTATGAAAATATATATTTGTTACTTCCATCTAAACCTTAATATTTTATTATAAAGATTTTGTATTCAATTCCCAAAAAAAAATAAACTAAATAATTAATATTTGTACACTAAAATAGTCATATAATTCACAAAAAGTAATTTATTTATATTGAAACATGGAGATTCACATTTATGAAAAAATTTGTATTGCCAATTATAATTTGCATCTTATGTATTGCAGGAGCAGTTATCGGCATATCTACTATATATTTTAACACAGACCAAAAAACCGGTCAGAGTTATTTCAATGGCCTTGAAACAAGCCCCCAAAGTGCATCAACTATTGTTATTGGAGCCTCATATATAAAGGTTCCTGAGCATGCGACAGTAGTAACGCAGGTTGACAGAGTTATAAAAGACGAAGCTTCAGATTATAATGTTAACACGCCTCCAGGGCAGAGTCCAACAAATGCATCACAGTTAGTACCCTGGATGGAAGGTTCTAGAGTAGCAGAACTTATGAAATATGCAAATGTACATGTAATACCCATAACTGGAGTTCCCATTAAAAAGATCAAAGGTAATTGGTATGGTCCCGATAATCATGGTAACTTCATATTCGAAGTTGACCCTAGTAAAGCAGGACCATTGTTCTCTATTAATGGCAGTGATAGTAACAATAAAATAGAAATAAACACCCATGGAATGAATGTCATGGTTCCTGGAGCTATCAAGAATCATGCCTTCCTAGTTGTTGCATGTGGAGATTTACCAGGTAAAGCTAAAGCTGAAATGTATATGGCTGCACATGGTATAAACTGTTACGCTCCGTGTGATAGATTCACAGCCAATGTAATGGGTTACAATGGAACTGGAGTTATACTTGGTGGAGAACCTATAAGACCTCTTATTAATGGAACTGGAGCTGTAATTGGAGCTCAACCAGTTGCTATCAACAAAACTGAGCGTATAATTGTTCAAACAACCAATGAAACCTATCCTAACCAGTACTGCGATACACCTAACAGATATTTCACCGACCTAGAAAAAGTATACAAAATAAAACTTAACCTGGATGTTGTAAATGCCAACATAAATCAAACAAATTTAATAGTTGCTGAAGCTGAAAAAACAGGAGCAAATGTGATAGGAGTAAGAGTTGAAACCAGTACAGATAAAAAACCCGTTGAAGCTTGGCTTAAAGCCAATCCAAATCATCGAGCTATCTTATTCCATTCAGCAGCCTATGAACCAGGTTATTCCCTATTCGCCGAGTTCCCAGACCAGGTAACAGGACAGGACCCTAGACCCATATTCATAAAACAAACCTCAACATCAGAGCTGAATCAGATTTTTAATGAAATAAGAAGTTTATGGAGTTAAAACTAAAAAAATAACTTCTTACTTCTAAAAAAAATGAAATTTATGACCATGATCTATTTGGAAATAACTTATATTCCATATTTTTTAAATTATTGTGTTTAAAGTAATATAATAAAAAGATTTAGTAATAAACTTGTTAACAGGTTTGATATTTTGTTACCTTTTTGTTCATCCGTTCAAAAATCAGTTATTCATGAATAAGTTATAGTTATATAGATTAATACTGTTAATCACTATTAATTATGGGTAAAATAAGATAAAACTGTAAATAGGGATAGTAATTATCAAAGAGGATCTAAAAGTTCCGATGATCTATTAACAATAGAAAATCATTTAGATCCATCTGACTGCAGGATACCTTGCGTTAAATGTGGAAAACTACCAACAAAAAAGGATCATGATGCATGTTTAGGAACTCTTCCAGGAGTTATAGATACTGTTGTGGTCATAAAGTTAAAGAAGCAGATATTAATTTTGAAAATGGATTAACAATAAGAGGAAGCTTAGTAAATTCCTACAAGCAAATCTAAAAAATAAATATAAATAATTAAATTTTCATACATTCCTTCACATAAATATCCTGAAATCTACTATAATAATCTTTAAGATTCTGGATAGGATGAAAATAATGGGAGGGTTATAATTGAAATATAAAAAATATAACCCTGTGAATAAAAAATTTTAGTATTTTTTATGTTTTTGAATTTTATTGGGTAACTCAGTATTTTCTAGGTTTTAGGAATGCTTCTAAAGTTGTTTGTACTTCAAAATCCAACAATCCATCATTTTCACTTTCTAATAATTTGATATTTGGATCTAAAAACTTTATAGCTTGAAGTGAATAACCAAATAATGCTTGTGGATTATTTTTTTTATGCCCTTTGAACGACTCCATTTTTATCACCTAATACTAAATGGTGTCTTTATATACTTCACAGTAATCCTAGAGCATATGAAAAGTAATAATTATAAAGATACTCTGTCTCAATTAATCTTAAGCTATCTCATCCACTTCATTAGGCATTATTTCACGAGCCATTGTATCATCTCCACCTAATGATAACTCTTTAAAGAAGAATACAAGAACTAAACCTATAAATGCTATCAATATTGATGTAAGGAATATATTATGAATGAAAAGTGCTAAAACTTCGGTTTTGCCCAGATTAACTGAAGCTGAATTTCCTAGAGTAAAATTCATTATAAATCCAAATATGGGAATTATTATTGTAGCACCAACATTCCTGAAAAACTGCATAGAAGCTGTTACAATTCCTATCTCCCTAAATGTAAATGCATTTTGCACTGCAGTATTGAATATTGTGTATGTCATTCCTGAACCAAGACAAAGAATAGTGGATTAAATAATTAACATATAATATGGAGTATTAATATTCATGGTTGCCAGAAGCACCACACCAATAAATGTTATTATAAATTCTGTGATGGCAAGCTTTTTATATTTTCCAGTCCTTGATATGGTCTGTCCCGTAATTATCGAAGCTAATGCAACACTTAAAAGCATAGGAATCATCATGAATCCTACATTTGTAGCACTAAAACCTAAAATGTTCTGTGCAAATAATGGAATATAAATTACACCACAAAATAGGAGTGCACTTGCTAAAAAACTTTCAACAGATGAAATTGTAAATATTGAATTTTTAAAGAGATATATTGGTAAAATCGGTTCCACCGA
>Ga0224559_1001156_pt1 | contig 14957 bp, 15 predicted proteins | sample 714S33034metaG_FD_180676 | JGI IMG/M metagenome (GOLD analysis project Ga0224559, IMG submission 180676) | Peat soil microbial communities from Stordalen Mire, Sweden - 717 S3 30-34 | ecosystem: Environmental > Terrestrial > Soil > Wetlands > Peat | place: Sweden: Norrbotten County, Stordalen... | reverse complement strand
ATTTATAGAATTTTTAGATTAGTTTTTACTTTGTTAGTTAGGTTAACTGTTATAAAATCGGATAATATATCATTTTTTGGAAAACCAGGAGATTTAGCAGAAATCTGCCTCTGGTTTTATAAATACTACTTGAATCCAAAAATGATGGAACTAGGTGTTGAACTTCATCTTTCAGAGGTGTAGTGATGAGAAGAAAAGAAACTATAAATTTAGTAAAATCTAGAGATAGAGGCCCATTAGAATTTGAATCCCATACTTCAGAACACGAAGGCGATATTATGAGCATCGCCAAAAAAACAGTGATAACAGCCCCGCAGACAGCCACCATAAAAGAAGCCGCTGAAACAATGGTAAAAAATAAATTCAGAAGACTACCAATAACCAATCCTGGAACTGGACAAATACTTGGAATTGTAACTTCCATGGACATACTAAACTTCCTTGGAGGAGGCGACAAATACAAAATATTAGAGGAAAAATATCCTGGAAACTTCCTTGGTGCGGTTAATGAATCTGTAAAAGAGATAATGACGAGAAAAGTTGAGGTTTTAAGTCATAAAGATTCAATTACAGATGCTATATCCAAAATGAGGAAAGAAGATGTTGGTGCCTTACCAGTTGTAGATGCCGACCACAATTTGGTTGGAATAGTGTCCGAAAGGGATTTTGTCATGTTACTATCTGGAGTTCTTACAGATGAGTTGGTTGAAGATTATATGACAAAAAAAGTCATATCAACAACTCCAGGAACTCGAATAGAGGGAGCCTCAAAAATAATGGTAAGAAACAGATTGAGGAGGATTCCTGTAGTTGGTGAGGAACGTAAGACACCACATCCTGAGAAAGATAAGATTATGGGTATCGTAACTTCTACCGATATTTTAGAATTCCTTGGTAAAAATAGTGTCTTCGATAAGATGATTTCTAACAATGCTGAAGATGTTTTAAACACAACAATAACCGAAATAATGGAAAAGACTGTTGTTGTTACCACAGCCAATACAAGACTTGGAGACCTGTGTAACTCAATGAAAATTGAGGGAATTGGAGGATTGCCAGTAGTCCACAATGGAGATTTAGAGGGTATAATAACTGAAAGAGATATCCTGAAGGCGATAAATAATCTATAACTGCAAATATGGTCATAATTGACCAACTTAAACGTTATTGTTATTACAGCTTCAAGGATAGAGGTGATTGAATGATGGAAATTAGAGAAGTAATGAACCCTGAAGTATTTGTGGTTCAGGAAAATGAGCAAGTGGCTCATGCCAGAAACATAATGCTTACCCATGGGATAAGCAGGGTTGTAGTTGTTGATGGAAAAGGAAAACCAGTGGGAATGGTCACTGAAAAGGACCTAACACGTAAACTAAAGGGTACTGGTCCAAAATGGAAAAGTAGGCCAATTGACAAGATATCCATTAGACGGATTATGAGTACTGATCCAATCACAGCCAAACCTAGTGATGAGATACACACAGCAATCGAACTTCTTATAAAACATGATGTTGGTTCAATCCCAATTGTAGATGAAGACGGCATAGCAGGGATAATTACAAAAACTGATTTGATGAAAGTATATACTGATAGGTTAAAGGGCAAATGGAAAGTCTCTGATCTAATGACTAGTGATGTGGTCACAGTGAACGAGAATCACAGTATAGCACACGTTATAAATTTAATGGAAAAGGATAAAATTGGAAAAATTGTTGTTATACGTGATAATGAGCCTGTGGGTATGATAACACATGAAAACATTTCATTTGCCCAAGTGGAGGATCCTGAAACTGGAGTAAGTGTAGAGAAAATATACTTCATTAGGAACACAGAAGGTAAAACCAAAAAAAATGTGAGGGAAGTTTCAATGATGACTGCAGGGGATATAATGCAGAATCATCTCATAAAAATTTCTGGAGATGAAGACGCAGCTATTGCTGCCGATAAAATGGTTGAAAATAATATTAGTGGGTTAACTGTTGTTGATGGTGATATACTTGTTGGAGTTATCACTAAAACAGATCTTATAAGGGGTATACAATAGAATGGACAGATCAGATGCAGTTTTTTATTCAATTACTGCATCTTAACTTTTAGGGGGATGAAAATGCACGTTAAAGACATAATGAAAAAAGAAATAGTTCATGTGGATAAAGATCAGAACATCCAGGATGCCCTAAAACTGATGAAAAAACATAAAATTTCCAGACTTCCAGTTGTTAATATGAATAGTGGTAATATCAGGGAACTGGTTGGAATTGTAACTGAAAAGGATATATCCATAAAATTAGGATCGTCCAAATACGGAAATTTACCTTCTTCACATTTCCATGTATCCACAGTTATGAAACAGGAACCAATAGTTGTTCAGAAAAATGAAAACATTGGAAAAGCAGCTAAAACCATGCTAGAAAATAAGATTGGTGGAATGCCTGTAGTAAACGACTGTGAAATTGTTGGAATGCTCACAAAAACTGATTTCCTTGAAATATGTCATGGAAAACCTTTTAATGCAACCAGCATAACAGAAAGAATGAATTCAGATCTTATAACAGTTAGTCCAAGTGACAGACTTGTACATGCTAGAAGATGTTTAATAGACAAAGAAATCGGAAGGCTCCCAGTTGTAGAAGAAGACATGTTAGAAGGTATATTAACAGCTAAAGACGTTGCCATGGCCATGATATCATTTAAAAAGGTAGTGCCTGACAAATATAAAACTGCAAGGATAAGAAATCTTTTAGTGGAAGACGTGATGACTCAAAACGTTAAAACCATAGATGGTACCTCCACACTCGATGATGCTGCTACATTTATGTTAAAAAATCGTTTCAGTGGTATTCCAGTAGAAGTTGATGGTGCTCTCGAGGGAATTATTACTAAAACAGATTTAATGAACTTTGTTGTGGAACTCGAGGAGGTAAGTTGAATTCAACCTCAAATTGAATGTCCAAAATGTACTTCATCGATGCAAACACGGGTGGGAAAAACTAATTCCCATAAAACCTTTTTTTTTAATTGCAAATCATGTAACTACTGTTATCAAACTCCAATGCCTTCTTTCATTACTGAAGAACTTCCAAAATTAGTGGATATTGAATCATACAAACTTGGAAAATCGTTCAAAAATGGTAATATCAAGTTCTATGACAATCATGGAATAAAGGGTTTACAATTTAGAAAGTCGGTTGGAAAAATTGAAGCAGGTACGATGATCTGTTTTGGAGACAAAATTGAAATAATAAGAGGTTTTCCAAAGATTAGAAGAACATTAATGCTTTATCCTTCTCTTAAACTACACTTCAAAGATGAAGTAGCAGTTGAAGAAAAAATGAATGGGTATAATGTTAGAATAGCTTTAATAGATAATAAACTTGTTGCTTTTACAAGAGGTGGGTTCGTTTGTCCGTATACCACTAAAAAAGCTCCTGAAATAATGGATATGTCTACTTTTTTTATTGATCATCCTGAACTAGTTATCTGTGGCGAAATGGTTGGTTCAGAAAATCCATATGTTACGCACCACTACAGGGAGATAGGAAGGTTAGGATTTAGAATATTCGATCTAAGGGAGAAGGGTTCTAATAATGCATTGTCTGTGTGTGATAAGATGAAAATCCTTGAATCATACAATCTTCCAGGGGTGAAATTTTTTGGAATTCTAAAAATTGATGAAGCACCTGAGAGAATTTTTGAATTGATACATAAACTTGGAATGGATGATCGGGAAGGTGTTGTAATTAAGGATCCTAAAATGTTAATAGAACCTATCAAATACACCTCTTCCCAGGCTCACAATGGAGAATTGAAATATGCATTCACATATCCATTTGATTTCGGAAGGGCATTTTTTTTCAGTAGAGTAATACGTGAAGGATTTCAAGCTTATGAACTCAATGAAACCGAGGATGAGATCAAGAATAGGGCTCATAAATTAGGAGAATCTATACTATTCCCTATGATACATTCAATAAAAAATATTGCTGAAGATAAGTCTGCATCTGAAGATATAGTGATCCATGTGGATGATTTAAAGGAAGCAGAGAATTTTGCCAGACATCTTAGAGATCTTGGAGTAGTTGCTACTGTCCATTCATTTGGGGAAGGAAAAGCAATTATAAGAAGGGAACATCAATCTACAAGTGATAGAATTTCAAATTTTCTTAGGGGTGGGCTTTACTGACAAAAAATATCGATAAAATTATCACTAAAAAATGTGAAAAAATGGAAGAATCTGTTGAATATTGTAATAAAAAGAATTTTGATAATGACCAGTTTCATAATTATCCTGGTAAGATTGGTTTCTTTGGCCCAGCAGGAACCTTCACAGAGGAGGCCGCTTCAACCATAGGTGATGGCCTTATCCCATTTGATTCCATTCTTGAAGTGTTAGATGCAGTTGAAACTGATAGAATAGATATTGGTGTAGTGCCTATTGAAAATTCAATTGAGGGTCCTGTTGGGGTTACACTTGATCTTCTAGTCCATGATTATAATTTAAAGATAAAACGGGAGATCACCATTCCTATAAGCCACAACCTCCTTATTAATTCTGATTCTAATATTGAAGATATTAAATTTGTTTATTCTCATATCCAAGCTCTTTCACAGTGTAGGAAGTTTACAGAGAAATTGGGGGTAGTTGTTAATTCAACATCCAGTACTTCTGCTGCTGCAGAGATGGTTAAGGGGAAGAGGAACTCAGCCGCAATAGGAACTAAGAGGGCTGGAGAGATATATGGACTTAAGATTGCAGCTTCAAACATTCAAGACTATAAAAATAACGTTACTAGATTTGTTGTAATTGATAAGACTGACCATAAACCCACAGGTAACGATAAAACATCCATAGTTTTTTCAATTATGGATGATAAACCGGGGAGTCTCTACAAAATTTTGGAAGTGTTTGCGAACAATAATATCAATTTAACAAAAATAGAGTCGAGACCTTCAAAGGAAAAATTAGGCAGTTACATCTTTTTTGTAGATTTTGAAGGTCATAGGACAGATAAAAAGATCGGGAACATTTTAAATAATATAAGAACCAACTTAGGATATATAAAAGTATTAGGATCATATCCTACAGAAGGAGAGGATTTAGATAGTTTCAGATAAAGATAGATTATTAAAAAGTTTAAAAAAACTTGAATCACAATTTACAGAAGGTAAAATTTCTAAAAGGCAATATAATCTTAAAAAAAGAGTTTTAGAGGATAAGTTAGGTACGGTTTTGGCTGTTGATCGTGTTAAAAAACTTCAAGGTAAAGAAGTTACAGAACAATCACAAGAGTACATATCAGATAAGAAAAAGGAAGATGCAGACACTGTAGAGAAGGATGCACTTATACAGAAATATGTTACGAATCCTCCTGAAAAAGCTGTCAACAAGACTGAAAGTTCAGGGTTATCAAAGGGAAAGATATCATTATTAATTTTTGTTGTTGTGGCATTCTTCGTTGGCACAGGATATGGCGTATATGTCATGAGCATACCTGGAAATAATTCTACTGGATCTACAATAAATGTTAATGCAAGTGCATTTCCTACAGTGAACAATACAACTGTTAACCAAACAGCTAACCAGACAAATAGCACTTCAACAGCAACAGCGGTAACAACAACACCTACAACTACAACTAAAACGACTGTAACAACACCTGTAACTACAACTAAAACTAAAAATACTACAACTAAAAAAACTACAACTGGTGGTTCTACCGGTAATGGTACTAAATAATAAAATTTAGGCCATGAATTATCCATTTAATATATTATTATTGTTAAAGGTGAAAAATTGAGAAAATATATAGCTCTAGTAATATTTTTAGTATGTGCTGTGGTTTTTGCATCGGGATGTGTTTCGAACAATAAACTAAACGACACAACTAAAACATATGCTCAAAACAACATTTCATTTACATATCCAGGATCTTGGGAAATTGTAAATGCAACATCTCCAAATGCTATTGTTGCAGTAGCAGATCCCAATTCAGTTCAAAATGGAACTCCAACAACCTTGGTTGTAATCCAAAAACCCGACGTACCGGCTGGCTCTGATATTGATACAGTTTACACTTCAAATTACGCTGCATTTTTTAATAATACTAATTATCAGCGGATATCTGATGGTAATACTACTGTAAATGGTACAAGCGCACTTGAGAATATCTATGAAACCAATACCACTGTAAATCCAATACAATATAGTGCGGTATGGTTAAATGAAAATGGCAGCATCTATGTGATACTTTCAGGAGCTCAGGTATCGGATTTTGAAAATCAAACTTCAAATTTCAACATTATTTTAAACAGTTTCAAGGTTCAATAAACTAATTTTTTTTATTTTTTTGAGAAGTTATTACATGATTATGATAATCAACTTTAAAATTAATAAAATCCATCCAATGCAAAATTATATATTAGTAACTTCAATACAATTATATCAGTTAAATGTAATATCTTTATAATACAGATAAAGAGCCTTGAAAAGAGTCAATAATATCTGATTTTATTTTAGTTGCATTGTTTGTATTGAATGATGTACAAAATGAAGAATTTCAATAACTTCAACGAATTTAAAATAGGTTCTCTTATCCTTCTAATTAAATTTATAATTTTTCAAGGATAACCTCTATAAAAGGCTCTTAATATTAGGTTCGGGGTATAATTTAAGGATAATAATCATTATGATCATCAAATAATTATAAAGGAGGAATGTAAATGGTATTGCCAATATGCGATGTCTGTTTAAAAAGTGGAATATTATGCCAGGGTTGTGAAAACAAACTTGAAAGTGGTGAGATAACACAGATAGACTTGGACATTGCAAAGGTACTCTTCAAACTCGGGGAAGGTAAATTGGGATTTAAAAAGACCATCGAAGTTGGAGATATTGTTATAATAGTCACAGAGAAGGACCAAGTAGGAAAACTCATAGGTAAGAGTGGTAAAATTGTTCGGGAGCTCTCAAGGACTATCGGGAAAAAGATTAGAGTAGTAGGTGAAGACTCAGATCTACGTGCTGTTTCTAGAGATATTCTGGCACCTGCAAGGGTATCTGGTATTAACATAATTTACGGAACTGATGGGGAAGAAAAGTACAAGATTAGGGTCATGATGGAAGATTCTAGAAAGCTTCCAGGAAGGCTTGACATACTCAACGACATAATAAAAATGCTCACCGGAGAAGAAACCGTTGTAGTTGTGGATAGGAATTGAGTGGGGAATTTTCTATGGAAATAGTGCTATGTGTAACTGGTAGTATAGCAGCAATTGAATCTGTAAAACTTGCAAGAGAACTTAGACGAAATGGAGCAAATGTGAAATGTTTTATGAGTGAAGATGCTTGCAATATTATACATCCCAATAGTATGGAGTTTGCAACGGGACAAAAAATTGTTTTGGAACTTACAGGTGAGATCGAACATGTGAAATATGCACAGGCAGATTTGATATTAGTTGCACCAGCTACAGCAAATTTAATAAGCAAATTTGCATATAAAATTGCTGATAATCCAATAAGCACTCTCTTAATTACAGCATACGGACATTCAACACCCATTATTTTTGTTCCATCTATGCACGATTCCATGTACAAGACAATTTCTGAAAACATTCAAAGGGTAAAGGATGATGGAATCATCTTTTTAAACCCTAAAATGGAAGAGGGAAAGGCTAAATTTCCAAACATACATGACATAACTCTTCAAAGTTTGAGGGAAACATCCACAGGACAATTAAAAGGGAAAAAGATACTTGTAAGTGCTGGCGGTACTTATGAAGAAATTGATGCTCTTAGGGGCATAACAAATCGAAGTTCAGGAAAAATGGGTCTTGAAATAGCTCGAGAAGCATTTATTCAAGGTGCAGATGTTACAATGATAACTGGGAAGATGGATGTAACTGTTCCTAAGATTATTGAAAATGTTAGTGTGGAATCTACAGAACAAATGTGGGAAGAGCTTAAAATACTGCTTCTAAAAAATGATGTATTTGTATCAGCTGCAGCAGTATCCGATTTTACAGTAGAAAAATCCTTAAACAATACATCAGAAAAGATTTCTTCTAGAGAAGATATGACTCTTCAATTAAAAACTTTACCTAAGATATTGAATTCTGTTAAACAGATCAATCCAAACATATTTTTGGTTGGTTTCAAAGCAGAATATAATGTTTCAGAAGAGGAATTAATTTCTTTAGCCCATGAGAGAATTAAAACCTCAGGTGCAAACTTTATAGTTGCAAACGATGTGTCAGTTGAAGGTGCTGGATTTGGTTCCAATAAAAATCAGGTTATAATAGTTGATGGTGAGACGTTCACTGTACCTTTAACTTCTAAAACAGAAATTGGTCAAAAGATCATAGCAAAAATTGTAGAAAATATAAATGAAATCTGATCCTTTCTCTAATCAAAAATTCCAAACATGACTTGAATCTCAAAAGGTTATAATTTTCATGAAATTAAATTTTTTTTATAACCCGAATATTAAAATTCTATTTTAGTTTTTAAAATGCTAATTCACATACCATGGCCATGTGATCCTTTTCATAGGGCTCAAGATTAATTTTTTCAAGGACTCTAATACCTCCTGTTTTGAGTTTAGACTTTTCTTCTTTGAAAATCTTTTTTGGGTTTTTTGTAACATCAATGCTTCTTGCTTTTATTATTATAATTCCAATACCTCCTGGCTTTAAGTAAAGGCGCATGTTATCCATGAAAAGTTCAGATTGTTTTGGTTGAGCCACATCCGAGTAAACAATATCAACCTTTTCAAGTATGTGTAGGTAATTCAGTGGTTTTGTTGCATCATCAAGTATGGGTATCATATTTTCTCTAGATCTACAGAGTTCTACAAGATTTCTCATCATTCGGGGCGAAAACTCAACACACCAAACTATGCCTTCGGTTGTTATGTCAGAGATGTGTGATGGAGTAGTTCCTGATGAAGCTCCAAGATAAAGTATCTTTGAATTTTCTTCAAATGGAAACATGTTCATTCCATTCATTATTGCTGCTCCAAGTTTTGAACGTCTTTGTTCCCATATTCTGTATTCTTTACCCTCAAATTCAACTAATCTTTCACCATAAACTTTATTACCGGGATTTAAATTTTCAGTTGCGATATGGTCTTCAACAAAATAAACTCCGGTTAATTTCTCTAATTTTTCCATTTTATTTCCTCTCAAAAAAAATTTAATATTTTACAATTGTATTGTCCCAACAATGAATTGATTTATCCAATATATTTTCTATGATATTCCTAAACTTTTTAGTTCAATCTACTAATTATTTTGAGTTAACCATAAAACCTTATAATTTTTATTATAAAATTCCATTGAAATGAACTATACGAATAATTAAAATATCCATAGATATAATTGATAGTAATTCTATTTATTTGCATAATTTTTATCCATATTATGTAGAGGATATAGTTGTGCCTTCAATGAATGAAAGTTGATATAATGGTCTACATCTCTTGTTCACATAACACTAATTTGTCCAATATTTGTCCAAAAATTTTTTTGGGGAACTTTTAAATATAGTCCCTAACATTTTTCTTGTATTTATCCCTCTTCTTTTTCTTTCGAGTTTCTTTATCGTCTATTTTTTTTGGTTTAGTACTTCTTTTTGGGAATGGATGGGCTTTTTTAATTTCCTCGACTCTTTTTTCAAAGTTTTCTAATATAGTCGGATCATATCCACCCGAGTAAACATCTTTACGGACGGCTAATGATATTTTTGATGCAAGAGTTCTTGCAATTTTCCCTCTAATCCACCATTTTGCACCTCTAACTTCGGGGTGCTGGAATATTAGCCCGTGTTTTGGAGGCCTTTCACCAGTTTTTAGATGTCTGAAAAGTGCTTTTTCGGCTCCTAAAACCTGTACAGTACCGGATGGCATTTTCGAAAGTCTTTCTATACTTCCAACATGGGCTATAAGCTTGGCACCTAGGGATGAGCCAGCCAGATCCTTAAGATTAGGGGCTATTTCTTCCATCCGATTGTCAACATAAGAGTTAATTGATTTTTTAGTATTTAATAAAGATTTAATTGATGTTGCGAATTCCATAACCATTTGAAGATCGGATTCTGATATAGGTGCGCCAACACTGTTAATATTTTTAATTCTTGAATCTTTTTCTGAATCTAATAATCCTGAATTGATAACTGAATCTCTGTCTCCAAAATCGGCTACCATCTCAACGTATCGTTCATGATTTTTTATTGCATCCAACTCTGGAAAATGTATTGCATACCATTCTCTCAACCTTTCAACCATTTTGCCACTGGCTTCATCAATTTCTTCTATTGAGTTAATGGATTGTATGAGGAACATATCTTCGGCTTGTGATGCTTCTCTAAGTCTATCATTAGTCAAAGAAATAGAAAGTTCATGAAGGATCGATTTTAAATCATCATCAGGTTTTAAGAAGCCTGTTTTTTCAAGTAAATTCTCCATATTTGACCTTAAAAATTCCCCTGCAATGTTAGGAGTTTCATATTTAAATTTAATACTATCTTTAAGATTTTTATATCTTGAATGGGGAATTGTAGTTTCTATTACTATTGAATCATATTTTTTTACCATTCTTTTAAGTATTGATTCTTCTTCTTTAGTTAGGGCTCCTGCACTTATCTTTGCAAGTCTTTCCCTTTGTTTGTCCCTTGGGAAAAGTTCATAATCTAAGAGTGTACAATTTTCATCAAGGGATATGAATCCTGCAAAGGAACATGTAATATAACACTTCATAAATTTAATGTGTATTTTCAAGATTTAAACTTTCGTTCACGGGGTGACTATACTGGAAATTGAACTATGTGGTATTAAAATGAGAAATCCGACGATGTTAGCTGCAGGAATATTGGGAAGCACAGCTTCATCCCTTAATTGGGCCGGTAGAAGTGGTGCCGGAGCCGTAGTAACAAAATCATTTGGATTGAATCTTAATAAGGGCTATGCAAACCCAACCACAGTAGAGGTAACTGGAGGAGTGATCAATGCAATTGGTCTCTCAAATCCGGGTGTTGAGAATTTCAAAAGCGAGCTTGAAAAGTTGAATAAATCTGTTCCAGCAATAGCTTCACTTTACGGCGCTAATCCTGAAGAGTTCTCAGAAATTGCAACAAGAGTAGAAGATTTAGTTGATGCACTAGAACTCAATGTATCATGTCCCCATGCAATGGGTGGATGCGGATCAGCTATTGGACAAGATCCAGAATTGACTGGGGAAATAGTACAGTCTGTTAAAAAAAGTGTTAAGATCCCAGTTTTTGTTAAATTAACCCCAAATGTTACTGATATAGTTAAAATAGCCAGATCTGCTGAGGATGCTGGAGCGGATGCTTTAACAATGATAAATTCTCTAGGGCCTGGAATGAGGATTGATATAGAAACTGGTAACCCCATTTTAAATAACAGGTTTGGAGGGTTATCTGGCCCGGCTGTAAAACCTATTGCAATCAGATGTATTTTTGAGGTTTTTGATTCTGTAGACATTCCACTTATTGGGGTAGGTGGTATCAGAAATTTTGAAGATGTTATTGAATTTTTATATGCTGGTGCTAGTTGCGTGCAAATAGGCACATCCATAATGTATGAAGGAATGGATATATTTGGAAAGATATTAACTGGACTTGAGAGATTTATGGATGATAAGGGTTATGGTTCCATTAATGAGATGGTGGGAATTGCCCATAAATAGTTTAAAATGACTGAAATTATTATTAAAAAGGTTGATATTTATGCAAGTTCCTAAGGTAATAAAAATTAAAAGGATTGAAGAGGAATCACCCACAGTAAAAACATTTATATTTGATTGGAAAGTTGATAATGAAAAACCCGGTCAATTTATGATGGTGTGGAACTTTGAAGATGAAAAGCCAATGTCTCTTTCATTGATCAACAACATAAAAAATGAAATTGGAATTTCAATAAGAAATGTCGGTGTATTTACAGAGCAAATTCACAAACTTCAGATAGGCGATAAATTAGGTTTAAGAGGACCTTATGGTAGAGGTTTTCATATAAGTGGCACAAAAGTACTTGCAGTAGGTGGTGGCATTGGTATGGCTCCCATAGTAGCATATTCGGAGGAAGCATCAAAAAGAGGAGTTGAAGTTCATATTGTGAGTGCTGCAAGTACCCGAGACGAACTTCTGTTTAGTGAAAGAATTAAAAGATCCGGAGCTAAACTTTTAACTTGTACCGATGATGGTACGCAGGGTTTCTGTGGTTACGGCACTGATCTGGCAGAAAAAACACTCTCAAAAGATGATTATAACATGGTTGTTAGCTGTGGTCCTGAGGTAATGATGGAAAAACTCTTTAAGATAGTAGAAAAATATAAAATTTCTTCACAATTCTCACTGGAAAGATATATGAAATGTGGTTTGGGGTTATGTGGGCAGTGTTGTGTTGATGATCCCGGATGGAGGGTATGTGTGGAGGGGCCTGTTTTTTGGCAGGATGAACTCAGAATGATCACTGAATTTGGTAAATATAAACGTGATTCATCTGGGCAGAAGCATAAAATATGATTATCATAGATATCAATAATGATCAATAGAATATCGCATTTATATCCCTAATCAGATTGAAACAGTATTTAAAATATTTATATTGAGTTTCGAGTTTTAATTTTTAGTAAGAGTGAAAAAAATGATTGATAATCTTAAAAGTACTGTAACATCTGCAATTTTTGTAATCTTAATTCTTGTTGTACTTTCAGCATTATTATTGACTCCAATGCTCAGTATGATAATTTTAGGGGCGATATTTGCATATGTAATTAAACCCATTTCAAATAAAATGGAACCCTATCTAAAATTCAAATCCGTAACCATATTTTTGGGTATGATAATTGTTATTATTCCTTTAATTGCAATTTTAATCCTGTTTATTAACACCATTGTTGCTTCAGCACCTGCAGTTATTGAGTTTGTTAAAAGTCTTAATTTGAGTGGTATAAATAGCAGTACCATAGAAAGTTTTCCACCAATTCAACATTATTTCCCTACAGAAACTTCATCTCCAATAGTGGCATCTGTTTTTAATTCTGTTAACCAAGGTGTAGCAGATATCTTAACAAGCGTTACAGAATATCTGTTAGAACTTTTAAAATCAGTTCCAACGGTTTTACTTCAGTTATTTATATTTTTTGCTTCAACATTTTACTTTGCTAGAGATGGTGAAAGAATATGGGAGTATTTAGATTACATAGTGCCAGACAGCCGCAAACAATACTTCACAACATTAATAAATGAAACTGACAGAGTTTTAAAGAGCATTTTCTTTGGACACTTTGTAACTGCAGCTATAACTGGTATAGTGGCGGGTGTTGGATTTGCATTAATGGGATATCCATATGCATTATTTCTTGGAACTTTAACTGGTTTCTTCCAATTAATGCCCATTGTTGGGCACTGGCCAACCATTGTTGGTCTTGCAATCTATGACCTCATCATTGGAAATTACTTGCGTGCAGTGGAGGTCATGTTATTAGGTGTTGTACTCAGCTTGTTGGATGTGTACATCAGACCAAAAATAGCAGGGAAGTATGCAGATATCCACCCTTTAATATTTCTTCTAGGATTCTTATGTGGGCCCCTTGTACTTGGTTTGGTGGGTTTTATAATCGGACCACTTGTCTTGGGAGTCACCTATGCGGCTGTGGTTGCTTATAAAAAGGAAAATCAAAACAATATACCTGAAAAGAAGATTGAAAAAAATATTAGAAACTGATAACTAAAATAAAAAAATTTAAAAAAAATAAATCCCTAATTTTTTAGAGTTTTATTTCTATGGAATTTGCATTTAGGGTGTGAGTTGATCCATTAGAATCAGTGTAACTCACTCCAAAGCCACCTATGAAGAATGGGTTAGATACAGTGGCATTTGAACCAAAATCTTCTTGAACCTCTTTATCTGTAGGTATATGCAAACTGTATTGGTAATTTTTAGTTTCGCCAGGGTTTAATGTTCCAATTGTTGTTTCAAAATCTTGGCTTGTTGCTTTAACATTATAAACAGTCTGCCCACCTGTGTTAGATACACTGTACTTAATTGTTACATTGTCTCCTTGAACAGCACTTGCAGGTCCTGTTTGACTTGCAACTATTTTGATATTGGCTGTTTTATTGGATATGGTTGCTGTCACATTACTGCTATTATTAATTACACTGGTATTATTAGTAATTTTCACTGGAGAAGCCATGTATGTATACGCAACAACTCCACCAATTAGTAAAACAATTACAATTACAATTAAAGCTATTATTTTATTATTCGTAAAAACACCTCCTATTAAAATTAATTACAAATTATTCCTTCATGTTAATATGTTTTGTGATAGACTAAACATTCTACATATTACTTTACTTATAAACGAATTCATTTACTCATAGTTAGATTCATTTATTCATATAGTTAGATAGTTAAATATGTAATTTACTGTTAGGTCTTGTTAATTTGAGAAGTTTAAATTTTTAAGATTAAAAGAAATTCTCCGAATTTCCCTGCATTCTCATTATATTAAAAAATGAAAATGTGTTTATGTTGCATAATATCTTTTCTGGAAATATAATGCTACATTAACAAGACTTATAAGTACTGGAACTTCTACTAATGGTCCTATTACAGTTGCAAATGCTACTGCAGACCCTATTCCAAAGACTGATATTGAAACAGCAATAGCAAGTTCAAAGTTGTTACTGGCAGCTGTAAATGATAATGCAGATGTTTTAGAGTAATCAGCACCTGCTTTATATCCTACTAAGAAAGTAGTGAAAAACATTATTATGAAGTATAATAATAATGGAATGGCTATTATCACTACATCAAGGGGTAGTTGGACTATAATACTTCCTTTTAAGCTGAACATCAGTATGATAGTAAATAATAGTGCTATGAGTGTTATGGGGCTGATTTTAGGTATGAATTTTTCATCGTACCATT
>Ga0224559_1001155_pt1 | contig 14973 bp, 13 predicted proteins | sample 714S33034metaG_FD_180676 | JGI IMG/M metagenome (GOLD analysis project Ga0224559, IMG submission 180676) | Peat soil microbial communities from Stordalen Mire, Sweden - 717 S3 30-34 | ecosystem: Environmental > Terrestrial > Soil > Wetlands > Peat | place: Sweden: Norrbotten County, Stordalen... | reverse complement strand
CTACACCACCGAATATGCCCAGCTAGACGTATACAAAAATGGCACAAAGCAGTTCCAGATGACACCCGAGCGGCGCGTATACCTTGCCAGCGGACAACCGCAGACCATGGTCGCTATCCATTCGGTTCCTGCCTGGGATTTGTACGTGGTTTATGAGGGCACGAATCCAGACACAGGCCAGCCGATTATCAAGGCATTCCTGAATCCGCTGGTGAGCTGGCTCTGGGCCGGAGTGCTGTTGATGATCTTGGGCACCCTGGTGGCGCTGACGCCCGGCCAGAAGCCGGCTGCGCAGCGAGGAGGCCAACCATGAGCGGCTTTGCTTTCGGCGCTTCCGGTGCGGTGGCGCTCTTGATTTTATGGCTGAGTTGGTCGCGAACGGGTGGATTGGCCCTGGCCGTGGTGAAGGGATTCGATCCGCTGGCTTGGGTTGCGCCCTTGGCGGTCCTGGGCGCGGCGCTGCTGGGCACGATTCTGCTGGTGCGGCGGTGGTCTTGCAGCAAAACGCCGACCCGGCCCGAGGTTTCCGATCCGGCTTTAGATGCTCTGAAGCAAAAGATTCGCCGGGAAACCGAATCCGGCAACGACGGAGGGTTTTGAGCCATGACGGAAACTCAGGGGATTGTCGCCGGCGTGCTGCTGCTGATAGCGGTTTTCGTTTACACCTTCTGGCCGGAGAATAGCTTTGCCAGCCAGCGCCAGAAGACGAGGCTCGACTATTTGCTCGAACGCAAAGATCAGCTCTACGAAAATCTGCGCGACCTGAACTTCGAGTTCAAAGCGGGCAAGTATCCTGAAGAAGACTTCAAGGTGCAGCGGGAGCAGCTTGAAAACGAAACGGCGCGGCTACTGGCCGAGATTGAACATTTGCAGCAGGCGTGAATGTATCCAAGTGTAACCTCGGATGAACAACCCAGGATAGGATTTGAGGTTTCCTGCCCTAGCCGCAAAAACAAAAACGTGGCGAGGGTAGGGCACCCCGAAGTTCTCAGTGATTAGATGAGGATTTTTTCGAAGATGAAATTGACGCAGATCGTTTTTCGCACCGTTGCCCTGAGCATTCTGTTGACGGGCGTAGTGGCAGAGGCTCAAATCACCGGAACGGTGACCGACAAGACCACCGGCAAGCCCTCCGCGGGCGATACCGTGGTGCTGGTAGACGTGCAGTCCGGCATGGGCGAGGTGGCCAAGACAACCACCGATGCCGGCGGACACTACAAGCTGACCAAGCCCGGCCACAGCAATTATCTGGTGCGGGCAATTCACCAGGGCGCGCCCTACTTCATCGGCGCACCGGAGGGCAATGCGCCCGGCGACATCTCCGTCTATGACGTGGCCGCCAAGGTTCCCGGGGTTTTCGTCGAGGCTGATGTGCTGGAATTCGAGGCAGCCAATGGCCAGCTACAAGTGACCGAGCGGTACTTTGTTCACAACCCCAGCCGGCCGCCGACCACGCAATGGAGCAAGCAATCGTTTCAGATCGTGCTGCCGCAAGAAGCAGTGGTGGAGGGCGCGGGCGCGCAAAGGCCCGGCGGTCTGCCTACCTCGATCAACATGGACTCCAACGGCTCCAAAGGCCACTATGCCTTCAACTTTCCCATCCAGCCGGATGACGGCGACAAGAGTACGCTCTTCGAGATCAGCTATCACGTGCCGTACAGCGGCGGCTCATTCACCTTCAAGCCCCAGGTCTTGCTGCCTACGCAGAGCATTGGCGTGTTGCTGCCCAAGAGCATGACATTCTCGTCGAAAGCGGGGTTGGCCTTCAAATCCGTTCCCCAGGACCCGAGCATCCAGACCTTCGTGGCCAAGAACGCGGTTCCTGGGAAGGAAGTTGAATTTACCATTTCGGGCACGGGATCGATTCCCCGTGAGGAGCAGGGCGCGCCAGGCGGCCAACCGGGCGCGAGTCAGGAAGCTGGCGCTCCAGGATCGGGGCCTGGTGGGGGCCTCGGCGCCCCCATCGCCACGCCTGATCCGCTGACGAAGTACAAGTGGTACATTGTGACGCTGGTGGTTCTTCTGATGGCAGCCGCGGCGGCTTTTTTGCTGCGCAAGCCGGCGCAGGCGCCAGGCTTTGAGGCCGGAACTGTCCAGGCCTTCGCGCCACCGCCCGTTGATAAGAACGCCGCCCTGTTGAACGTGCTCAAAGATGAGCTTTTCGCCGTGGAAAGCGAGAAGATTGCCGGCACGCTTCCGCCAGCCGAGTATGCGGAGGTAAAAGCGGCGCTGGAGACTGTGCTGCGGCGGGCGTTGAGGAGGAAATAGTCAAAGAGCAGGGAACTGAGGAACCGTAGCCTTCGAAAGCATGGTGGAGTGGTTAGTTTCCACAGGCGCAACTGCCAGAACCAGTCCATTCTGCGACAAGGGGATGGGTACCACGCGGTGGAATGAGTGCAGGCGAACAATTGCCCGTCTGGCGTAGGACGCCAGACGGGCAATTGTTATTGAAGCCGTGAGTCGGCTCGTGTTTCCTGTACCGGTAACTGCCCTCAGAACTTGTAGACCAGGCCGAAGGAAGCGCGCGAACTGCGGCGCTCATGCGCCGAACAATTCGAGGTCGTTGTGCAGACATTTCCAGACCCGGCTGGGTAAACCGGCGCGACAAACGACGAGGCGATATCGTCGCCCGAGGCACGCAGTGAAAAGTGCGTGGTCAGCTTGTAGTCAACGCCGACGCCGACTCCGCCCGCAAATGAGATGTCGGGAGAGGCGTTCAAGCCTCCGATGTGCTCCCCGCCCAGCAGTACATGGAAAAACGCGTCGTAATGCCTGAAGAGGTTGGCGTGCAGCACTGGCCCAATGAGGACCGCATCCATCGAGGGATGCAACGCCGGGCTGTTCTCGATGGCAGGGTGCCCGAAGGGGTACTTGTAAAAGGCGCCATCGGCGGTGATGCCGAAGAATCTGCCCCAATCGCGGGTCACAGAGATGTTGACGCCTTGCAATCCGTAGCGCGCCTGGTTTACCTGGTTGAGGCTGGTATAACCGTAGCCGGCGAAAACCTCGTACTTCTGCGTAGGTGCAGCCTTCTCAGCGGGCGCCGCGCCACGATCGTGGATAAGCTGGCTTGTGGCCGCCAGGGGCATGAATGCGGCCGAAACCATGGCCAGAATGGAAAGCAGTAACTTCCTCTTCAATTTGGGTCTCTCCTCAGTGCATGGCTTTGTCTACTGTGGCGCTACGGGCCAAAGCCCTCAGAGCAGCCGCCGTAACCCTGTATGGCTACCCTCATAGACTATCCTCTCCTAGACTATCCTCTCCGGCCCGGTTTCATGAAGTCGGGACCCGGCGGCGGCGGCGGATTCCGGCGCGGAATGACCGCGGATTGGACCCCCAGGCGAGGATCGTTCTACCATGGACGCTGCAACCCGGGCCGCACGCCTGGGCCCGCACCGGACCCTGTGCAGGCCCGCGCAGAGAAAGACCAGAATGATTTCGGCAGAGCAGATCGTCAACCTCCAGGATCGAGAGACCCGCGCCCTGCACGGGGCGGCGGCGGAAGCCACGCCACCGGGGACGGAGTCTGATTGGCTAGAGGCTGTTCGTCGCCAGCATCAAGCCAACTTCGAGTTGTGGCACATCGAGGACGAGGCTCGCGCTCCGGGCGCAACCGACACCGAATTGGCCGGGGTGAAGCGGCGAGTGGACCGTACTAACCAGCGACGCAACGACCTGGCCGAGCAATTGGACCACTCCTTGCTCGCCTGGCTGGAACCAAAGGGGCTGCCCAACGGGGCTGCGGAGCCAAATTCCGAATCGCCGGGGTTGATGATTGACCGGCTCTCGATTCTGGCGCTCAAAATTTATCACACGCGCGAAGAAGCCGGACGCGCGGACGCACCCCAGGGGCACGCCGCGCGCAATCTGGAGCGGCTGGCGATTCTCGAAGAACAGCGCGCAGACCTGGCGGGTTGCCTGGACGCACTGTGGCGCGAAACCCTGGCGGGGACGCGGCGATTCAAGCTCTATCGCCAACTGAAAATGTACAACGACCCGTCGCTTAACCCGGCCATTTACCGCCAACCGGGTGGGGTAAAATCTTCTGGCGAATGAGCGCGAATGGATGCGAGCCTTGACGGATGGCGGGGTTGTGCGTATAAAGAGTGGCTAAGCAGCGCAATCTCCCAGGCGCGGTTTTCCGCGAGCGGCGGTCCGGCTCAACAGCGCCTGAAGGTGTGGAGTTTGCTGGCAATCCCATGACGCAAGAGGTCCGATCCTTGGCGCACGACCCAAAAACGAAATCTGTTCTGTCTGTCAAGCCCGGCGGTCACCCCAACGCTGGTACGGGACCGGCGTACCAGCACTATCAGGCAGCCGTGCAATTTGTTCAGCAAGGCAGGTTCGATAAGGCGCTTGCCGCTTTCGAGAAACTCCTTCCCGCGGCGCCGCCCGAACTGCTGGAACGTTGCAAGATGTACATTACGACCTGCCAGCGGCAAATGGAGAGGCAGAGCCTTACTTTCCTTACGCCCGAGGAGCACTACGACTACGCCATCTCGCAGTTGAACACCGGTTACTACGAAGAAGCGCGCGAGCAATTCAACAGCATCCTGGAAGCCCACCCAGAGGCAGATTACGCCCTCTATGGGCTGGCGCTGCTGGACGCCATCACGGGGCGCACACAGGACTGCCTCAACAACCTGGGCCAAGCCATCGAGTTGAACCCCAGGAACCGGCTCCAGGCCCGCGCGGACAATGACTTTCAGAGCATGGCGGACGACCCGCGGTTTACAGAACTGCTGTATCCCGAGGTACCATAGAGATAAGGTGACTTCCCCAACCACTCCGATACTGAGTCCTGAACCACTTCCGTATGCGATTGCGCCGGGCCCGGCGGCCGGTGGGCTGCGCGTGGTGGCTATCGGCGGCGGCACCGGCCTCTCAATTCTGCTGCGCGGGCTACGGCGCCATGTAGCCTCTTCCAATCAAACTGTCCCTGACGCCGGCCTTATCGCCGATCTGGCCGCTGTGGTGACCGTGACTGACGATGGCGGATCCAGCGGCCGCCTGCGCAAGGAATTCAATATGCTGCCGCCCGGAGACCTGCGCAACTGCATGGTCGCCCTCAGCGAAGAGGAGGACGTGCTGGCGCGGCTCTTTGCCCACCGCTTTCGCGCCGGAGACGGGCTGGAGGGACACAGCTTCGGCAATCTTTTTGTGGCTGCGCTCACGGAAATTACCGGCGACTTTGGCCATGCTATCCAACTGGCGTCAAAGATTCTGGCCACGCGGGGGCGCATCTACCCAGTGACCACGGCCAACGCAACGCTGGTGGCGCGCATGGATGACGGCTCGCTGGTGCGCGGCGAGACCAAAATCACCGCAAGCCGCAAGCGCATCGCGGAACTGATGCTCGACCCTCCAGATGCGGCTCCTCTGCCGGAGACGCTGGAGGCAATCGAGCGCGCCGACCTGATCACCGTGGGGCCGGGGTCGTTGTATACCTCGCTCATTACAAATCTTCTGGTGCAGGGCATGCCCGCGGCGCTGGCTCGGGCGCGCGGCGTGCGCGTATACGTCTGCAACCTGATGACCCAGGCCAACGAAAGCCTGGGTTTGACCGCCTCGCAGCATATTGAACGCATCTATGAGCACACTCGCGCGCCCATCTTCGACTATGCCCTGGTGAACACAGGGGTCTTTTCTCCGGAGACAGTGGCCCGTTACGCGGCTGAGGGCGCGTCGCCTATTGAGGCCGACATCGATCGGATCGAGTCGCTTGGCGTGCGTTGCATCGCCGGTGACTTCGCCAGCGAAGAGAGCGTGGTTCGCCATGCCGCCGATCGCGTCACCGGCGCGCTGCTGGCGCTGGGCGGCACCGCTCCTGCTAACCGGCCTTGAGTTTTTTCTTCCCTGCCATTTGCGTTCTGCGATAGAGTGAAGGCGCGCGGCCACGAGCTTGCGCGATTCCCCAGGAGGATTTCATGCAAAAGAGTCAAGTTTGGATCACCGTGGGCTGTTGCCTGTTCGCGGTTGCGATCGCTGCCTTGGCGCAGTCGATGAGAAAGCCTGGCCTTTGGGAGATGACCAGCAACATGACCTGGCAGCAGTCGCCCATGCCTCCCGGCATGACCATGCCGCCGGGCGCTAATTCGCCCTTTGGTGGCGGCCCGCGCACCACGCAGGTCTGCCTCACCCAGGCCATGATCGACAAGTACGGCGCTCCGATGCCGCAGAGCCACAACGGCGAATGCCAGATCGCCAACGTCGTGCCGAGCGCCACCGGCATGACCGCTGACTGGATATGCACCGGCAGGATGGCGGGCAAGGGAACTTTGGAGTCATCGTTTGCCGATCCAAATCATGCTGTCGGCAAGGTGCATTTTGTCGGTACCATGCAGATGGGGCCGAACTCCAGGACAATCGAGTACACAATCGAATCCTCGTCCGTTTACAAAGGTCCGGACTGCGGCAGTGTACAGCCCATGCCTATGCCGAGCAACTAGCACGGAAGCAAAACCATGGCAGGTCCGGCGGACCAGCGGACCTGCCTGATCCTGACGGTTAGTCTGAACATTCCGGTATAATTCCGGCGAACGCAAGGAGCGTCGATTGTCATGTTCAAAAGCAGAGCGAGCAGGATTCGGATTATGTTGTCGGAGATTTCCACGTTGATGATAGCCAGCGCATTCGCACTCACTCCCGGCGCCACGCAAGCCCAGGCAGCCAGCGCGGCCTTTGGCCCCGCCAACCCGTTCTACGAGCCCAGCACACTTCCCTTTCATGCGCCGCCCTTCGACAAGATCAAGGATTCCGACTATCAGCCGGCGATCGAGGCGGGCATTGCGCAGGAGATCGAAGAGACGCGCGCCATCGCCGACAATCCCGCGGAGCCGACGTTTGAAAACACTTTTGTCGCGATGGAAAAGAGTGGACGGCTGATCGACCGCGTGATGGGGGTCTTCAACGCAGTTAGCGGCGCGAACATGAATCCTGCGCTGCAAGCGGTTCAGGACGCGGAGGCGCCGAAACTGGCCGCGATGCAGGATGCGGTCCACCTGAATGCCAAGCTGTTTCAACGCGTCTCGAAGATCTACGATGAGCGCCATTCGCTGCATCTCGATGCTGAGTCGCTTCGCCTGGTGGAATACCAGTACCAGGAATTTGTGCTGGCCGGCGCGCGGCTTTCCGATACGGACAAGGCCACACTGAAGAAGCTGAATGAAGAGGAAGCGAATCTTTCCACTGCGTTCATCTCAAAGCTGCTGGCCGCTGCCAAGGATGCGGCGTTTGTGACCAAGGACAGGCAGGCGCTGGCGGGCCTGACTGACGCTCAAGTGGCCGCCGCCGCGCAAACAGCAGCGGATCGCAAAGTGGATGGCTGGGTGCTTTCTCTCCAGAACACGACGCAGCAGCCAAGTCTGCAATCGCTCAGCAATCGCGCCACACGGCAGGCACTCTTCGAGGGCGCCTGGAATCGCGCGGAGCGGGGCGGCGCCAACGATACGCGCGACATTATCGCCCGTCTGGCACAACTGCGCGCGCAGAGGGCCAAGCTGATGGGCTACCCGGACCACGCGGCCTGGAAGTTGGCGGACCAGATGGCCCGCACGCCGGAAGCGGCGCTCAAATTCATGGACGCGCTGGTGCCCGCGGCAACCGCCAAAGCTCAGGGCGAGGCGAAGGAAATTCAGACGCTTATCGACGCGCAGCATGGCGGATTCGCGCTCGAACCGTGGGACTGGAACTTCTATTCCGAGCAGGTGCGCAAGGCGAAATATGATCTGGATGAAGCGCAGACACGGCCTTATTTTGAGTTGAACAATGTACTGCACAACGGTGTCTTTTACGCGGCGCACGAGCTTTACGGGATTACCTTCAAACAGCGCACGGATATTCCGGTTTACAACTCCGATGTGCAGGTTTATGAAGTCTCTGACGCCGACGGCAAGCCGCTGGCCCTGTGGTACTGCGACTATTTCAAGCGCGACAATAAGAACGGCGGAGCGTGGATGGACGAGTTTGTCGGCCAGTCCAAACTGTTAGGCACGCTGCCGGTGGTCTACAACGTGGCCAACTTCACCAAGCCTGCGGCGGGCGAGCCGGCGCTGATCAGCTTTGACGACGTGACAACGATGTTCCACGAGTTTGGCCACGGCCTGCATGGCATGTTCGCCAACTCTACATATCCCAGCCTGTCCGGAACCAATGTGCCTCGCGATTTTGTCGAGTTTCCTTCGCAGTTCAATGAGCATTGGGCGAGCTATCCGGCGGTCTTCGAGCACTATGCGAAGCACTACAAAACCGGCGCGCCGATGCCCGCGGAGCTGGCCGCGAAGATTAAGAAAGCAGCCACATTTAACCAGGGATATATGCTGACGGAGTTGCTGGCCGCGGCGGAACTGGATATGCAATGGCACACACTCGCACCCGATGCGCCGCTCGAGAATCCCGACAGCTTTGAAACCGCTGCGCTTGCCAAGACGCATTTGTCGCTCAGCACGGTGCCGCCGCGCTACCGCTCCAGCTATTTTCTGCATATCTGGGGCAATGGCTATGATGCCGGCTACTACGCATATCTGTGGTGCGAGATGCTGGACGACGATGCTTTCCAGTGGTTTGAAGATCACGGCGGGCTGACGCGGGCGAACGGCGACCGCTTCCGCCAGATGGTGCTCTCGCGCGGGAACACTGAAGACCTTGCGAAGATGTATTCTGCGTGGATTGGCGCGGAGCCTGCGATTGGCCCCATGCTCAAGGCGCGCGGCTTGGAGCCGGCAACAAAATTAAAATAGCCTGCCATCAGTAATCCAAGGAGATGGGGAACTGGTTGAGGAAGCCCTCAGCCACACCCCATCACCAAGGCATGATGCCAATCGGTTCAAGCCAGTGGACGCAAACTGGGTTGAGAATCAGGCAATGACGCGGCGACGAAGCAGACAAGCTCCTCCGCAGAGTCCAGTGAGGAGAAGCAGGATCGAAGACGGCTCCGGAACTGGCGATTCAGGATTAATGGGCGTACCGCCGACCGTTACTCCGTCCATGGCAAGCCCGGAGTCATAATACACATCGCTCCAGTTTGTAACGCCGATCTCGAGATAGTAACTACCGGCAGCCGCGATCGTGTAGTCGGAGTTGATCCATCCTGTATTGCCGCAGCCAGACGCCCAGCATGTTCCTGAGGAGCTCCCCAGCGGCGACCATGTAGTTCCTGACTGAATCGGAACGGAGGCCGGGTTGAGTGTCGCCGTCGGTGCGGGCAAACCCGTTCCCGGAACGATGCTCCCGGTAGATTCTGTCCGCGCCGTAAACAGCAGGGCCACGGGGTTATTCGACGAATCGAAGAGCTCAGCCCAGGCATAGTCAGCGTATCCTGCCCCGTCGGAGGTTACGTAGTTGAAATAGAAGTTGAGATCGGTCCCGGCGGTCACCGTAAACAGTGAAGTAGCCAGGGCCGACCCATTCGTCTCACTTCCCAGGGCCCCAGAGGGAAGCGTGCCAACTCCGCTGGTGCCCTCATTGGTTGTGACGTACTGATAGGAACTATTGCCGATCGGCGAGAGTGATACCACGCCGTCAGCGCCGAGCGAACCGCAACTGCCGGTACATGTCCATCCCGAGGGAATAGAACTAGCTCCGGCGTTTGTTGCCGTAGCAAGCACCCCTACGAGAAGAGCACTCGCAACTGCGAGCGGCATCCAGAGCAGATTTTTCCTATTTGTAAATCCTGTTTGGAGCATACCCATCCTCCTTGCAAGCTGTGAATCTTTCAATTCATCTTGCAGACCGCCTACAGCGGCCCGCACGCCGATGCATACGCACTCCACAGCATGGAGCCAACGGACTCCGAGCCACTTTGCGAGCTACTGTCGTATGCGTGTTAGCCGCACTTCTGATGTGCTGAAAGAGTCGACCGCCAGTTTGGGGAAGCATTTGCTTGGGGAAGCAATTGCGGTGCACACTGGTTCTCTCACAGCACCTACGGCACAAGACCGGAATCGTCCGAGAGCCAAATTCCACTCTTTTCTTATTCCGGCATGAGACACTTTACAACAATTTATCCTCTGAGGAAATATTTATTTCACTTAGATGCCAGTATTGACGCCGTTGAAATAATGAAATTAGCGTTCAGATCGTGGTCGATCAACAAAGTAATCGACTTACGCTCTTAAGAGCGTAATCTTTACCCCTCCACGGTGCGCTTCAGCTGGCCGCAGGCGGCGTAGATGTCGCGGCCGCGGGGCTTGCGCAGGTAGGCCGGGATTCCGGCGTTGGTCAACCTGCTGCGGAAGGTTTCTATGGCATCGAGTTGTGGAGTAGCGTACGCGATGCCGGGACCAGGGTTCCAGGCGATCAGGTTTATTTTGGCGGGCAAGCCGGTGCGGCGAACAAGGCGCGCGACTTCGCGAGCGTGTTCCGGCCGGTCAGTAACGCCGCCCAGCAGGACATATTCAAACGTGATGCGCTCGCGGGGGCGGAGTTTGACCTGGCGCACGGCGTCAATCACTGCCTGAATGGGCCATTTGCGGTTGATGGGCATAATCTCGGAGCGAATCTCGTCGTTGGGCGCGTTGAGGCTGATAGCCAACTTGGGACGCAACTCGGCTGGCTCAGCGGCAAAGCGCTCGATGCCGGGAACTATGCCGGAGGTCGAGACCGTCATGCGCTGCGGACTAAGGCCGGCCTCTCGAACGAGCAACCGCACCGCCCCCATGAAGTTGTCGTAGTTCAGGAATGGCTCGCCCATGCCCATGAAGACAAGGTTCACGCGGTCCCGGCCCACTTCGACGCAGTGACGGTCAAAGACCGCCAGCACTTGTCCGGCGATCTCGCCTGCGCTGAGGTTGCGCTGAAGGCCCAACTTGGCCGTAAGGCAGAACTGACAGTTGACCGCGCAGCCTACCTGGCTGGAGATGCAGAGAGTGGCGCGATGCCTGCGGCGTTCGGCATTGGAGATTGATTTCCAGGTCTCAGAAGCGAGACCTGGGCCACCCGGAGTTTCTGGATTGTCCGCATCGCTGCCGTCGCCGGATTCGCCGTCGTCGCCTTCGGGCATCCATACGGTTTCGACCACCCCAGCGACGATGGACCTGTCGCCGGGGGCCCCCGTTTCCACCGTTTCTGCGGCCCCGGTAAGGTCATTCCGGTTCTGGCCTTCGACCAGATAGCGTTCTGTGCCGTCGGTGGATTGGAAGACCTGGACGATCTTCGGTCCACCAACTTCCCAGCCTTCGTCTGCAAGCCGCTGACGCAACGGCTTGGGTAATGTAGTTATTTCACTTAATTCTGTAATCCGTTGACGGTACATGGCTTCTGCCAACTGCTTGCCACGCCAGGCTGGTTCGCCCGCTGACACCATGCAAGCCGCCAGCGCTTCTTGATCCAGGCCGAATAGCACCTTTTTTGGTGCAGAAATTAGGCTTTCGCTTGTCGGGCCGGTGGGGTCTAAACGAACGAGTTGGCTAAAATCCGGGCTCATCACTGGGGTCAGGATAGAGCATTTCCCCTTCGCGCGCATTTGTTACCGGAGAGCCGCCCATGCCTGCCAAGCCCGCGTTGCCCTACAATCGAAGAGACGAGGGACGATGACCAACGAGCGCAATCTTCGCCGCACCGAACTGCCGAATGGCCTGATCGTTCTGACGGAGCGCATGGAATACATGCGTTCGGTGGCCATGGGCGTTTGGATCAAATCCGGCTCACGCTGTGAACTGGCGGAGAGCAACGGCATCTCCCATTTTGTGGAGCACATGCTTTTCAAAGGCACACACTCCCGCTCCGCGCAGCAGATTGCGCGCGAGATGGACTCGATTGGCGGCAACCTGGACGCCTTCACCGGCAAGGAAACCATCTGCTTCAACGTCAAGTCGCTGGCCGACCATGTTCCCATCGCCCTGGATGTGCTGGCTGACCTGGTGCTCAATCCTGTTTTTGCCGCGCCGGAGATCGAACGCGAACGCGGCGTGATTCTGGAAGAGATCAAGATCGACGAGGACAACCCGGATCTGCTGGTCAACGAACTGTTCATGCAGGCGTTCTGGAAGGATCATCCGCTGGGCTGGCCGATTCTGGGCACCGCGAAGACGGTGCGCAGGCTGGATCAACAGAGCCTCTTTGACTACCACGGCGACCGCTTTCATGGCGGCAACATGATCTTCGCCGCGGCGGGAAATCTGGATCACGACCGCTTCACGGAAGAGGTCGCGCGGAAGTTCTCCACGCTGGCTGCCGGGGCCACGCTCCACGAGTTGCCCGCGCCCGAATCCTCGGCGCGCATTGTGCTGCGTAACAAAAAATCCCTGGAGCAGGTGCAAATCTGCCTGGGCGTTCCGGCGCCGAAAATCACCGACGAAAACCGCTACGTTACGCTGATTTTGAATACGGTATTGGGCGGCGGCATGAGCTCGCGCCTTTTTCAGACCATCCGCGAAGAGCGGGGCATGGCCTACTCAATCTACTCCGACCTGAGCCCCTACCGCGACACGGGAATCCTTAGCGTCTTTGCCGGCACGTCGGTGGGCAAGGGGCTGGAAGTTGTGGACCTGATCCTGGCGGAGTTCCGCAAGCTGAAACAAGAGCTGTTGAGCGAGGAGGAGCTAACCCGCGCCAAGGACCAGGTCAGGGGCAATATCCTGCTGGGCCTCGAAAGCTCGAACGCGCGCATGGCGAATCTGGCGCGGCAGGAGATGTACTTCCACGAGTTCATCAGCGTGGAAGAGATTATCGCCCGCATCGGCGAAGTGAACGCGACCCAGGTGCAGGAGATGGCGCAGCACCTCTTCGATCCCGCACGCATTGCCGTAACCCTGCTGGGCCGCCTGGACGGGGTCAAGCTGAGACGGACGAAGCTGGTATGTTGAAAAGCAGGGAATAGGGAACTGGGAGTAGTTTCCGGCGTTAACATCAACTCTCAGTGCCAAAGGCGCATGAGCGGCTGAGAGAGAACCGCGACGATGCTATTGAATCACTAATCAATCCGGTGATGCGTTTTCTATTTCTATTTCCTGATTTTGACATTTCGGCAAAATCATATAGACTCTTTTTCATGAATCAGTCGCATCATGCCGCCAGGCATTTCGCTTGTTGTCCCTGTTGCCGCTAGCAACAGCGTTTCTTCGCGACTGAAAATCCAATCTGTATCGGGAATACGTAGGGCATAGCTGTTTGTGTCTCGGCACAGCGAGAGGCATACGGCGCTTTACTTCCTTTGCTATTGCAGAGGGATGCTTCCGTCGCACGATTCTTCCTCCCAACCCGATTTCATCAAGGAGAAAATCGCTATGCGTGTCTTTGCATCCATTTTCCATTTGCCAGTGCCGAAGAGTCTGCTCGCTCTGCTCATTGCTCTTCCCATTACCGCTCACACATCGCAGGCGCAGAGCCTGGGCTATGAAGGTCCGACGGGCGTCTTCGTCACGCCGCTAGCTTCGGTTTCGGCCTCACCCGCCAAGGGCCTCGGACAGCCTTCTGTTGCCTATCACTTCCTGGCGGCCGGCCCGATCGTCGGCGACTTCAGTACCGTCTCCATCACCGAGGGCTTTGCAAAGCGCTTCGAGTTTGGCTACACCCATGAGATTCACAACGAGGACGGCGGCAGCAAGGCCCCGCTCGGACCGACGCTTACTCCGCTGTGGGACACCGGCTTCGACATTGTGCATGCCAAGGTGAACCTTATCCCCGACGGCTACAAGAAACAGAAGTGGATTCCGGCCATCTCCGTCGGCGGCATCTACCGCACCGGCGACAAGATCGGTGTCAACATCAACAATCTTGCCGGATATCTGATTGACAATGACGATACGACTCCCGAAGTCATTTACGGCAAACAGAAGACTGCCAACGGCGACATCTACGTGGTAGCCACCAAGCTCTTCACGCAGGTCAAGAATCTGCCCATCCTGGCAAGCGCCGGCTTGCGCGGCACCAACGCTTCGCTGTGGGGCCTGGGCGGCAACGCTCCCGGCTTCGAGGGCAAAGCCTTCGGTTCCGTAGCCTTTGTCATCAAGGGACCGGCCAAGAGTACGATCATCCCGGCATTCGAAATCGCCGAGCAGCCCCAGCACATTTCCTCGGCCACGGCCACGAATACCCTGAAACCCTATAAAGTGCAGGCAACGCTCTTCGATATTCCCACCACCGAGGTTTACGCCGTTCGCATTGTACCGTTTGCCAAGCGCAAGCTGAACGTCGATGCGGGCATTCTGCACGCAGGTGGGTACATCGACAATCCGCTGCTCAACGAGGTCATCACCGACAACGTTGGCGGTGGTCCATTGCCTGGCGGCAAGGTCAACCTGAACATTCGCGCGCGCGTGGCCTTCGGCATCTCGTACGGGTTCTAAAACAGTGGACAGTGGTCAGCGAACAGTGGTCAGTGGACAGACGAATAGTTCGCAACTTTTCCGGTAAGTCAGGCGTTTTTCTGGGGGCCAAACCTGCTCGCGCCCCTCGGAGAAACTGTCCACTGCCCACTGTCCACTGTTCACTGTCCTTGAGCGTCCCATTTCCCTTTCGCGTCCATACGTTGTAGGATTTTCACGAATGGGCCGGAGTGTTTCGGCTGCTCCCAAAGGAATTGGAACCCCATGAATCGCAAGAACTCGAACTGTCGCACTTGCCGCGCTTTGCGGCCTAACGGCTTCACATTGATGGAGTTGCTGATCGTTATGGCGATCATTACGGTCCTGATGCTGATCGGCTTTCCCACCTACCGCAGCGTCATGAAGCACTCCCGCGAGCTTTCCGCGAAGAAGTCGATGCAGACCATTCAGCAAGCGGAGATGATGTACTCAACGAACTACCCGAGCAAGGGATTTGCCTGTAACTTGCAGTACCTGGGCGGCGATCCCGGCAAACCACCCTCGTCCACAGCCTCCGAGATGCTGCCCGATGAACTTTCCAAGGGCAACAAGGACGGCTACATCTTCACCATCACCAATTGCGCGAAGAATGCGCTGAACGGCTCGGAGCGCGTGGACGGGTACACGCTGACGGCGGTGCCTGAGGCGGTGGGCAAGACTGGGGATCTGG
>Ga0224559_1001154_pt1 | contig 14978 bp, 28 predicted proteins | sample 714S33034metaG_FD_180676 | JGI IMG/M metagenome (GOLD analysis project Ga0224559, IMG submission 180676) | Peat soil microbial communities from Stordalen Mire, Sweden - 717 S3 30-34 | ecosystem: Environmental > Terrestrial > Soil > Wetlands > Peat | place: Sweden: Norrbotten County, Stordalen... | reverse complement strand
ACTTGCATTTGTGCTAATAGCACAAAGCTTTCATTCGCTCTTTCTTCCATTATATGTCCTTAAATATATCATGAACATTAACATCAGCTACAGTATCCTCAAACTTCAGTGCAGTTCTTCTTTTTGCTGTATGGTTTACTACAAAAGCTTGTAATGAATCTGAATACCCATTCTTTCTGATTTCCTCGGGCTTTACCCTTGATACAAATAACACGCCTTTGCCCTTATTGTCAACCCTATCTCTAAAGAAAGCCTCAATGTAAGGAGACTGCGTACCTGAGTCATACACAGGAGCTGCATTACGATCAAAAGCATCATCAATGATAAGCAAATCCGCATTCTCTACTTTTTTCATATATGTTTGCATTCCTTGTAGTTCCTCTTCTTTAGGAAAAGGCTTGCATACCATGGAGGAGAATTCTTTCATAGGCGAGTAGAAAGCATTAAATCCCATCAAAAAGAGTTTCAACCCTACAAATTGTGCTACTGTAGTTTTTTGTGTCTGATCTATGCCATAAAAATAAAGACAAGTCTTGTGGAGTGTAGTATCATTAGAATAATTCAGTAAGAAGTTCATTATTTTAGCAATTTCTTTCAGGCTCTTTTCCCCTTTATAGGAGGAAGCTATGTCATAATTAAGCATAGTAGTGGTAACCCATAAATTATTTCCACTTGCCCTTATTAAAATTTTATTATATTTAATCCATTGCTTATGACATTCGCATTCTTTGACACCAACATAAGCACCATTATCAACATAATAAAATCCAGGCTGTTCCATAGGGCCGGGTTTTGATTTACATTTTTCACACGGAACAAAAGGAGGGGGAGTAAATTCCATAATAAACCTCTTTTCAACTATACTATACTAAAGGAGGGTTGTCAATCATCACAGCCCAGTCGGTGGCAAGGATATCGTCAGAACTAAAAATAGCATTCTCTACATAAGGCCCACATCTCATTTTAATTTTATTGTTATCAACATAATATTGTTGTGAATATTTTTCTCTATATATGCATTTTCCTAATTTCAATACTTTTAGAGCACATGAGAAGTCCATATACTTCATATAGTATCTCTTTCAACATATTCATATATACTACCATAGAAATCAAGTTCATCTGAAAAATCCCCCATAGTCTCTATATTCACGTATTCCTTTTCTTTTTCAATTGCTTTCCTTGCTAGTATTTTAGCTTCAATCATATTCATAGCTTCAAACTGTATTACGTTATTACACCATGCTTCATTCTCACTATTGATTATCAATACATATTTCCTCATAATCTACCTCCATATTGTATATCAATTGCACTTGCTTCAAGTCAAGATACTTCTCATTCAAGAAATTCCTGTTAATAAAATCTTTATCTTGTAGATTTTTATATCTAACTACATCTAAAGACTTTCCTATAACTAAATCATAAGTATAGCAGTTTTGTTGTTGTCCTATTCTATAAATTCTATATCCAGATTGGCTTTTAGTAGTGAAATTGAAATCAGTATCAAAGTAAATCTGCACGTTAGCCTTCACTATAGATACGGATGTATTCAATACCTGTTCGCCAGCAATGAGAATAGTATACCCCTCATTCTCAAACTTGTCAATTATCTGCTTCTTATACTCGTCACGAGTAGTCTTGCGAGGAAGCTTAGATTCCCCATTCAATACTAATACCTGAAATTGCTTTTTCAATATAGTCTCTAAAGCAGACGCTACTAAAGGATGCGAAGTCCATATTATTATTTTACTTTTTTTATGTTTTTCTATTAAATCTAGTAATGCTTCCATTTTACTATGGTTCTCAAATTTGAATGAGTCAATCAGCTTAATTACTTCAGGGGAAAATTCTGAACGTAATAGTAATTGTGGCATATCTATTGCCAACATTGCTACTTGAAAGGAGCTAATCACCGAACGTGCATCTAAAGCCCCCGCTGTATCCTTTATTTTCTGTAGTGTTTCCATTACTACAGTTCGATATAAGCTTTTATGCTCATCGCTGAATTCAACATAATAAGGTCTAATATAATTTTCAGGTAATAGTAATACATCAGAAGCAAACCTACGAGTACAATGATTTTTTACAAGTATCTGTAATTCTTCTGCTTTATCCTTCCTAATATCCCTAATATTATATTTAGAATATTTATCTCCAACTACAAAATATTCCTGAGCCCAATTTGTAAAGGATTTATTCTTTACTAACGCAGTGTCCATAAGTCTTAGTTGAGAATAATACTTCCACTCCCTTTCGGCTGGAGTTCCGGTGGCACAATAAATATAATAGAAATAAGGAGCTATCAAATCTACCACTTTGGATTGACGAGCTTGGGGGTTAGAACACTGGTGAGACTCATCTAATATAAGCATTCCTCTATCCCCATCCAACCACTGCTCTATTGGTATGGGACACTTTTTATATATTTTACTTTTATTACCTTGATACTCATCCGACACCAAAAGGAAGGAACGATAACTCATTATTATTACATTGGAGTTATTATCAAAAGGTTTACGATTCTTTACTCCACCTATCTCTATCTGCTCTTGAGTGAAATGACTAAACTTCTGTAAATCAATATAAAGATTATAGGTGCCTGAATTTGAGGTTAATATAACTATCTTTTTTAATCCTTTTAGTTTAGAGTATAAATCTGCCGCTGTGAATAGTTCATAGGATTTGCCTGTCCCCATTTCGTTGAACAGTAGATGCCTATTAGTAGACATCAGCTTTCGTATATCCTCATACTGATAATTCTCATAAGGCGCTTTACCTTTAATTGGAGGTAATTTAATATCCTCTAAAGAAAAGGGTATTCTATATTTTTGTATTTGAGTTCCAACCTTAGTTGGTAATAAAGATAATTCATTTTCTGTATTAATATCAATATCTAAACGTGCAATCTCAGCCAAGCCCTCATAGATATCTTCATATCTATTTACTGGAATTACATAATAATGCCCTTTCTTGTTATAGGTGCAGCCCTCTTTGTGGAAGAAGGCAACGAGTTCAGCGAAGTCGTCACCTTTTATTGTTGCGTGTATAGTATTGTTTACTACATTTAATTTTACTGGCATTACTTCCTCAATATATTATTTCCGTGGAGGTTCGTGGTGGGCTCTTCCTTCCTTGAACTGGGCATCCCTATCCATTTTCAAGTCATAGACTTCCATTATTCTCTGCATATCGACACCATCATATTCGTCATATTCTTTATAGAAGTCCTCATCCTCAGCAATATAAATAGGATAATCATCATAGTCAAAAGTATCACAGACTACAATTAACCACCTTGCCCCTATTGTCAACCCTATATCAAACCATCTTTCAATGTCACTTTTCTGTGCTGCCATTCTCAATCTCCTTATAAAATTCCCAATGTAATCCACCTGTTGTATGTCTTTTTCCTGTGCAAACCATAGATACTTTAGAATGATTTATACCTAATTTTCGCTCTATATCTGCTAAAGAATTATATATTATTCCATACATTTTTATTTAGTATCAGAGTACTCCTCCAAAAACTTTTCAAAGTCTACTCCTTTTTTATAGTAATGATCCTTATTTTCTAAATCTACTATTTGTATATCAATTAAAAATTTAACTCCCTGCTGCCACTTTTCCTCTATCTCAAATACTTCTTTTAATTTAGGTATTACTTCTAGTATTCTATCTTTATCTACATATGCATCCAGAGAATCATGTACAAAACCAATAATTTCAACAGAGGCTTTACACTCATTATCCCCAGAATTCCATTTTAATGCTGCTATTGCTACTACTGCTGATTCATCAGTCTGGATAGTTGAATTAGCGGTTATATTCACTAAATTTGCCATCTCCCTAATATCCTCATCTTGTTTCCACTTTCCTTCTTCGTTAGTGGATAGGGACAGCATAGGCACCCTACGAATACCACCATGATAAGAACGCACATACCCTACATCTTTTCCTAATTTTTCATTTCTTTTTATTCTTTTCATCAACCCTTTGTAAGTATCAAAGAAATTATCTCTAATGAATTTAGACACAGCATAATATTTCCATAACTTATTATCTATATTAGGGTATTTTTGTGCCATTTCATTCACGGTGGTACCTAAATTTCTTTCTTTCACAAAGGCTTCAACCCTGTCATAATTCCACTTAGTCTCAAGAGTTGACATAGAGAATTTCTTAAATGTCATGCCAAAAATCAAACCAAAATTAATGGGTTTGCTATCCTGTCTAAAAGAAGCAAAAGGCTCTATCTTCTTCAAACGTAGGAATTCATCCTCTGTAATTGTTCTATTTACTTTTACTCGTTCTATCCTCATACCAAGACTATACACCTCATTTTAGGAAAAGTCAATAAATATAGGGTTTTTTATATGTAGGATACCTCGAATCTAACAGAATCAATTCTTTGACTTACGAAGTAACATAACTAATATAAGAGGATTAGTATAAAAGAATTAATATTAGGGGAACTTGGAGTTCCCCTCTTAATACAATGAGTATTGACATTCTAAAGTAAAAGGAGTATACTCTTTTTAAGGAGATACTCTTGCTTAAAACCTTACAATTTATAACCTTTGTTGGTCTTCTATTAGTAAGCATAGGTCTATCAATTATTCTCTATACAGGTTTTTCTATAAATGCATTATCTTTTGTAGTATTACTAATAGTAGCTTTTTCTGCGGAAACTCTTAAAGTATTGACACTTATTACAGCGAACACTAACTTTTATCAAGCAAATCAGATTAAACTTGCTAAATTAGATGATTTTATAAAGGGAGTGTTTGTAAAGAAAAATAGAATAAAAATTAAGGATGGTTCTCTTCTTAAAAATGTTATTGCTTATGAAAAGCATAGGAAGAAGGGCTATACCTATATAGCAGTATATATATTTACTGCTATTTTATCTATAAGTGCAAGTTTTGGCTATATAACTTCTACCATTAATACTTTCTCTGAAAGTAAAGTTGCATTATCCACTGTAGATACTCAAAGTATTTATCAAGATAAACTACGAGCTATAGATGATAAAATCGCACAAGACAAAAAGTTGAATACAGAATATGCTAGGGATCAAAGTGTAATAGATACACAGGATACTAATTTCCAAAGCAAATATGATTCCTATCAGCGAAAAATAGATAAGAATAATGATGATATACAGAAGCAACTGGACCTAAAACAAATAAATAATGATACTCTACAAAATCTTAAAATAAAGGATATAGATACAAACACAACTCATCAAAAGACAGTATATGCTCTTATGGGTGATGCTCTACATATATCAGCTAAGGCTGTTATGTATATTTTATTAGCAATGCTTTCAATGTTAATTGAGGTAGGAATATTCTTTACCTCCCCTGCTTTCCATAAAGGAGAGGAAGAGGAGAAAGAACTACTTTCACCACCATTAGTAAAGCCAGGGAAAATAAAGGAGATTTTCAATAAGGAGAAGGAAGTAGATATAAAACCTGAATTTGAGGGTGGAGAAAAAGAAACAGAAGAGTTACCAAAGCAAGCCCAGGAGGAGAAAGAGTATCATGAGGCTCTAGAGAGTTTACCTCCTGAAGCACCTGTTGCAGTACCAGAGGAGCCTTTAGTTCGTAAAATTGATAGGGATAAGTTGATTGATGCTTTCATTGACATTCTCTTCGATGATAAAGGCAAAATGTTGAAGCGAGAAGAGGTAGCAGCCAAAGTAGGATTACCACTATTTCACGCTATTAAGATTGTGGATTTTCTTACTCACAGTGCTTTGGTTCAATTCAGACCACCAGACAGTTTCTATAGGACAGCATCGATGGAAGAAATAAAAAAAGCTATGGGGCAGTTGTATAAGGGGGAGAAATGAGCAACAATCTAAAGATGAATGAATATGAAATCTCGTTAGTGAATGAGATTTCGGCTATATCTACATATAAGCCATTGACAGTTAGGAATGTATTAGAGTCAGCATTATTAAGGCAAATCGAATCTTTATTAGGTGGCGATGATATACAGATTCCATTTATAGGCACGCTGCATATTGAATATGAAGGCGATGATATTGTTTCTGGAACCAAGGTAGCTAGGTTCACTGCCCACTTGACACCTTCTGATTTATTTGTTAGACTAGTAGGTGATGCTCATGATGGTAAAGGAGATATAATTTGGCAAATATCGGAAAAGAAGATAAGAGCAGCAGCGCAAAAAAAACTAGAGGAATAAAAGGAAAATGAGTAGTTATTTTCGTGAATTTACTAAAGAAGAGAGAATTAAATATAATGCTGCTTTAATGAAGATGGCAATAAAAAAGGAGAAGAAAGTGTTAGAGTATACAGGATTTGATTTGGTAGCACAACGATATATTCGGATGGGAGGGCAATCCTTAATCTTTGTAAAGGCAATGCCTAATAACAATATATTAGGAGCAGTAAATAAAGTTCAACTACCTTCAGGTGAATATATGTATAATTTAGAGCCAGGGGCGTACAAAGTGGAGTTCACCGATGCTCTCCCCTTCAAATGGCAATTACCTGTGTTCCATTATCTTCAGCAAAATCGGCTAGTTGATGCTGGTATGCACCTGACATTAAATTTCAATCCTTTCTGTGGTATTCTAAACGTGGAGTATAAGGCATTGATTGAAGATGGTACTACGTTAGCTACGTTAATGTGGGGGGAAATTCCTCATGAGTATGGTGATTTACTGGAGCATACAGCAGCCGTAAATAGGATTGTATATCCTTAAGGAGGAAATATGAAAGCATCTGATTCACCAAATACACTTACAAATATAAAGAAATTAACTGAATCAGAATTGAAGAAGTACATTAGGGAACATCAATCTTTAATAAAAAAAGAGAGAGAATTAATAAATAAGGCGGAAGAAGTATTTGAAAGAAACTTTGTAGATGATGAGAGAAAGGCTAATGTAGGTAAGTGCTATAAACATAGTAATGGCTATTCCTCCGAGGAGATGTGGGATCAATATGATATAATAAAAGAGTATGCTGTTGATAATAATGGTTATGGTCAATATAGAGTTCTTACTTACTTTGAAAGTGATAACGAGAGTGTTATAGAATTAGTTTTTAAGAATGTAGGACTATTTATGGAGGATGAAAAATATACTCCTATTACAGAAGAAGAGGCTCAGGTAGCATTAAATAGTGTTGTGGAAAGATTGATTGGAACACCTTATGGAGGTTGAGCTATGGATTATGTAGAAATAATGTCAGAATTGCCACACACCTATAATGAGTATTATGAGTGCATACTAAATAAAATTTTTATAGATGCTATGGGCAGCAATATAGATAAAGAAAAAGTACTAGAGGAACTAAAAGCAAAAAGAGATGCAGGATTAAAAAAATACGGTGAATTGTCCTTCCAAAATTCCTTTGTGAACTCTATGAATTCCCCTACGTTAGGGCATGCTAAAGAAGAATTACTTGATGCTATGAACTATATTGCCCATGAAGTATTCAAGAGCATGATTCTGTATCCTAAAAACACCAATGAGCTTATTATTATTCTTCATGATTTATATATAATCTATGCTAGAATAGGTAGGATATCATGCGTGAAATAAAATTTAGGGCGTGGGATAAAAGGAGAAACATTTTCGGGAAAGTCACAATGCTTGAAAACTATCTAGAAGCTGACTACAAGAAAAACTTCGACCATAAGGGGCGGGTTTCCCTTTTTAATATTGATAACGAAACGGATTGTGGATTTTGGGGATCATGGATTGAATATGTAGACCTTGAGCAATACACCGGCCTCAAGGACAAGAATGGTAAGGAGATTTACGAGGGAGATATCCTCGATGAGGACGACGGACCCGCTATTGTGGTCTTTCATGATTCATCCTGGGCTCTCGAAATGAGCGATGAAGATGAAGCTGCAATAGAACCATTTTCGGTTTACATAATCGACAATATGGAAGTAATCGGCAACATCCACGAAAACCCGGAGTTATTGGAGGCAGAAGATGCGTGAAATAAAGTTTAGAGCTAAAGTATTAGACAGAGACTATCAATGGGTATATGGGCAATATTTTATTACTCCTTTGACTGATGAGAACTCTGGAGAAAAAATAGAATCAGGAATGTATTTTTTATCTGGAGTTAATCCTCATCATTGCATTGTGCAGGATAATGTTGCTTTCACTATTGATATAGATACATTAGGACACTTTATAGGGCTGTATGATAAGAATAAAAAAGAAATTTATGAAGGGGATATTCTTAAATCTTTACGGAAATATACATATATGTATGATGCTGGATATAAAGGGGATATACATTATAGACAACATTATGCTGATTATGAATATGGTGAACTTGGTGGACAGATTACGCAAGCTAAAGCAAAATTTTGTGAGATTATTGGCAATGTGCATGATAACCCTGAATTATTACCTTGACTTTAATTTGAATTAATGGTATGGTTCAATAAGGAGGATGCTATGAGTACCAGAGGAGCATATGGGTTTTACAAGGATGGGGTTTCAAAAATAACTTACAATCATTTTGATTCTTACCCTGAGGGATTAGGTTTAGATATAATAAAATATATTAAATCTAAACCCATAGAGGAGATGAATGCTGATTTTAATTCAATTACTATGGTTAATAATGATGATAAGCCCACTACAGAACAATTTCTAAAGTGTGCTGAATACTATAATGATACTGTAAGTTCAAAGTCTCTAGAAGAGTGGTATTGCCTATTACGTGAAGTTCAAGGGGATTTAGATACTTCAGCTAAAGTAGGTATTATGATTGATAGCCAAGAGTTTATGAAAAATTCATTATTCTGTGAATATGCGTATATTATTAATTTAGATAAAGATGTATTGGAAATATATAAAGGTTTCCAGAAAAGAAGAAGTGATACTCGTTATCAGCCTGATAATCCAGAGGGACAGGGATATTGGGGTTGTAAGTTGATAAAGGAAATCTCTTTAGTAGATATCCATGCCGGTATTGACGAGGAGTTTAATGCGCTTATAAAGAAGGAGAGTGAATGAAAATAGGGATAACAGGAGCGCAATCTGTAGGTAAAACTTCATTAATAATGAAGTTGAAGGAAACTCCTTTTTTCAAAGATTATTTTGTGCATCAATCTCCCTCCAGGTATCTAAAAAAGGGATATGGCATAGGGTTTGATACTGCTAATACCGATACACAGTTGGCAACATTAGCATTACAATTATACCATATAAATCAATATGAAAATACTATTTTTGATAGAACTGTAGTAGACAATCTAGCCTATTATTTTTATCATCAAAAACGACATAATAGTAATATGTCTCGTGGTGCTATTAACTTTATGTTTGATATGTCCCATGCTTTTATGGAGGATATTGATTATACCTTTGTATTATCGCCAGAATTCCCTATTGAAGCTGACGGTATTAGAGAAGTAGATGAAAGACAGAGGGAAGAGATAGGAGAGATACTAACAAGATTGTTACCTGACTTTGCTCATGATAAGTTTGAATACGTATATGGGCCTATTGACGATAGGGTGGTACAAATAGTATATTGTTGTAAGAGGCTGGAGGCCACAGATGAAGAAGATGATGCTCATGTTGCTTCTCTGTCTTAGTACAGTTCTTATTAATGCTCAGAGAGATGTATTCAATCCAGTCTCTACAGATATAGTTCAAGGATTATATAAAATAATTCCACCTTCTGTATCTCCTTACACGTATGTATTATTTGAAAAATCATCTATAGCCATGATGAACGACTTGTATTTGACTTTAATTGAATTTCCTTTTGTATTGACACAGAAGGGGGATTCTACCAAGATTCTGTACATAGCAAGTATTGGGTATATATATCAGGAGAGAGGTAATAAAATAATATTAATACCTCATGATACTGAGGGGCTGCAAGTAATATATTTGGAGAAAGTAAAATGAAATTTAGGTTAATAAATCATCTTATTGCTACTCTAGGTGGGTACTTCTGGCTACCATGTCCTACATGTGGACAGATGATGGGCGGGCATGAGTGGCATAAATCTGGTTATGCTTCTATTCCTATTGATACCTATCAGTCTAGAGGTATATGTTTAGATTGTGCTAAAGAGCAAAAATTAGGAAAATTTTGTGAAACGAAATTGTAATTGTGATCAAATAATGAAATGTGATGTATGCTATTGGCGAGCCAAGTATCAGAAATATGAAAAGTATGAGATTGAAGTTATTGATAAGGCTTTAGAAACCTTATTAGAAAGGAGCGATGCACATGAACAACGAACTGGATGCTAAACTATGTGCAGAGTTCCCTGATATATTTGTTCAGCGTAATAAAAATAAAAGGGTAACTGCAATGTGTTGGGGTTTTGAATGTGGCGACGGTTGGTATCAATTAATTCATGATTTATGCGAAGTAATAAAAAATCATATGTATAATGTAAATATTGGTATTGAGTATGCTAACAGAAGGAAAAGTAAAAAAATGCCCCATGTTGAGTGTCATGCTACCCAAGTAAAAGAGAAATTTGGAACTCTACGTTTTTATACGGATTATGAGGATGAATATATTTCTGGCGCTATTAGTATAGCAGAGCATGTTTCTACTCATACCTGTGAGGTATGTGGAAAGCAAGGTAAATCTAGAGTAAACCATGGTTGGTATTATGTATCTTGTGATGAGCATATACATAAGGAGGAATCATGACGAAGACTGAAGCTAAAGAAATCTCTTTAGAAGTGTGGCGCTATCTTCGAGACCATCCAGAGCTAGAGGATAAGACTCAAGTTCCTAAAGAGATACTGGACAAATTACATGATATGTATTACTGTGCCTTATGTGAAGTATTTCCTAAATGTGAAGTTCATTATTATTTAGAAGATACTGAAATTAATTGCCCATTGTATAATTGTCTTGATGGCCCGTATGGAGAATGGATATGTTGTCATACTATAGATGGTAGGAAGAAATATGCTACAGAAGTAGTAAAGCAGATAGAAGCATGGGAGGTTACAAATGACTAGGGAAAGAGCTAGAGAATTATTGCCTATTTTTAGGGCGTATGGTGAAGGTAAAGTTATTCAAGTAAAGGTTGGAACGGGAGAGTGGGTAGACATAAAGACAACTATAGATTATCTTAATTATAATTATGAATATAGAATAAAGCCAGAGGATGAATATGTTCCTTTTACCTATGAAGATACTCTGGTGGGAAGTATTATACTATCAAAAACAGAGCATAAGCTTCTTATTGTTTCTCAAAATCGTGATGAGGTTTTTGTTGTTTGGGGCGGAAGCAAAAATAACATACCATATAAAGAATTGTTGGATTGCTTTACTTTTATTGATGGCACTAATTGTGGTAAGAAGGTAAAGTAAATGGTAGTAGTATCACAGCACCAACAAACACGTAAATGGGGGTTTAGGGTTATAAATAAGACTGACAGCGAGAACAAGTTTGACACTGTTCAGCGCATTCTATTGGAGGACTTTAGGTTTGCCTCCCCTCAAGAAGTATTTGAAAATGTAAATATACTAAAACGTTTATTTGAATCTGGGAAAGTGAAAGCAGGCAAAGATGAAAGTGGTATCTATGGATATACTGTGTATAATGATGAAGGGAGAGTAATATTAGGTGAGGGCGGTTGGCAGTCTCCTGATCAAGTTGAAGCACATATAAATAATATTAAATCTTATATCCAAGGTGATATTAAGATGGCTCCTATCCCTGTTAGTAAAACAATGTCAATAACTAAAGGGGAGCAAGCACCATCAATTAGGTCTATTTATACCGATCCTAATACTGGTGAAACTAAAGAATATGGTGGTAATGCTACTAATATAGATTTAGAAGCAATAAGGCGACAAGAGAGACTGGATTTAGCTGCGGAGGCTGGTGATGAAGGGAAGTGGGAATGAGTAAAATTTATTGTAATCCCTGGACTTTAGGGGCTATACAAGTAACAGACAGTTGTGTTCGATTGGAGACTTACAACAGGAATACAGGAGAAATAAAACAAATAGAATTTGATCCTCAGATTTTTCTAGATTTGTATGATCTGTTTAAAAATGCAAAGTTTTCAGATATTGACGAGTATACTCTAGTAAGGAAGGGAATGAAAGATGAGCAAAAAAAACACAACTAGAACCACGGTAGGGGGTGATATGATTCAATGTCCCTATTGTCATGCTTATTCTTATCCTCGATTGTATAAGAATCCGCAGACTGATGAGGAGAAAGAAGCTATTGTATGCGGTTCCTGTTTAGCTAATTTACGACCCTATATCACTGCTATGATGAAGTACGAGGAGGCAATGAAGGCAGAATTGGAAAAGAAACCTACTGAAGAGAATGCATTGATTTTAGACAATGGCGATGGAACTGTTGATGCCTTTTTAGATTCTGATAAATTAGCAGATAAGGTATTGACAGAAATGCAAGAAGAGGGTATGATTAAAAAGGCTCCCGTAGTGGAGCCTAGCTTAAGTGAAGGAAACCAAAATGGTTGAAACTAAATTGTTACTAGAGGATGAGGAACTGAGCTTCTTGGAGGACATTCTTGATGGATTTTATCTCTCCCGCCCTCAAGATTATTCTCTCACAGAGAAGATGAATCTTCAAGCCAAGCTTGAGAAAAAAGAAGTGAAGGTGACTAATGAAGAAATCTTCACAATATGGAAAGCACTATCTAATGCTTCTCCAGCAGAGGTTCAAGAAGATAAGTTTGAAGGTTTGAGGGGTAAGTTCGAACAACTCAGTATGATGCTGTCATACTAGCACTAATTATTATATCTGTATTTGCTCCCTGTTGTAAGCTTCATTGCCCTCAACAGGGTTATTTTTTAAGGAGGTAATATGAAAGCTGAGTGTCCATATTGTCATGAGATTGTGGAGCAGACTATTACTAAAATGGTAAGTCGTTGTACTGCATGTAATAAGGATTATTTTAGTCCAGAACAGACTAAAGCTATAACAGCATGGAGAGAATTCGGAAAACAATTAGCAAAAAATGCTTGACAATTGGGAGAAGAAGTAGTATCATAAAAATATGATTACTTGGAAATTACCTGCGGAGTGTAATAAGAATTTGCTGTGTTATAGAGCAGAGCTTTGTGAGCTTTGTAATAAAGCAAAAAAAGCCTATGAAAAAGCAAAGGAGGGGAAAAAGAAATGAATCTCTATAAGATTTCCCAATTTGTACACAACGGGTGGGATACTTATTCTGATGCAATAGTAGCAGCAGATTCCCCTGAAGATGCTGCTCTGATTCACCCTGGTTCTCGTTCTAAACTCTTTGGTGGATGGCCTATAGCAAATACTCCTTCTGAATGGGAGATACCCCCTGAGAGGGGATGGGCAGATACTCCTGATCAAGTTGAAGTAGAGCTTATTGGTGTGGCTTTATCTATTATAAAAAAGGGAGTCATTTGTGCTTCCTTTCATGCCGGATGAAAATATTTTTTAGGTGTTGACAAACTGAAAAAGAAGTAGTATAGTGTGAGTATGAGGTTGAGAGCATAAGCCTAGCTTCATACAGTCTTTGACATACTAGGGATGGGAATTGAGGGATGTTGGGTTCAGTGAGGGATAAGCGGTAGAAATATGGCTTGTTCTTAGAACCGGACAAACCCTTTTAAAGATGACGGTGAGACATTTAGTCTCATTGGTTGTCATAGAGGAGACAGTATAACTGGAAAGAGACCACATAACTGACGGTGGTACCTGCCTCTAGTGGGATTGCAGCCACTCCCAGTGATATTATCCGATACAGTAGGGTAGTGGAGGGAAAATAGCACGTTGAGCCTATAACAACGGTAAAGAAAGGCATTGAATGCGATTAGTCCTACGAGGTACGTCGATTCTATAACTGAGAAGTGGGAGACCCATGGAGTTATAGAGTCCTTCTTAGGAACGTCAGTGTGGATTGAAGTTCACACTCCGCTAAACCCAGATGGGTGTCTGTCGGGCAAAACAGTTATAACCTCGTGGTGGGCAGCAGCGTGCTGGTAAATCATAAGCCCACCAAATTAGGTATAATGAATACCTGTAAATCTCATGACTGGAGATTCAAGTCATAAGGCAAAATTCATATGTTCTTCTGAGGCATCATGTCCTATCGTGTATGTAGATGCTAATATGAAGTAATCCCTAAGGGTGGAGCTTAGGCTTTAGGTCAAAAGGGGGAATAGCCATGCTTGTCAGGTGAATACCCAAACCCTAGTATTTCTATTTTAGAGGGATAGCTTAAGGTTAGAGCAGGAAATCTATTAAGGTTTCTGTGTTGAAGGTATCGAATCCTTCTCCCTCTGTACTTTCTGAATAATTGGAGGAGGGGAAGAAAATAACGTTGCAGGATAAACCAATGGTTGGTTGCGACCCTCATAAGGTCGATGGTGTGGGTTCGAGTCCCGCTCCTGCTAAAAGGTTGATAGTAAAGCCTATAAAAACTATCAGGTGGTTATAACACAAAGTCAAGGAGGTTAAGACAATGCCGCCGGGTAAGTAAAAACCCTACTCCAACTATCATTATAGTGGGTAGGATATTGATGAAACTTATTATGGTGTGTTGATGTTTAGATAGATAGGGTAATGTCAATAGGGAGCATAATAGCTTCAGGCACCATTACTCTTTATAATTATGGAGGGTACCATAATGAATTACCTCCTATAATGGGAGGGTGTAGGAATATGAACATTTAGGCCAGAAGATTGTTGCGAAAGCCGCCCTGGCCTTTTTTATTTTGATGGTTCGTTTTAAGTTCTCTTTACCCTCTGTGCTAAAGTTAGGCAACCCCTAACACCTACCAATCAAGGTTCATAAGCAGCCTTATATAGGTAAACGAGATTGGAGAGGGGCCTGGGTTCTTAGCTCAGTTGGTTAGAGCAGGGCACTCATAATGCCAAGGTCGGTGGTTCAAGTCCACCAGAGCCCAAAGTTTAGTATAAGGAGTGACTATGGGTATTATACCGGATGGTGATCATGGGCCAATGTCGGA
>Ga0224559_1001153_pt1 | contig 14978 bp, 10 predicted proteins | sample 714S33034metaG_FD_180676 | JGI IMG/M metagenome (GOLD analysis project Ga0224559, IMG submission 180676) | Peat soil microbial communities from Stordalen Mire, Sweden - 717 S3 30-34 | ecosystem: Environmental > Terrestrial > Soil > Wetlands > Peat | place: Sweden: Norrbotten County, Stordalen... | reverse complement strand
GCTCTTTCCGGGCCGCGTTGGATTATCAACTTCCCTACCAAGAAACACTGGCGGAATCCCTCGAAACTGGAATGGATTATTGAAGGGCTTGGGGATCTTCGCAGGATTGTCGAGGAGCACCAGATTCGTTCCATCGCCGTGCCACCACTCGGGGCCGGCAACGGCGGTCTTGATTGGAGCGAGGTACGGCCTGAGGTGGAACGTATTTTGGGCGATCTCGAAGACGTCGAGGTCCTCGTCTTTGAACCAGCAGTTAAGTACCAAAATGTCGCCAAGCGGACTGGTGTGGAACAACTGACTCCTGCCAGAGCGCTCATCGCAGAGATGATCCGGCGCTATTGGGTGCTCGGAATTGAGTGCACCTATCTTGAGGTACAGAAGCTCGGATGGTTTCTAGAGCGAACGATCCATTCGCTGGGAATCAACGATCCGCTTGACTTCCAGTTCAAAGCTGACAAATACGGTCCCTTTTCGGACCGACTGCGCCACTTGCTTAATGCCCTTGACGGGACTTACCTCCATTGCGAAAAACGTCTCAGTGATGCTGGTCCATCAGACACGATCTGGTTCGACGAAGGGCGTCGTCAGCGCTTGGATCTGTATCTGCAACAAGAGACTTCTGAGCCTTTAAGAAATGTTCTGGAACTGACCGCCAGACGCATTGATGGCTTCGAATCGCCTCTGGGCATGGAACTGTTGGCAACGGTCGATTGGTTGATCGAAAAGGATCACTGCGAAGCCACCGTTACTGGGATACGCGAGGGATTGCGGCAGTGGCCTGCGGGACAAGTTGCTGCTGATCGCAAGCTACGCCTGTTCAATGATCGATTCATCGGACTGGCAATCGACCAACTTGCGTTGCCTGTTGCCCATTCCTGATCCGGCATGAAACGACTGCGGACTAACTGTGTCCTGCCCGTCTAATCCGACACCAAAACCGGACCAAGTTGGACCTTCCCTCTTAGCAGCAGGCTCATTCCCGCAGCAACCAAGATAACGGCGGCCATTGCGATGATGAACCGTGCATCGTATCCTCCGGCATGGTCGTAGAGGTAGCCCATAGTGAGAGGACCTGTCGCGCCGCCGATTGCATAGGCAGTCCATGTTAACCCGTAAAGCAAGGCAAAGTTCCGTCGTCCGAAGTATTGTGCAAGCAAGTATGGAGCAACATCAGCTTCACTACCGAAGCCAATACCGAGAAGTGCCCCTCCTGCAAGCGCAGTTGTAGGCGTAGATGCGTATGCCAGCAAGGCGATACCCATGGCTGAAATCAGCAGAATTACCGTCTGAATTCGTTGCGCGGAAAAGCGGTCAAGGAAGTGACCTACAACGAGCCGGCTGACAATACCGGCTCCACCGCGCGCCGAGAGAGCCAGCGCGGCAAAGGCCGGTTGTACCCCATGCCCGGCGAGAATTGCCGACATATTCGTGATCAAGCCGTTTTCACTGAATGCGCCCAACAGGATAATCGCAGCGAGAATCCAAAAAGCTTTGCTGGCCAGCGCCGCCGGAATAGCAGAACCGCTGCCGGATATCTGTACCTGCGTCAGCAATGGATGCACCGACCGGTTGCGCACAAGCCATGCCGTGAGCGGTAGGCCTAACAACGCGATGCCTCCCAACATCTGATAAGCACTGCGCCAACCGTGCGTGGAGATCATCCATTGGGTCAAGGGTGGAATCAATAGCGAACCCGTACCACTGCCCGTCAGGATGACAGCAAGCGCCAGCCCACGCCGACGGTCGAACCACGTCAATACAGCGCGTGTATATGCAAACTGCGCCGTTCCGTTAGCTGCCAGCCCCAGAAGAAAGTATGTTAGGAAGAGGCGGCCGATTGACGGGCCCAGTCCACTCAGCGAAGCCAGGGATGCGGCAAAGAGAAGAATCGCCGGCAACAGGATGCGCCGCGGGGGAAAGCGGTCTAGCAACAAGCCAATCAGCGGAGAGACCAGCGCGACCGTCATTGCCGCAACCGCAAAGGCGCCGCTCATCGCTTCGCGCTTCCATCCGAAAGCCTGGTGCAAAGGTTCGAGAAAAAGGCTGAAGGTGTACGGGACAATGGCTGCGAAGCTGACCATGACGCCGGCAAATGCGGCTGCAGCCACGCGCCACCCGGCGTAGTGAATTGAGTCTTCATCGAGCGCCTGACTGATAGGGGATTGCATCATGCGAGTTCCGTTTCCTCAGTCTGTGTCGGTGTAGGCACCGGCTGCAGACCAAGGCGCCGCGTCATCGTCTCCAGCAGCTTCGGACGTACGACGGGGCGTGTCCAGGGACATTCGGCGATGCAAATGCCGCAGGAGGCAGCCTCGGCAAAGAATGGAATGCACTTGTCAAAATTGACGTACCAGCGCTCAACCCCGCGTACCAGTTGTTTTTGCGGACTAATGGCGCCGGGCGGGCATGCCTGTGTGCATACCTGGCAGTTTGTACAAAATTCGTCGGCGCCGAATCGGTCGCGGCAGCCGGGAATCAGCGGAATGTCAGTGGTCACAGCTGCCAGTCGAACGCCAGCGCCGAAATGGCGACTGATGAGCGATCCATGTTTGCCAAGTTCTCCTATACCGGCGGCGATTGCAGGAGGTATTAGCGCAACGGCGCTGGCCCCGGGCCCAGGGTACGGGTTAGCCGTATAACCCTGGGAGCGAATCCAGTTGGCCAATGCATAGGACGCACGCGTACCGCGCGCATACTGGTCGCCAATATCGCAAACACCCACACCGTTGGTCTCATCCGATGGCACTTCCTTCAGGCGTTCATAGTTGTGTGCCAGCGCAAGAATGATGATCCACGGCTCTTCAATGCTGTAGCCTTCGAAGACCCACAGCGGGTCCATGGCAGCAATGCCTGTAGCGTCGGCTTCGTGTTCCAGGGCAAAGTTGCGCACGGCATCCGTCCATTCCGCCGCCAGACGAATCTTTCGTTCTTCCGCCACAGAAAGTAGCGTCGGGTACTCATACGCGCGCTGGAAGGCCTCCTGCGATCCGGGACAGCGCCGCGAGCTTTCGCGGGCCACGATCTGCAATTCCCCCCATGTATGCATATCTGGCGGATGCCAGAAAAAGGGCGAAGGCCTGCGCACAGTGCTTTCATTCAAGCCATTGACCGTGTTGCCAGAGACACGCAGCATTGAAAGTATCTCTGGCCGTGGGCGGTAACTTCCTCGTGTTGGGCGTCGTGGGTTGACGGTGCCGTTCATGAACACCTCCTGGAGGCCCATAACTAGAGCCGGAGCCGCAACAGGAATAGACTGGGTCGGCAAAGGCTGATTACCCTTCCGACCCTGCACCTTTCCATTGCGGTACTGCCTATCTTTGGTTCTGCGAAGACTGGATATAGCCGTGATGCGCCAGGTGCCGTCCCATGTCGGCATAGGCTTCATCGGCTTCCGGTTGAATTGTTGCCAAGCCGTCGACATAGCGGTTGTACATACAGAATGCAGCGGCAATCAGGACAGTATCGTGAATCTCCAGGTCGGTAGCGCCTACAGCGCGCGCGGCAGCGACATCCTCCGCAGTCACATTTTTGCCGCCACGCTGCACCTGCGCCGCGATGACAAGAAGACTTTTCAGCTTGGCGGAGATGGGCGCTTCGTCGGGAGATGCTTTAACCTGCCTGACGATCTCGGAACTTCCCAGATGACAAGCTGCGGCTGCCCCATGACTGGCCTGACAGAAGTGGCAACCGTTCAAGAACGAAACGTATGTGGCAATCAACTCCCGTTCCCCGGGAGTGAGGCTGTTCGAATCGTGGAGCAATACATGAGCAAGTTCGCGAAGCGGTTGCGCGGTTTCCTTGCGGAAAGCCATGGCTGCACTGATGCCGGGCAGTTCAGGGGGAAGCTGAATATGCGGCAAGGTCATGCCTCCTTTGGTCGCGGTATGCAGTCGCGGCTAGTCAAAGCATAGCCGTCACGGGCGGTCTTTTTGGCGCGTTCGCGGTACAAGGCATCATCCTGCGGTTGCCAGGTAGCGAGTCCGTCGACATACCGATTAAACATGCAAAATGCCGCGGCAATCAGTACGGTATCGTGGATTTCAATATCGGTTGCTCCTTCGGAGCGGGCGGCGGCAACATCGCCTTCGGCCACATTCTTGCCACCACGCTGAACCTTGCTGGCAATCACCAGCAGTGCCTTGAGCTTGGAGGAAATATCAGCGTGCGCGAAATCAGCTTTGACGCGCGTGACCAGTTCCTCGTCGCCATTCAAATGGACCGCTGCAATCGCACCATGCACCGTCTGGCAGAAATAGCAGTCATTCAAATACGACACGTATGTCGCGATCAACTCCCTTTCTCCTGCAGTGAGAGAGTTGGGCGCGTGCAGCAGTGCATCTGCGAGTTCATTCAACGGTTTGGCTGTTTCAGGGCGGAAAGACAAAGGGCCGCGGATCCCCTGCAATCCGATAGGAAATTCAATATGTGGCATGGCTAGCGTAGACCTCCTTTAGTTGAAAGCACGAGGGAAGCGTCAGCGATTAAAAAATCATTCGAGAAGAATGTCTGCAATAAAGACAACGAAACGATGCAATCCATGGACTCAATAGAAACGCGGCAGCAAAGCTTCGATCATATTGATGGCAGATCGAACTACCTCCATCTATGCAGAAACGGTTGGCGCAAGTACATCACAACTCCGCGTCACTTCCTTGACCAGAATAGTACCGGCGAAAAACGAAAAGAGCTTCATTCGAAAGTTTGATCGATAGCACCACACATTGATTGACGACAGCCATCGACTCGCCCTGTAAGCTTTCTGCCGGACCGGTAGGTTCCAGGTCCGCCTCCCCAATCTGACAGGTCGTTATGAACTGTCGTACAACATCTATCCACCAAAAGGATGATGTCCGACTCCGCCTCTGTGTCGATCCGCACATGCCGTACGACGAAATAGCATGAATGTTACTAATACCAGTAATGAGGCCATTCCATGAAACGCATTGTTCTGCTTCTTTGTCTTGCGTTGACGATAGCGGCTCTTCCAAATGCTGCGGGTCAAAGCGCAACCGCCTCTTTGAGAGGCGTCGTCACAGATGCAACCAAGGCTGTTGTACCGGACGCTGAAGTCGTGATCACGTCGATCGGCACAGCCCAGCAGCACGTAGAGCGAACCGACAGCCGTGGTGAGTTCTCTTTTCAGGAGTTGTTCATCGGCGACTACCGGGTAGAAGTGCGGTCTCTGGGCTTCGCAACCTGGGTCAACTCGCGGATTCACCTCGATGTAGGAAACCAGTCGCAGATCGCCGTGCAGCTTGTTCCTGCGACGGACAAGCAGACCGTGATGGTAAGCGCCGAAGCTGCGGGGCTGCAAACCAATGAGATGGCGCAGGGCGCGGTGGTAAGCGAAACCGAAATTGCGAATCTGCCACTCAATGGACGCAGCTTCGCCCAGCTCGGCATTCTTCAGCCTGGAGTACGTCCGACATCGGCGAGTCTGACGGTGATGGGCAACTTCCGGCGAGCAGGCCAAAATTATGAAGTCAACGGTATGCGTCCGGAGTCCAACACCTTCCTCGTGGATGGTATGCGTGATGTCAACCGCATGGATGGGGGGTACGCCTATCGTCCGCCAGCTGACTCAATGGCTGAATTCCGCATTCTGACCACGACCGCGCCAGCCGAGTTCGGCGGAACCGACGGTGGCATTACCACTATCGTTACCCGTTCAGGCACGAATCAGTTGCACGGAACGCTGTATGAGTTCCTGCGCAACGACGCGCTTAATGCCAACAACTACTTTGCGCCGCGCAAGGAAGAGCTGAAGCAGAACCAGTTCGGCGGAACGATCGGCGGCCCCATCGTTCATAACCACGCTTACTTCTTCACGTACTACGAAGGTCTCCGCGATAATCAGGACATCACGCATGGCGTAGTGGTGCCAACGATGGCCGAACGCAGCGGCGACTTCTCGGCCGATGCGCCCATTCTTTTGAATTCCACACGAACGCCCTCCGGTAACAATTTTTCCGGTCAGATTAACGCGATCACCGCCAAATACCTCCAGTACTTTCCCCGTCCCAACACGCTTGAAAATCCGCACCTGGCCCAAACCACAAATCTGAGCCAGTACGACAGCGACCAGGGCGGCGCAAAAGCCGACTGGTTGCTGCGGAACGCGGATTCTTTGAGCGCGCGCTACAGCTATTCGGTAACGGACCTCCGCAGCCCGTATTCGGAACTCGGCGCCGATGTTCCAGGGTTTCCTGTTGGCTACTCCGCCAACACACACTTGGGCGGACTGACTGAGACGCATACCTTTTCTACGCATACGGTGCTGACAGCAAATGTGAGCTTCTTCCGGAACCATGTCATTCTGGATAAGCGCAACTCCGGCTTCAGCCCTGAGGCATTCGGCTTTGGATATTCCTCCACACGGGCCTCGGCTACAGGTGCGCCGCTGATCATGCCCCAAGGCTACTCGAATGTGGGCGACCCGATCATCAACCCGCGCGACAGCACACAGAACGACTACGCTTTCAGCGGCAACCTGGCGCACACGCAGGGCAAACATGTCACCAGCGTTGGCTCTCAGTTCCGCCGGACGCAGCTCAACGGCTACCAGTCAAACTTTGCTTCGGGCACCTTTTCCTTTACCGTTCAGGGCTACACCAACAACTCAATGGTCAACTTTCTGCTGGGTAAGCCGGATATATTCACCCAAGCCGGGGGCGACTTCTCTCGTGATCTGCGCGGCTGGGAGTTGGGTTCCTACGCACAGGATGAGTACCGCATCAGCTCGACACTTACGCTGAATTATGGCGTGCGTTATGAGATCACGACGCCGTTCCGGGACATCCACAATCGCATGATGGCGTTTTCGCCGGGCCACCAATCCACCGTATATCCTGGCGCTCCAAACGGCCTTCTATTTCCCGGCGACTCCGGCGTACCCGATACGATTGCGCCCATCTTCAAGGGTGACTTTGCTCCTCGCGTGGGCTTCGCATGGGATCCGTTTCGGAATAGCCGTACTGTGATCCGTTCAGCCTACGGCATCTTCTACGACGAACTGCTGAACGGCGTGGGCATGCCGTTCCGCGCCACTAGCAGCGCGCTGCCGCAAACTGTGGTTCGCACTCTTACCGGATACACAAAGATCAACTACGCCAACCCGCTCGGTACCGTAGCCACCCCGTTTACGCCCGGTCAGTTTGCTCTGCCCGCGTCCACCTTTACCATCGATAGCAATCTGCGGCCTCCTTATGCGCAGGACTGGAACTTTACCATCGACCAAAGCCTGGGTAAGCAGAACCTGTCCGTCGGGTACATTGGGTCCAAAGGAACTCGCATGCCGCGGTTGGTTGAAGCGAATCCTGCGATCTATCAACCCGGTGCAACCTTCGCTAACTCTCCTCGCCGCCGCATCTATTCCGGCTGCACGCTGACGGCTGGCACCTGCACGCTGGGCACGGCCGGACTGGTGGAAGGAAATGCGAACTCAACCTTCCACTCGGCGCAGGCTTCACTCACACGGCACGGCACGCCGGATTTGAATTACACACTGGCCTACACCTTTTCCAAGAATCTGGATTACTCATCGAGCCTCCACATGTCCGGTCCCGCCCCCTGGATGGTGCTTGGAGAGCTTGACATCCCCCAGAACAACCTGGATCTGAAAGCTGAACACGGACGCTCGCTCTTTGATTCGCGCCATCGTTTTGCAGGCAGCGTGACCTATGCGATTCCATTTGCGCGCGGCTTCACGGGTCCGTCTCGCGTTCTGCTGGATGGCTGGCAATTCAGTGCCTTGTTAGCCGTAAATTCCAGCACGCCTTTCACTGTCTATGACTCGGCGAATGTCTCGTTGCAGGCGCCGCACCCCGGAGTTTCCGGCATGTTCGGAGACCGGCCTAACGTCGTTGGTAACCCGAACAAGGGAGCACCGCACAAGGTATCGCAATGGGTATCGGCTTCAGCATTTCAGCGGCTCGATCCGGTTGCAGACGCCGGGAAGTTCGGCAACGAGGGGCGAAACAGCGTCGATGGCCCGGCCTATGGGAGCCTGGATGCTTCACTCGACAAGAGCTTCGTACTCAATGAGAAGTCAAAAATTCAATTCCGGGCGGAGGCCTTTAATGTGACAAACCATGTCAATCTGATTCCGCCCGTATTCGACATGAACTCGCCTGCCTTCGGGCAAATCACCGAGGCACAGGCTCCACGTGTCCTTCAGTTCGCCTTGAAGTTTGTACGGTGAACCCGCCTTCAAAGAAATACTAGAACCTGCAACAAACGAGTGGGGTCCAGTACATCGGACCCCACATCTGCGCTGCGGCAACTGTGTTGATTCATGATTTACAGACATCGTTACCAATAGCTCAGGGAAGAATGGTCTAATCAGGACTATTTGGCAAACAGCCTCGCCTTGCTATTGCCGTCATCCTTTTTATCGACATCTGCCGTCCATCTATTGGGGGGCGCATTGCGTGCAATTCTGCGCTACTGTGAGTGATAGACCGCATGGATTGTGCCAAGCGGGACTTTTTTCAGGTAGGTCATCATTGTATTTTTGGCAGAAAGAACTTATGAGTTATACCCGATGCATGGTTGCGTTTTCAGCATTGCTGTTGTTGATTGCCATAAGTTCCTTGCCAACTGCGGCACAGACAGGAGTTGCTCCAACCCAGTTGGATCTTGGCATTATCGTCATGCCGACCCAGGCCGGTGCTGAGACTGTGTTAAAGCAATTGAATGCAGGCGCCGACTTCTCCGTGGTGGCAAAGGAGAAATCCACTGACGCGACTGCTGTGGATGGCGGTTACATGGGCAAGTTGGATACGAAGGGCCTGCGCCCGGAGTTGCGGGAGGCATTGAATGGCCGCACTGCCGGACAAATTACCAATGTGGTGCAACTCCCCTCTGGCTTTGCGATTCTCAAGGTGCTGGCACACGTGCCTGCGCTGGAGGATATGAACACGGACCGGCTTAAGTCGCTGATGTCGACGGGCGTGATCCAACCCGGCGCGCCAGTCGGCGGTTATCCCGAAGCCCTTGCGGCGATGCGGGATTATCCCAAGCCGGAAGGGTGGCCCCGGAATATGCGCCAGGTTTGCGAGGTTCGCACCGAGACGGCTAAAAACGGGAAGTTGGCATTGCGGGATGCGTTAGCCTCGACACTTGGCACACAGACTACCACGGAGCAGTCGCAGATGCTGATTCATGGTGAATCCGCGCTGGCGCAGCTCTATGCTTTCAGTAATGAGATGCCGGAGTCCGTCGAGGCCTGGAAGCAGGCTCTCAAGCTGGCCACGACGGCAGATCCCGGGCGCATACCGACGCTGCTTGAAAGCATCGGCACAATCTATCTGCATTGGTCGGAGATAGAAAACGGGATTTATAATGGCTCGCGCGATCTGGATATCTTTCCGCCTTTGGACCCTCATGCGAGCTTTGAAAAGAAAGATGAATCGAAGCAGGCTGTTGCGTATTTCCTGAAGTTTTTGGAGTTGAAGCCCGACGATCTTGAGGTGAGATGGCTGCTTAACCTGGCGTATGCAACACTGGGCGAATACCCCTCCGGCGTGCCTGCTGCCTATCTGATTCCAGAGAGCAATTTCCATTCGAAGGAGAACATTGGGCGCTTCGTGGATCGTGCGTCCGAGGCCGGCCTGAACGTCTTTGGAGCAGCCGGAGGCATCATTGTGGACGACTTCGACAACGACGGTCTGCTGGATGTGGTGATCACCAGCATGAATGTATGCGATCCGCTACACTTCTTCCACAACAACGGCGACGGAACATTCACGGACCGGACTAAAGAAGCTGGCCTGCAAGATCAGTTGGGCGGCCTGAACCTGGTGCAGGTGGACTACAACAACGACGGCTGCATGGATATTTTTATACCGCGCGGAGGGTGGGAGTATCCGCAGCGCAAGTCGCTGTTGCGCAACAACTGCGATGGAACCTTCACGGACGTGACCGATGCCAGTGGTCTTGGAGCGACGGTGACTGCGACCCAGGCCGCTGTGTGGGCGGACATCGACAACGACGGCTATCTGGACCTGTTCCTCGCCAATGAGAATGCTCCCGCGCAACTGTTTCATAACAAGGGAGACGGCACGTTTGAGGAGATTGGCCACGCTGCTGGAATCGACCAGACTGCCTTTTCAAAGGGCGTGACCGCGGCAGACTACGACCACGATGGTTTCATGGACGTATATGTCTCCAACCTCCAAGGGAAGAATTTCCTCTATCACAACAACGGCGATCTTACCTTCACCGAGGTCGGAAGGCAAGCGGGTGTACAGGCTCCTATGTTCAGCTTTGCCACATGGTTTTTTGACTACGACAACGACGGCTGGCCCGACCTGTTTGTCGACAGCTACTTTATGGTTCCGGACGAGACGGTGAGAACCTATGTGAACAAGCCGCACAATGGCGAGACGCTGAAGCTCTATCGCAATAAACACGACGGCACATTCGAGGATGTGACGGAGCAGGTGGGACTGGACAAGGTGTACATGCCCATGGGCGCCAACTTCGGAGACGTAGACAACGACGGCTTTCTGGATATCTATCTCGGTTCAGGAAATCCGAATCTCACGGCTTTAGTTCCTTATGTGTTGTTCAAAAACAAGGACGGCAAATCCTTTGTGGACATCACCCAGTCCTCAGGTACAGGGGAGTGGCACAAAGGACATGCGGTTGTTTTTGCCGACCTGACCCGCCAGGGCAACGTGGACATTCTGACCAGGGTCGGCGGAGCGATCCCTTCCGACGCGCACAACGTGCGGGTCTTCGAGAATCCGGGCAACAAGAATGATTGGCTCAATGTTCGGCTGGTGGGCGTCAAGACCAATCGCTCCGGCGTGGGGGCGGAGATTCATCTCACGGTGCAGGACGGAAACTCCGCGCCACGGTCCATCTACCGGACGGTTGGGCAAACTAGTTCTTTCGGAAGCAATCCGATGGAGCAGCACATCGGGCTGGGCCCCAACGCGCACGGAATCATCGTGGACGTGTACTGGCCGGTCTCCGGGACACGGCAACATTTTATCGGGTTGGAGAAGGACCAATATATCGAGATCAAAGAACTTGCTGCCGGCTATACAAAGCTCACGCGCCACCCATTCAAGTTAGGCAACAACAAGGCGGCCATGGCAATCGCGGCGGTAAAGAAGGCCAACTGAAAGCTTCAAACGAGATCGCACTCAAGGAGAGAGAAATGAAGATGGGACGAACATTTCAAGCATTAGCTTTGTTGGTTCCTGCGGCGATGGCTATCGCAGCTGGGGATACACACATGGTGCAGGGAGTCCTTCTGAAGGCGGACCCCGCCAGCCGTACCATTGAGGTTTCATGCGATTCCATCCCAGGCTACATGGATGCTATGGAGATGAGCTTTGCTGTGCGCGATGCTGCGGTGCTCAAAAACCTCCACGTCGGAGGCACAGTACGCTTCACCATGGTGGAAGAGGGCGATAAAGATTTCGCTGATCACCTGGAGCCGATCAGCGTGCAGAACTATGAGGCCGAGCCCACGGAGGCGGCCCGTCTCACGTATCTGCACCGCGCGTTGGACCACACAGCAGCGCAGAAGCTGATCCCCCTCGGCGGGCTGGTTCCGAATTTTACCTTGACCGACCAGTCAAACCGGTCGACGCAGTTGGACGACTTCAAAGGGATGGTGGTGGTGCTTTCATTTGCCTACTCCCGCTGCCCAAATCCGAACTACTGCTTTCGACTTTCAAACAATCTGGCTCAAGTCAACCGCCGTTATCATTCGCTCACAGGGCACAGCCTGATTCTTCTGACCGTTGTGATCGAGCCCGACCATGACCAGGGTCAGGCGCTGGCGCACTACGCGGAAACATGGAAGGCCGATTGGTCGGCATGGCGCTTTTTGACCGGCCCGCTGGCCGATATTCACGCCATCGCCGAGAGATTCGGCATGGACTTCTGGAACAATGAAGGATTCCTGACACACTCATTCCACACCGTGGTGATTGATCGCGACGGGCGTCTCGCAGCGAATCTGGAAGGCAATCATTTCACGTCCGATCAGTTGGGCGATCTGGTGGGAACAGTGCTTGAGCGGCCAGCGAGCAATGGGGACGGTTTTTAAATACTGACCAAATTTGCATGAAACTACCCCGGAATCGGCAATTCGAGCCAGCCGACTGAGACGTTGGTGCGGTACTGGTGGAGTGTTGGTATCTCTATAGGTCGTTCAGTCGGCAATTGCGCTGGGTGGATATTTCGAGCGGGACAAGGCCGCGCTGAATTGCTGACGTGGCCGCCTGAGTGCGGTCCGTCACGCCCAGCTTACCCAGCAGCCTGTTAACGTGCGTCTTGACGGTGCTCTCTGAGATTTTGAGCTCGGTTGCAATGTCTTTGTTGTTCTTGCCGTGCACAATCTGCTCCAGCACGTCTAACTCCCGCGGCGTCAGCTCCTCGGTGCCCAAGCGCTCGGCAAGCTTCACGGCAATCGCCGGGGGAATGTACGATTTTCCCGAATGGACGGAGCGGATCGTTTTGATCAACTCTTCGGAGGTCATACCCTTGAGCAGATAGGCACGCGCGCCGGCTTGCAGGGCGCGATAAATGTCCTCATCGCCGTCGTAGGTGGTCAGCACAACGAAACGCGCGCTTGGTGTCTCTATACGGATGCGCTCGATGACCTCGACGCCGCTCAGACGAGGCAGCCGAAGATCGATCAGCGTGATGTGCGGCTGGTGCTTGCGAAATTGAGTGATGGCCTCCACGCCATCCGCGGCCTCGCCGACGACCTCAAGTCCATCGGCTACATTGAGCAGGGCCACCAGCCCCTGTCGCACCACGTGGTGGTCTTCCACAACCAGGACACGAATCGAGAGGTTGTGCGGCGATACTGCGGTTAAAGCGCTCATGGGCGGCCCGTCTATATTCGAATGAGTATGAGTCACTCAACATTATCTTGAAAACTAAAAGAGTTTGCGACGGCCAAAGGGTTGAGGCGCGACTCAATCTAAAGTTGTCAGTAAAACTCCATACAAGGAATGATCTGCACCGTACATCCTCAGTTGTAGACGTTTCTCCGTCTACGGGTTGTTGCACCCGCGGCCTACACTCCTGATGATTGTTAGCAGTCCTATGAACATACTTACGGTACGTCTTCTTGCACTCCTTGTCGCGCCTGCGGCAGCCTATGCGCATTGCGCGTTTATCAGCCTCTGGCAGGCGCATGTCTCGCAAACCCAGTCCAAACAGCCTGGATGGAGCGTTCTTCGTATCACCCAATATCCTTCTTTGATTCAGGTGGTGCGTACCGACATTGTGACACAGATCACTGCGGCACACAAAACTACTTGCCGACCGATGGAGGCTGTTGCATGAGAGTCATGGCAAGAGTTATAGCGATTGCGGCTCCGTGTGCGCTGCTGCTGGTATGCGGTTTCACAACCGAATCGGCGCAAAGTCCCGCAGCGGATATCATCGTCACTGCTGCGCCGGTCTATGAGCCTTTGGCGGCCTTACGCGGAGAAGAACGCTTTCCCAAGGGCGCGCAATTGCTGCTTGTGCATCAGGGCATGACGGAGCCGCTGGTGACGGGCTTCGTAGCTACAGCGGACGCCAACGTTTCCTTCGACGCCAAGACCGTGCTATTCGCAGGCAAGAGGAGTGAAGGCGACCCATGGCAGATATGGGAACTGACGCTGGCAGACCATTCGCTGCATAAGATTGTCGCGGATGCTAGCGACGCTATTCGTCCGCTCTATCTGCCCGGCGGCCGCTTGGTGTATGCGCACCGCACTGATAAGGGTTATCGACTTGAAGAAGCGCCATTAGATGGCTCCGCAGTCCAGGTGCTCAGCTATCTGCCCGCCAGCGCAATACCTGCATTTGTGCTGAAGGATGGCCGCATTCTCTTTGAAGCCGGCTTCCCCTTGGGATCCGGAGCGACGCCGGAACTGTTTCTGGTTTACTCGGACGGAAGCGGAGTCGAATCCTACCGCTGCGATCACGGCACGGCTCGCTGGGGAGGATCACAGTTGACCTCTGGCGATGTGGTGTTCACACATGGCGCAACAGTGGCGAAGTTCACGTCGCCTCTGGCAAAGGAAGAGAGCATACTTACGCCACGCGCCGAGTATGCGGGTGCGATTGCCGAGACGGCCTCTGGCGCATGGCTGATGAGTACGCGACCCAGTGCAGGAACGCACTATGCATTGAAGCTCTGGAAGCCCAATACTTCGCTATCCGGAGCGGAGGCGCTCACAACATTGCTGGCTCAGAGCGGCGAGGATATTGTCGAGCCAGCTCTTGTTGCAACGCGTACAACACCCAAGCGTCACCCCTCCGGGCTGCATGATTGGAGTTACGCTAATCTGCTTGCCCTCGATTCGCGCCTTTCGCGCGAAGGCGACCTTCGCATTGCGCCTGCATCGGTGCGGCTGGAGACGCTAGATGCTGAAGGCCGCCTTGTCGTCACAGGCACAGCGCCGGTGGAGGCGGATGGTTCCTTCTTTGTGCAAACTCCGGCCGACAAGCCCATTCGCTTTGCATTGCTTGATGCTAAGGGTGCAGTGCTGCGGCAGGAACACGGATGGTTCTGGATTCGCCGCGGAGAACAGCGCTACTGCGCAGGTTGCCACACGGGACCGGAGCGCACATCAGAGAATCGCTTGCCGACTGTACTGCAGCACACCACAACGCCTGCCGATCTTACAGGCGTGAAAGAACTGCGCGAAGCGCAACACGGAACGCCAGGAGGCAACTGAGATGAGATTCCGCTTTCTTCTTCTAATCGGTGCAGCCTCGATGGCCGCCGCGCAAACTGCTCCGATTGTTCAACCCAGTCATGGCGCGCAAGCGCCGTCTCCCCTGCCGCAAGTGGTGCCTGTGATTCGCTTTGAAGATGCGAGCGATAAGGCTGGCATCAACTTCACGCACAGTTTCGGATCGCGTCAGATGGGTTCTCTGCTTGAAGATACCGGCGCAGGCTGCGTGTGGCTCGACTACAACAACTCCGGCCTGGAGTCGCTCTATGTTTTGAA
>Ga0224559_1001151_pt1 | contig 15014 bp, 14 predicted proteins | sample 714S33034metaG_FD_180676 | JGI IMG/M metagenome (GOLD analysis project Ga0224559, IMG submission 180676) | Peat soil microbial communities from Stordalen Mire, Sweden - 717 S3 30-34 | ecosystem: Environmental > Terrestrial > Soil > Wetlands > Peat | place: Sweden: Norrbotten County, Stordalen... | reverse complement strand
GGTCTTCCCGTGCGCGGGTCTCGCGGAAATCGCTCTCGCTTCCTGTGCCGGTTTCGAGGTACTTCGTGGTGAAGATGCCCGTTCTGCGAACGGATAAGCTGCGACGCTTCCGCACTACCCGCGACGACGCCTTGAGAAACCACTGCGCCGTGTTCTCCTCAGAGCCGTTCATGATCATCTTGGTGCCGGGAGCAGAGGAGACCTCATCTGCGAATGCCTGACTCACGCGCTGGAGCTGTGGGATGCTCTGGAAGGAGAACAAGAACGTGACACGCGCGCCGCGGGCCGTCTGCAGCACCTGCGTAAATCCTGGATAGGCGAACGGTGCAAACTCGTCGAGGATGACGCTCAAGAGCGGTTCATTCCCGTCGCGGTCCGAGCGTGGCCGCGCATAGCGCTTGCCAACCATGAGTTGGATGTTCTGGAGAAGAATCTTGCCCAGCGCCTCGCAGGCGCGTTTGTTCTTGTTGGTATTGAGCGAAACGAACAGGATCAGTCCCTTCTCGACAACTTCATCGACTGTCAGCAAGTCCTGATAGGAGCCCGTCACAATCGACAGTTCATCTTCGAGAAAGGCTAGAAGCTCGTTGAGGAGGCCCTGAATCTTCTCGACACGATCCCGATCAGCCAGCGAGCGCTTGATCATGCGGACCGACATCTCGAAGTTGAGGCGCATCTGCATGGTGACTTCAGGCAGTGTCGTAATGCGAGCCTTTGCACGAGCGATCTGTTCGGCCAGCACCTTTTCGTCGAGCGCCATCACCAGCACGTCGTAAACGTTGAAGACCTTTCCGGCGTAGTAAAGGATGCGAACAAGGTCGGAAAGGTAAGCCTCCTGGTGGCCTTTGAAGAAGTCCTCCTTCAGGCCAAAGGACTGGAAGATGAAGTTGACATGCTCCTGATACAGCGCGTCGCCAGAGTAGAAAGGGTTATATCGCGCGGACTCCCGCGGATTCGATGGGTCGATCACGCGCAGATCCTGCAACCGTCCAGCGGCCTCGATATGCGGCAACAGCCTCTCCAGGAACTCCTGATCACCCTTGCCGTCAAAAATGATCATCGGCATGGGCCGGTCGCCGAAGCGACGTTGGAGATCCTGAGCAATGATGTTTTCAAGGAAGGTGGTCTTGCCCGCGCCGGTCCCTCCAGCAATGACGCCATGCTTGATGCGCACCGAATCCGGCCAGAGCCACGGCTCTTTGTGGACGTTGTAGCCGAGGACTGTAGCCTCGTTGCGAATCGCAGCTTCGACGACGGCTGCGTCTTTCGCTCCGGGGATTGTGACGGCAGGGTGCGGCCACATCTCTTCGCGTTTCTCGCGGCGACCAATGAAGTGCGACAGCAGCAACGCAATTCCAAAGATGCCGATCACAAGATCGAGGAATATCTCAAGGCATTGGTCGCTTCTCAGGTGTAGGCGGGAAACGGCGATGTACCAGAAGACACCCAGCACGGCACATCCCCCAAGAACAAGAAACCCCGCAAGATCTGCGGGGCCTGATTGATCCCGGCGCGGCGGGTCATAAGGTTGATTCATCGATGGCCTCCAATACTGAAGTAGACAAAGACTCCGGCGAATGCCAGCAACAAAGCGCAGCTCAGTACTAGCAGTGTGCTGGGACGCCACTTTCCGTTCTCGTCGACGGGTTTGAGATCGTCGGCGAGCGCGCGAGCGAATGCCGTCTGAAGATTGGTTTCCGAATCTTTGCGGTAGAGCGCGCGCATCGCCTGACGCGTCTCTTCCGCCGTCACATTGCCACGAATGTCCATACTCATAGAACCGCCTCGACAGCGATGGGGCCACCCTGGCTATTGCCAAAGTGCAATTGATAGAACTGCGGTTGGCTTCCTGGAGAGACACGAATGGTGACAACGCCGGTGGATTTTCCGCCCGGTGCAACATCGGTCGCTACGAGCGGATCGGCGCTGACAACTGGAATACTCGATCCCAGCTTTGTTTTGAAAGCGGCAAAGGTCTGTGGAGAAATCTGACGATTGCGCAGGCTCACAATGGAAATAGGCTGCTGAGTTGGCTGCGGCTGATAAACGTCAGGCGATGTAATCCTGAATGGTGCCGTCGATTGATTGGCAATCGTGTAACGGATGTAGAGCGCATCCTTCGAGCGAAAGACCTGCTCCAATGTTACGTTCACGCCGCTCACTGCATCCTTGATCTTCTCTCGCACGATGCTCTCGGTGCCGATCAATGCCTGCGTCAAGACAAGTGAAGCAATCTTCTGAATCTCCCGATCGCTTGGCGCTGACATTTTTGCTTCGTGATCCGGCTTGTGCTGCGCAGGCTCTGGCGCATTGCGGACGATGACGTTCATCTTGGCAAGATCGCCGGCGGGGTCGATCTCATACGCAATCTGCCGCGATGCTGTCCAGATGAAGAGATTGGTGGATACGCCCTCTTTCACAGGCTTGATAAATACCTTGTCGTCATGCCGCTCAATCTGGATCGAGTCAGGATCGGCTACTGCGACCGTGACAATGGGTTCGGCGAGATCGATCACCGTGAGGTGATTGAGCGCCGTCTCGATGTGCTGAATCTGGTTGAAGTTGGTGGATTGTGCCGCTGCTCCGACGGCGGAAAAAGCGAGAACTGCTCCCAGAATTGACTTCATAATCTCCTCCTACTCGCCCCATTGGGCGACAGAAGCAACTGCGAAATGAGGCCAAGCACGAATGCTTGAGCCTCATCTCAGCAGGTTAGGAGCGTTCTTTATTGAGGAACGCCCGTGTTTTCGAAGATCAGTGTCCGTTTCCCTTTGTACTGGAAGAGGAAGATCCACTTTTCTCCGTCTGGTCCGTCCGCGTTCTCGATCATCTCAACGAGAAATGCCCGTTGCTGATCGTCAAACCGGACGTAGCCGTTGACCATCTTTGGCAAGCGAACCGGAGCATTCTTGCCTCCAGTTTGCTCGGAAAAGACATCGACGACCTCCTGGGGAAAGGTCTGGAAGAGCACGGCTCCCGATCCGCGTCCGTTCGAGACGATGGTGTTCATCGCCTGCGCCCATGCACGCCGGTTGTCCTGCTTTCCCTGCGCCCAGTAGTGCATAAACAGGTGCAGGCCACTGAATTGTTCCTTGGCATCCTGTTCAAACTCCCAGAGCGCTGCTTGAGCTTTGTTTCGCGCAAGTACGGCCGATCTCCGTTGGTCTTTGTCGTCGCTGGTGCGCACGGCTTCCCACAGTGCTTGCGAGTTGCCGTACTCCAGCTTCAGTTGATCCTCGCGCTCGGTGATCTGAGCCGCAACATCGCCGTAAATCGCATTGACAAGCTGGCACTCCTCGAACATCTCCTTGGTCACAGTGTGGCCAGAGAAGATGCCGCGGAAATCCTCAACTGCCATACGTTCGTTCAGGATGTCGCCCAGTTCTTTGCGAAGGACGTTGTAAAGACGGCCGACTTTGTCGGTATCGGCGACGTCGAGATGAAGTGGCAAATCCGATACTCTGCGCTCACGCTTGTAGCGGAGCCAAGGTGCCGGACTGACTTCTTTCCGAATATCGCTGATGACTGACTCGTCGATCTCGACCCGATGCTTTAGCGAGTCGAGCGCGTTTTGCAACTGCTCGACAAGCTTGTAGGCAAGATCAGGTCGTCCGGCTGCAAGGCATGAGGTCTTCAGATCGGTGATTGAACCGATCCGGTTTCCTCTAGCCTTCATTGCAACCAGATAAACATTCCACCAGGGAGACTTCGCCTTTTTGTGCTTGGTCTTTTCCTGATGGAATCTTTCTCCATGCGCGATCCGTCCAGCAACAAACTTCGGAAACTCATCGGATGGCATCGCGCAAATGGTATCGAAGTCGAAGTCGCCGCCATTCCGCTTCGCCGTCTCCGAATGAAGGATGTAAGTCCCCTCCATGCGAAGCTGGCGTTTCAGAATGTAGGCAATCAACGGCTCAGGTAGATTCGTCCTGCCCAATGCGCGTGCAAGCATCGGGACAAGTTCCGAATCTGCGATATGACGGACGGGCAGCAAATCTTCCTGCATCCGTATTGGATAGCGGATGCAGAGACTCTGTTCGGCCGCGACGCTTGTGATGGCGGTGTCTTCCGGTATCCAGTCTGAGGCCGCGAGTATCTTGCCCTCGTGCTCGACCAGGATGCCGTCATCTGCCAACGCAAATGCCGGCAACTTGAAGCCGCCACTCGTCAATGTGCGGAAAGCCCAGCGAGCAAGTTTGCGGTTGATCTGGTTCGACACGTAGGGAAACCGGATACTGTTTCCACTTTTGTCGGCCAGGAGAACTGCTTCCGCTGGTTCCCACTCTTCGGAAGGCAAATTACTTCCGCCTTCCATAGCCTCAGGATCGAAGCTCATGTCGAACGTAGCATCCTCTTCCGACTTGCCCAGAACGCGCAGCAAGCCTTCGTAGTCGCCATCGTCCCAGGCCTTTCTCACCTTGCGAACTTCCTCGATTGCACGAGGCATGATCTCAAGTTGAAGAGCCTCATCCGAAGCGTGCTCAACCAGCGTGTAACTCGATCCGTATTCGGTGACGCGGGACCATTGTTTGATCCCGAGCACCGCTGGACCTGTGTACAGACGGCCGGAAGTCCCGATCTTGGGAAGAAACCTGCTTCCCCCCTTGAGATTCGGTTTGCAGGCGCTTTCAGGCAAAATGCAATCGACCGCAAGCTTGTCGGCTACACGATCGCTCATCGCCTTCAAAGCACCTTTTGCCTGCTTCGGTTCGCGCGCATCGAATGCCAATCGAAATTGGCAGAATCGATCCGGCGATAGATGGAGTTTGCGATAGAGCGACTCCCGAATCCATCCGCGGCAATCGTTGGTTCCAAGGACATGATCCTCGACAACAACGATGCGGAAGTCCGGTTGCTCCATCACCAGCTTGCAATCGGAGATCAGGATCGAAAAGTACACAATCGCTGCCTCCGGCCAATGCTGAAAACGCTCAGCAATCGGCTTTGCATGCGGCTGATCGACGAAGTAGAACTTGCCGTCCTTCGCCGAACCGCTTGCACCTACCAGCTTGTATTCCACTCCGCCAAAAGAGAGCTGTGCCATGCGGTTTTCCACCACCGATTGCTCGTATGGTGTCAACTCCGCTGGCACACTCACGCGCGCTACTCGGATGCCGGGATAGAGTTGCGAAAGGAGTTTTCCCTCAAGCGTATCTTTCCGGCCCAGTTTGCTGGCCTTGCGGGTCACTTCTCCAGTCACATCGATCTTCAGCTCAAGAATGAGCTTCGATTCAATTGTCGTGTTTTGTGGCCTTGTCGCTGTCATTTTTTCTCCTCACTTGTCTGGCGCGCCAGTTGAGTGCCAATCGAGTGACTGAGAGGTTGAACTAACCCTGTCTGTCATTCCTTGTCACCTGGTTGCCCGTGTCAGTGGTGAATGTTGACCGAACCCAAGTTTCAGGAATGAAAACCGGGTCAGCATGGAATTCCTCATCGCCGATGCGTTGAGGGTTCAAGAGAGGTTGACAGTGACCTTGATTGAAGGTGTATCTCCTCTTTGAAACTCGTTGCTGACCTTATGTACCCGCTACTTTTCGACCCATTACTTCTCAAGTGGCCGTTTTACCAAAATCGGATTGCCTCCCTGGACCTCTGCTTCCGCACGGAAAGCGGTAACCACATAGATCACGCCGCCCTTCGACCGAAAGGCTTTGATCAAGGCGTCACTTTCGCTTTGCGCCTCCTCGCCAAGCTCAGGCTTTGCCGGCGTCGATCCATCCTTGGCAAGGAAGTATCGAGCAACTTCTTCGGACGCACGCTGCTTACGCGGGCGCTTTGGTGTCCCAGGAGTCACCGCCCCACTCACCAACTTTGGCCGGTCGTCTGGCGTCAACTTTGTAACTGCTGTCTCCATCTCGTCCCTCCGTTACTACTGTCCAACGATGCGGTCTGGCGCGGCCAGAATGCGGTCACGACGCTCGCCATCGATAGGCCGCTCACTATACTCGGCAATCCAAAGACCGTCTGGGTTCACGTCAGTCCTGCGGTCGGCGATCAGGCGAATCCGATACTCATTGACGAAGTGGTCTGTGACCTCTGAGCCACTCGACACATGATGTACGTCCTTGACCCCATACACGAGGTAGGTCAGAGGCTCTCCGGGTTCGGTGTCGATCTCACGCAGATGAAAGACAGACTGAATCTGGTCGTCCTCGACCTTGCCTCTGGTGTTGTCGTCCCCCATCGCCTTCATGGTGTAGCTGCGCAGGTTGCGCGTCATCATGTTGAGGCTTGCGGCCCAACGTTCATCTACATTGGATGGCGCATAATTGAGGTAGCTATCAAGAAACCGCTTAACGAATGCCTGGTCGAGAAAGGCATCTGTCCCAGTACTCGCGGACGCAGCGCCGCTCTTTGTTGGTTGGCCGACAACAACAGCCTCTCCATTCGCACCGATGCGAATCACCGTGGGCGGTTGCAGGCGAACGAAGACCGCAAGCCCCAGTGCAACCAGAGCCACTGGAATCGTCAAGAATGCCAGAAGCCACGCGCGATTGGCGTTTGCCGTCAGCGCTCCATCTACTTCGTAATACTTGGGGCGAACATTGAGTTCACTCTCTTGCGTAACGGTTTTTGCATTTGCCATCGTTGCTCTCCTCCCGAAGACTCTCTCAGTCACTTGCTTTTCCAGCGTTGTCGATTGCTCTTCTTCCGGTCACAGCAGCCTTCGTAGCAACACGCGCCGCATGATAGGCGCCCCATGTCGCGATCCCATCCCGGCGTGGATGAGGTGCATACGAACTCCAAGCCCATGGATTTCCACGGTTCACACTCGCGAAGGTCGGGGCAGCCGAACCCGACTTGGAGCCGGAACCGGAACCAGAACCGCGAACAGCAGCGGGACTCTCCTGCGCGCCCGCGCTGTCCTCTCCCGCACTGACAACTTTATCTTCCCCGGTAGCACTCTTTATGGAACTGCGAATAAGGCCCGCATGACCCGCAGCAGTAGGTGAACCATCAGTCATCTGCCCAGTGCCATCTGCAACTGCGGATGTGTTACTTCCTTTCGTGTCTGCCGCAGGTTGGTTGTCTGCCGTCAAAGAAGAATCTCCCGTATTGATTCCTCTTTGGCCAGGTGTCGGCTGATTGCCAGTGCCTGTCCCTCCCGTATGCTTTGCGTTCGCACCAATCGCTCCGGCGCTGTTTGCGGCATTGCCGGAGGTGCCCGTTGAACTCCCAGCACCCGCCGCTGCCGCGCCAACCGCCGCGCCCTCAATGGCGGCCGTGCCCGCGGTAATGGCCGTAACGGCAGCGCCAATCAGCGCGCCTGCTGTCGAGCCAACGTCACCCGATACGATTCGTTTCGCCATGAATGGAATCACCGCAATGGCCAGCGAAAAGATGATGCTGGCGAAACCAATCAGGACCGATCCTTCCAGGCTACCAAGGCCGCCCAGAAAACTTTTCTGGCTGAGCATCTGGCCTACCTGGCCCATCTGTATCGCACTTAGCAGCGCGCCGAATCCGCCATAGAGAATCGGCCAGGCGTTCCAGATGAAGACGTTCTCCACATAAGCCTTGGCGATGCGGTTGGTCGCTCCCAGCGGCATCAGTGAGATCACCAGCGGGCCAAAGATGTACAGGATGCTCCCATAGAGGATGTAGAAAAATCCGAAGATCACGATCACCAGCGGATAGAGAAGATAGGCAACAATTATGAGAAGGGCGTCGATCAACCCAGCGGCAGAGCCAGTAACCAGTCCCCACAGATTCTGAAAGCCAATCTGGCTGAACTGCGTCTGGATGTCGGTCCTCCAGTTATCCAGAAGGTTGAGTCCACCTGAAGCGCTGCTTATCCAATTGCCTGCGTTCACAAAGCCTTGATTGACCGTCGTAAAAACAGCGTGGTAGTTCATCACCACCACCGCCGTCGCAACATACTTGATGAGGTTTGCTCCCAGTCCACGCACATCGCCGCCATGAAGCGCGGACTGATAGACCTGCCAGAGGAATCCAACGACAAGAATGACGTAGCCTACGTTCTGCATCCCGGACGTGATGCTGGTCGAGTCGATCCCCGAAACAGCCTGCGTCAGGAATTGCTCAAAGAGGTTCAGTTGCGACGAATAGATCAACGCAAGCGAGGTCATGCCGGGATGGAGAACTGAAAGCATCATCGAAATCACCTGTTTGTCAGAACGCCCTTGATGAGGCTATTGCTGCTTGTCGAGTCCGTTGCCGCGAGCTTTGACAACTTGCTCTGGTTGGCCATGTCAATCCCGCGCGTGCGCATCAGTTCGGCAAGAGCCGACTGTGTATACGCATTTGCCCGGACCACCCAGACATCCGCTTCCGCTTCGAGAATCGGCGCGCTCCCCGGAGCGGCCGCAGAGATCTGCTGCCCCATCTTGTCTGCCTCGGCCAGCTCCGCATCAGCCAATGCGTCGATCTGAATGGCGCGCTTCATGGCGTCCTGCGCCTGCGCGTCTGTCATGTCGGTCATATTGCGAATCTGCAATGAGGCGGCATTTTGCGCCATCACCACGCCATAAACGCTCTGAAACTGCGGAGAGACTGTCGAAAGACTCCCAGCATTGCGAGAGAGCAGAATCGATTCCAAGTTCCGAGACTGCGGCAGCGTTGCACTCGACACGTTGCCCTTGAAGAGGTTTCCCACCTGGCTGAACTGGTTTTCAAACTGCGTGACGGAGTTCCTGGCCTGATTGATTGCAGCGATTGGGTAAATGACTTCCTGCTCATACTTGGCGACAGTCTGCTGTGTTTGGTTGATCGTCTTGAGCGGCGCAGCCACATAGGTGCTCATCAACGACTCCACTTTCGACAACGCCGCCATGATGGCTGCAATGTCGATCCCGAACTGTCCGTTGGCACGGCCAGGGAGAAACATCAAGGCAATCACTGCCAGACCAGCCGCCTTCCAAACCGTTGGCCGCCACCATGGATGATCCTTGGGTTGATCGGTCTCAATAGCCGGCGCCAGCCGCACTGTTTCAGCGGCGATTGGCTCTCTGCGGCGCCAGAAAAAAGGCTTCCGCAACTTGTTCGTCTTGTTGTTCATGTCTGCCATCGAAGTTCCTCCTTACCGGCTCAGTGTGCCGGTGATAAGACTGTTGATTGCGCCAGCGGCTGTCGACTTCCGCTTCACCAACACATTGTCATGAGCGATGCGTCCTGCCTCCTGACGGAGTTCCGCCGCAAGCATCTTCTGCATGAATGCCTGGCAACGAAGGTTGGCGACCTGCGCCTGAGCAGTGATGAACGGTGCTGAGCCTGGGGTGCTCAACGCAACCTGGTTTTCCATCTGGTTCGCGGTTGCAAGAATGACGTCCTGGCCCTGGTCGGCGATAAGTGTTGTTTTCAAACTCTGCTGGCCCAAGGCATCGTCGATGTCCATCATCACCCGGTCCTGTGGAGAGGCCGCGTTTACCGGCGGAATTGTCCCATAGTTCGTTGCGAAGCTCGCCTGAAGAGCGGGAATCTGTGCCGACTGCCGGCTGTGCAGGATCGTCTCTAGTTGCTGTGGGCTGGCCAGCGTCGCACTGGGCGATTTCAGCGTGAAGACCTGCGTCATGAAACCGCGATAGCTGTTGATCGAATTCGATACGAAGCCCCGTGCCTGGTTTACCAGCGCCAGCGGCCACACGATTTGCTGGTGCAACTGCTGCATCTCCTTCGTCAATGTGTTGATCTGGCTGAGCGCAGCCCCCATATCGTTCTGAATGGTGCCGAAGAGTTCACCGAAGATGTCAAATATTCCGGCATGAGCACGCGATGGAAGCATCACCGCCATTGCCAGCGCCAAGGTTGTTGGGACCAGCCACTGCCAGCGTCTGCTCTTCCTCGTCAATTTACGCTCCGACTGATAGGGCACACCATTCAGCAAAGAGTCGTCCTGTGATTCACGATCTGTGTTGTTCATTGCGTCGCTACCTCCTGAACTTCTCCCGATAACTCCTCTCGCAGTGGAGCCAACTCCGCCAATCCGCGCGGATACAGTTCGGCAAGCGACTCATAGGCCGCAATCAGCGAAATGCCAGCACGCCTCGCTAGCCACCACTTGCGATAGATCCGCTCACGCGGATATGTTGTGGTAATCCAGTAATCGACCGGACTCGGCACAACCCGGATCGCGTGCGTAGACTCGGCCTTCTCGCCAATGGCGATCAGAAACTCCGCACTATGGCCCTTCTTCGGATGGGCAAACGTCTTGATCTGGTTGAGCGCCGTCTCGTTCAAATGAACGTGCTCCCGGAGCGCCCGCATATCGCCCGGTTGCTTGCCGATGATCTTGGTCGTGGCATTCTTGACGATGCCCGCACCATGCTCGTTGGGTTTGTCAGGCGTTCCGACAAAATCCTCCGGTGTCTGGCTGATCCCCCATACGCTCGCATTGCGTTTCCGGGCAGTACGGAAGAGTTGCACGACAACAGAGGCCAGAATCGGCGACTCCAGAAGCGCCCAGCACTCATCGAGCAGCACAATGCTTGGCTGCCCAGTCCAACCCGAAGCCCGGTGAGTCGCCGTATGCGCAATCAGCAAACTCATCGCGCGCTCAAGTCGCGGATCGTCCTTCAGCTTCTCAACATTGAAGTAGAGCCATGGATTGTCGAGTTGAATCGTTGTCGGCCGGTCGAAGAGCTTGGCATACGGTCCTTCATCCACCCATGCCCGAAGCTTGGTCGAGGCCATCTGCGCCATCGCATTGATCTTCTGGTTGCGGTCTCGGTCCTGCCAGTGCGCCAACTCCGCTGCCAAATCCCCAAACAGCGGGATCGGATTCGAGCTTTTGGCGCTGCACCGCTTGTAGGTGGATGCAATCGCTTCGAGCAGCACACTGTCCAAGAGATCAATATCGAGATCGGGCGGCGTATTCTCGCCCAGCATATGCCGGGTCAAGTTCTTCAGGAACGAAAGCTGGTCGTTCGATGGCCTGTCTTCATTCTTGGGCAGATCCCAGGGATTGATCGTCTGATCGCTGTCGAGCGACATCTGGATCATCTCGCCGCCCATCAACTCCACCAGCGGCTGATAGGAGTCGCCGCGCTCCAGGATCGAGATCAACGCATTCGCGCGCGCGGCCATCAAGAGCATCTGTTGCGCTGCCAGCGTCTTGCCGCCACCGCTTTTCGCCATCAGCAGGCCATTCGCATCCGATAGATCAGGATCGAACATCGAATACGGAATCAGTTGCCGATAAGGCGTCTCGAAGAGAATCAGGGGACTCTTGCGTGTGCCGGTCCAGGGCATCTCGACGGGGACGAGGTCAGCGGCGTTGGGTGTGAGCATGTCCTGCTCGCGCTTGTCGCTCTCACCCATTCCCGGCAGCGTTCCAATAAAGAGGCGGCGCTTGGCAATCGTTTCGACAACGGCTTTCGCGCCATTCATGTGGGTGAAGGCGTTCAAAACTTCCTGGGTGCGATTCGCAAGATCACGCTCCGCCCGTTCGAGGTCGCCAAAGGTCACCGCAGGCTGAGAGGTGCGCACCACAACCGACAAGCTCAGCTTCGCAGTCTTCAGCGAACTCGAAATGATGTCCCTCTGCACCTGCATCAACTGCGCTTGCGCGACTTCAGCCTCTGGATTCGACTTGAAGTTGCCGTTTGCGTCCTTCTGCGCAGCAATCATCTTCTGCAGGCGTTTCTTGTACCCCTTGAGAACCTTTACCTGATCGGGAACAAACACCTGTGCGCTGATGACCACTGGGAATCCTAACGTCGAAAACCTCTGCAACACACCTGGGAACGTTGCATCGGGAAGTTCCTTGAGGCTCACCACGGAATAGAGGTATCCATCGACGTTCAGGTAGGTTTCCGTTTCGTTCAGGATGCTAGCCTCTGTAGCCTGCTCGCGCGCGGAGCGATACTGGATCAGATCCTCGCCAGGGTAGAATGGTCGTCGATCGCGCCGCGTGGGGTGCTGTGCGTGCTTCAGTTCCTCGAAGAGTTCCTGCGTCGAAAGCCGACGCGGCGAAAGATTGGCTGTCTCCATCGAGCTTTCGATGCCACGCAGAATCGATTCCAACTCGGCCAAATAGGTTTCGTGCTCCTTGCGCGTCCGCTGGATTGCCTTCTTCTGGCTAAGCGTGAAGCCGCCAAGATGCCGGTTCTGCTGCGCTGAATGGTAGAGCTTGGCATGAATGCGTGGGTCCCAGATGAAGTACACATGGAGCCGGTTCTCGAAGTAGAAGCCGCTTTGCTCCTTGAGTTTCCACATCTTGAGCCGATGTGCGTCGAGCGCCATGACCTCTGCTTTATGAGTGCGCTGCTGATTCACATAGTCATCGAACAGAAAGCCCAGATGCTCAGAGATCTCGTAGCGGAATTGAATCCTCATGCTTACATCGGGCACTCCGCGGATCAGCGCCTCCAGCATCGACTTCGCCTGATTCCTGTCCTCATCCGTGGCGAAGTAGGAGAGTACGCCCTTCAATTCATAGCCGGCGACAAAGGCGCCATTCGTGCGCACCATGACGTTGTCGCCCTCGGGCAGGTCGCGCAGCGGCAACAATTCGCACACGGCCGGAACCTTCATTTTCTTATCGCGTTCTGCGTTGGTCATTGGCATCCTTTCCAGTCGCGTCGAGTGCCTTTTGCGCCAGAGGCACAAGCGGTGTAATCGTGTCATGGAATCGCGCGGCAAAGAGTACACTCGCGAAGATCACGCGGGCCGCCTCGGCATCGGCATCAATCGCCATCGATCCGTCTTTGCGGGTTTGAAATGAGGTCCGCATAGAATCACTCCTCGTCGTCAACGATGTAAGGCTGCACCAACTCCGAATCTCGCTCAAGTGCGCACCACGCGTGTGGCGAGATCAACGACTTGATGAGGTCCGTCAAATAGCCGCGCGGCTTGCCATACTTGAACAAGATCAGAAAAGGTACTGCAAGAAACGGCACAACAAACTCCATAAACAGGCTCAGCGGCATCCCCAGCACCTTTGCATTCCCGGTGACGAAGTGGCCAAAGATGTTCATCACCGCCGCAAGCGCCAGCACGAGGATCAAGTCCTCGAATTCCAGTCCAAGGAACGTGACCTTGGTGTGCAGGTTGCGATGTACCGGTGTCAGATCGAGGCTCATGTTCGTCTCCTTCAGGTCGTGCTTCCTTATATTCCATGCGCTTGCGTGACCATCGACTCGGCGAAGCGGACAATACCAGAGACCATCAGAGCGCCTATCGCCGCAATGAATTTGCGTATCCATGTGGAGCCTGGATAAATCTCCGAAACGACGCCGCCCATGTGCATCGCCATCGCCGCCAGTTGCGTCAGCGCGAAGACTGGCAAGATCACATTGGCGACCCAGTTCACCAGATTCATCACCGCCGTCCAATAGCCATCCGCGCTTGTCGGTCCCGCGTTCTGCACAAAGCCCTCAAGTGCGCGCAACATCCCCGAGCACATCAACGATGCGAATCCACCATAGAGAAGTTGCTCGAACTGTCCGCCCTTGCTGTAGCGATAGACCGCTCCTGCAAAGAACGCGCCTGCCATGGTCGGCATCATGACGTTCCCGGCCCACGAGGCAAGGTTCACAACTGCGCCATCGAGACTCATCGCATACTCCTTACGCCGCCATCGCCTGAAAGAGTTTGAGCAGACCGGTCACGCACAGAAACCCGATCGCTGAAAAGACAAGCCGCGTCCACGGCCTGTGCCGTACGAAGTTCACAACAGCGCCCACACACGCCAGTCCAGCCGCTGCGGGCATGATCTGCCCCACGATGTAGTTCCACAGCGAGCCGAGCATATCGGTCGTGGCGTATTGGCCGCCGGAGTTCCAGCCCTGAAAGAGTTGCATCGTAGCCGAGAGCGACATCAGAAACAGCGCGGCGATGATCGATGGCAACGGGTTCTCTCCTGCCGCCGTATCGAGCGTCGCCTTGAGTACGAAGTACCCGGCAATGACCGGCACCAGTTTTGCGACAATGATTTGATTGACAAAGTTCTTGAAGACCGATTCCATGCTGGCGAGCCAGCTTGTTCCAACCGATCCACTCGCCGATGGAACGGTAATGCCCTGCGCCGCAATCCACGAAAGAAGCTGGGGGAGTGTCAGCAGAATCACAGTCCAAAGCACCCACTTTCCGGTCTTGCCATTGATGTGGAAGTTGGTGCCTCCTTCATGCCGCAGGCTCACCCCTGCCGCAGCCAGCGTGCAGAATGCCGCTGGCACTGCCAGATCGAACAGCAGTTGAAGAAGGTCGGAAAGGAATTGCGGCACAGGCATCGTATTTGTCCTCGTTATTGAATGCCCTGAGCTTGCGTGATAAAGCCCTCGGCCATGCGTCCGAGTCCGGAGATCACAAGCAGTGCAACACCGGTGACGCCCCAACCCATGTAGCCGCGACCGCTCTTGAAATGCCAACCGGCAATGCCGAGGCACGCAATCGCGATCACTGGAGCGATTACATTGCAGCCCCAGTTCACGATGTTGAGAACCGTGCCTTCGACAGTCGTCGCCTGCTGGCCCTGTACTGCCTTGCCGAACTGCGGCGAGGTGCCGAGGTTCTGCGCGGTGGCCACAAATGGCACTGCGAGATTGCCGGTGAGAATTATCCAAAGCGTAAAGAGCATGGAGATGCGTCTCCAATTGATCGCGCCGGGATGCTGAAAGGTTGATAGAGATACGGCAGGTGCTGTCGAGCCCCGCCAGAAGGCCAATGCGGTTTTCATGACTCACTCTCCTGGACGCGGCTGCTCGGGGCATCCGTGTCAGAAGAGAAGTTGAGGCCGAATCGTGATTCGGTCAAATTGCCTGCATATATTGATAGGTGTCCGTGATGCCCATCTATATAGAGGAGGCGGGTGGAATCGCGGGAGCAGCATGAGCGCACCCTGGCGACAATCTTCGGTCACAAAGCATTTGCACTTCAAACCGACACTCGTAGAGCGGACGACGCGCCAACAGAAAACGCTGTTAAATCCCTGCGACGCCCATACATAGCCTCGCAGAGTGAAGATTTCTCTGTCACAGAATCGCTGAGAGCGCCGTGCGGAAATATGTCAAACGCACAATGACATATCGGGATCGATTATTGGTCAAACGCACAAT